>Ga0114980_10003300_pt1 | contig 11108 bp, 1 predicted proteins | sample S_140806_EF_Meta_FD_87018 | JGI IMG/M metagenome (GOLD analysis project Ga0114980, IMG submission 87018) | Freshwater microbial communities from Lake Simoncouche, Canada to study carbon cycling - S_140806_EF_MetaG | ecosystem: Environmental > Aquatic > Freshwater > Lake | place: Lake...
CCCCAAGCGCAGTGCAATCTCCCAGCGATAGCGTATATACCGCACATGGCTGTCCGTACGAGATACCATTTGTCTCGCACAGAGGGCGCAGAGGACGCGGAGATGTTTTTTCTGTCAGCGTGACCGATACATGGCTGTCTATGCGAGATACCATTTGTCTCGCACAGAGGACACAGAGGGCGCGGAGCCCCCCAACGTCATTGCATGTCGCCCCCAACGTCGTGGGATACTTTCGACATCATTTAGGCAACCAAGGAGATTCCATGCTACGGTTGCCCGAGCAACTGGCATGGAATGACGCTGGAGTAGCGTATACGATTCCTATAACATGGTTTGAATAATCATAATCGTGTCAAACAACGACATTTCTGGGGGGAATAATGTAGATTGCGCCGTAGTATTCGCAAGGAGCGTTTGGGCAGTCATAATCCTCTGGGTCACAATCACATCAAACAATGCGCCCCGGGCAATTCCAGATTCAATGCGGAAGCGTTGACAAAGATGAATCAACGCTAAGGAATCTGGTACTTGTTGTTCAAGCCATAATAAGCCTGCCACCAAATCAATCACATATAGACACATCGATATATTCCAACTACGATTCATTAAGGGAATACATTCATGGAGCGTCCGACGTAACGCTGGTGCATCACTTTCAAATAGCGTTATAACGGCTAAACGCATTGCACAATATCCCGCCCATACAGGTAACTGCATCCGCATGTATCCTTGACGGGCATTGGTTAAATCAGTACGCGCACTTTGAAAATCACCAATATAAAGCAAAATCAAGCCACGATTGAGAATAACATCAAAGATTCCCAGGGAATTATTGAGCGTTTGAAAATAATTCAGTGCCTGATGATTGTATTCAATGGCCATACGGAGATTGCCGATTTTCCAATGGATTGCACTATATTGATCCAAAGCCCTGGCCCGCCGTGATTCACGGTGATGCGTCGCAAATAGGTGAATCGCAGTATCCATTTGTTGACACACGAGTGCTATCGTTTCTGATGAAAGTTCAAGCATACTCGTCACGATAACATTACTATGATCAATTAAAATTTGTGCGTAAGCGATAGGTTGGGTAGTCGGTGATACCGCAGTGCGTGCGCGTGACAAATAAGCAGTTGCGGTATCAATCGCACCAATCTGCAGATATGCCACACCAAGTAAATGCCACAACCCAACGATATGCGGTGATGTTTCGCCACATGCCGCAATGCACTGCTCAATATGCCCAATAATATCTTGTTGCATATCATACCGGCGCCACATTTGACCCCAATGAATCAACAGCAACGCTGCATCTTCATAGAGCTGGAAATCCAATAACATCTCAACACACATGCGGGCGTTCACCACATCGCTAGCATCAATAACTCGCGTCGATTGGAATGTATCTTCCCATGATTCATCGATCCGCATCAGCTTGTTGGCCATATCACGGCCAAGATTTTTTAATACACCAATCCCTACTAATCGCGTAATCACATCGCGAATCACTACATGAATAGTATATGCATAGGTAGATTCATCACCAAATCGCAAAATAATCCGGCGCTGGACCAACCCATCAATGACCGTCGTCATCTGGTGCTCATTTATGGTGAACATTTGGGTCCCGAAATGACGAAAAAACCGTAGCGAAAGCGCATCAGGCATGATGCTTAACAATGCCACAATCCGTAGCTCGAGTTGATTCAGACTATGCAAGGCAATTTCGCTTATTTTGTCAGTAGCAAACTGATTTACGGTATACGACGTTGTATTCGCAAGCATCACGATATTGAGGGGAATCCCACGGGCAATAGTACAGGCTTGGAGCATATAATCACTCGCCCGAAATGACCGGTCGACAGCGGTGGCTATTTGACAATACAATATACATCCTGCATCCGTCGGAGCGTGAAATAACAGCGGAGGCAAACAATATTCATAAAATCGCGGCATATCCAGCGACACATCCACACACCGTGTCGTTATCAGAAAAAAAACCGACCCACACTCTGCCTGCAATTGCGTCACCAATCCGTCAGGTCCAAAATGGGTATAGTCATCGATACCATCGAGCCATATATAGGGGGCGACCCGTTGCAACATGGCATTGATTTGGCGTGACATGCTGGTTCCGGGCAAAATAGTAATATTGAGGAGTTGTGTCAACCTGTTATAGAGTTGAGCGCGTGAGTGAATGCCACGCATATTTACGCGGTATGTTTTTTGGCCATAATACCGTTCATACATACGCATTAATTCACTTGCAAATACCGTTTTTCCCACCCCAACTTCACCCGAAATAATAATATTTTTATGGGCAACTAGCTGTGAGAATAACTCTACTAATGCGGTATCGCGGCCACTGATAGTGGCATCAATCGGTGTGTGTGCAAATTCACCAGCAAAAGGAGTGATTACCGTGCGCCATTCTGTATCAGCAAAATAACGGGCATATGCATTCAATTCATTAATCGGGACACGCATTGCATTGGCCAACACAAAAAAATCTGCGCTGGTCAAAATATGGGAATCATAGCCAAACAAAATTTCAATAACCGCATGAAATACTAGTAATGGGGCACTAATGTCTCGTTCAGGCCGAGTCAAAAACATCCCATCAAATTGGAGCCGCGTCATGGCAATACCCCGTTGTTGCAGGGCGTTCACGATATCGGTCACGGTGTGTTTTTTTTGGCGTAACCGTAGCATGGCTTTTTTCATAATCGCAATTATTTGCGGTTTATCATAAAACGCCTCGATGTCAGGATGTTGTGACATATTTTCACCACAATAAAGTAAGCGCACCATACGCATAATCTGTATCCAATATACCGTGACTGTGCTATCAGTGTGTTCGTTGTTTTTGTACAAAATCTATTTGTTGGTTAGTCAAGAATAGCGAAAAAAATAACGACTCCCAACGCTATGCTAGAACCATGACGATAAACTCCCTATACCCATGGCGATTTTTCACCACCCTAGTGATTGCGTAAGGATTATGTTATGTCGAATAAAAAACCTGTTTTGCTCTTCATCATCAGCATAATAGCGATTTGCATCAGCGCATTTGCGTTACTGATTACGCAGCTCCAGCAAACAACGGCACTAACAGCGATTCAACGTTCCCAAGATATTGCCAAATTGAGTGGTGAATACCAGTTCAAAAGCGAAATCGACCAAATCACCAATTTACCACCATCGCTTGCCAATTATGGCAAACAGAGTCGTCACGACCTATTGCTGATTACGGGGGCAATCAATGAGTCCCAACAAAGCAGCGAACTGCGTGTCGCCGGCGCACAGGGAGTATTATTCGAAATCAAACGCTCCCGCGGCGTCACCTATACCCGGCAACCAGGCCAAGGCTGGCAACGCGCTACAGCAAGTGCGACGACCAGCCAACTCAACACACTGAGTTTTTTGGCGGGCATCAAAAACGCGACTCACAATAGTGCTGACGCCTATAATTATCAATTCGATTTTGATGGTGCCATGTTTGTCGAACATTTTAGTCGGTTACTCAGTGCCGATAGCGCCCACGGCATCAGTCACAACGAAGAGTGGTATGCGATTGCCAATTCTAGTCAATATCGTCAATCTCAAGGACGAGGGCAAATGACGGTTGATGCAGATGGGTTACCCAAAGAACTAGAAATAAACCTTAAATTTCCCAGCACCAAAACCAACGGGAGTAGTGAATCCCGCATCAAAACAACATTTTTTGGGTATGCCCGTACCGGATTAGCCTTGCGGAGCCTCATCAATAATCCCCTCTATTTATTGAGTAATTTCGTCAATACTGATGTCAATGTCATACGTAATCTCTTGTTTGGCATGGTTGCCGTATTTTTTGTGTTTCTCGCCAGCATAGTATTGTACATTTTCAAACGGCGCGTATATGTACCATTGGCACTCTTAATGATCGGGATTATGGTTACACAGCCATTTAGCACGATTCCGCATAGTATGGCTGCCAATAGTACCGATAATAATACGCCCCGTGATCCTACCACCACCACAACGACCGCTACTCCACCGACCCCGCAATTCAACCCGCTCATTTCACCGCTGCTTCAAGGCACCAACATGGTATTACCGGCTACGGGGACACGTATTGGCGGTAACACGACAAGTAATACCACGAGTTATACCGGGCGGAGCATGCGGAGTGGTAGTGCCGATACCGACACCGACAAAGATGGGTTGTCAGACAGCGACGAAGCAGTCATCGGCACGAATCCAAACCTCGCCGATAGCGACAGCGATGGACTCAACGACTTGCAAGAATACAGCTTGCATATCAACCCACTGAATGCTGATGGTGATAACGACGGGCTCAACGACTTTGCCGAAGTCCAACTCGGGACTAACCCTATAAATCCCGATACTGACAGTGACGGATTAAGCGATACTACCGAAGTTACCTCGTTTACCCAATATTCTGGGGCAACCAATAAATTTTATACAAATCCACTCAAAGCCGATACCAATGGCGACGGAAAAAATGACGGCATCGACTGTGCGGTCAAAATGTTCTATGCAGATGCCTGTCCTGATACAAATAACGATGGCGTACCTGATTTTATTGCGTTTGATGATGATGGGGACAAAGTCCCTGACAACGTAGATATTTCGCCACTCGTAAAAAAATCAACCAACTACGATGATTCGACCCCCTTTGCGTTCCGCGTACTCAATACGACGACTGCAGTCAAACCACTCTATGTTGATTTCCAAATCCGCCCAAATAATGATGCACTATTGTACGCCAACAATGCCATCTACGACTGGCCTAGTGGTGACATCAATGGACAAGTCCAACGTGGACGTGATACGACGTTTGCAACCAGTTCGCAATACAATGCGACAGATAGCACCGCCAGCAATGGTGACGTCAAAGTCAGTGCACTCCTTGAGATTCGTGTCCCCGTATCGAATAGCAATTACGGCAATTTGCCCGTGGCAGCCTGTAATCAGACCAACACCTGCCCCGATGATATCACTGCGCCCAAATGGCTCGACAAAACCAAATTCACCCCGCTGGGAATTAGCGCAGAATGGAGTCGCGATAGCCAAGGCAATCTCAGAAGCAACGAAGTAACCCTCGGCGTTCCCTTAACGCCCAATTACGACGCCACCGGCACCATTGTGGCCTATTCGGCCAAAGCCTACTACGAAACCGGGGCAATTGTGTGGTCACAAGATCACAAGATCCGCTTGCAATGGATCGTCACATCCATCCAAGATGACTGCCCTAGCGAAACTCCCGATTGTACCGTCGACCAACGAGTCGAAACTACTGGCCTGTTAACCAGTTATTATGGCGCATGGAACTTAATTGGCATGACCGCCAGCGAGAATATCACCAATAAAGCAACCATCGTTTACGAAGATATCACCAAAGCAATAGTCACAGATAACGCGAATCGGCGCATTTATATTAACCAAGCCAAAACATTCCTTAGTGGTGCATTTATCCAATACCCACTCTTGAGCATTGATGGCACAGACAATAGTTTGTCGATTCCACAACTCTTGGATAATACCCGCAACGCGAACGCCATCACCTTGTCTACGTATGGACTCAACAAAACAACTACCCGGGCCTCGACCTATACGTTTGCCAATGAAAATGACGTAATAACCCTCTACCACGATAAAATTCCGGCGATTCTCAATGCGTCATTGTGCCGCAACGCAGGCCAAAGCAGTGATACCTGTAGTACCCAAGCTGCGCTCCGCACCGCCTGTGAAAACAGTACCAGCGTGGCTTGTCGCCCGGCGACTATTGTATTGACGGAAAGCACCTCCCGGAACGCACCACTCAGTACTGATTCAAACTCACTTGATTTCAATGGGCTTACCCCCAATGTGGCACGTACCATGAACGGCACCATCTACAAAGTGGTTGCCGGTAATTGGCAAGCAGTAGATGACAGCGATCTTGCGATTGAACTCGATACCATTTATCAAAATACCGCCCCAAGCACTCCTCCAGTCGGATTTACCGATACGGAGTGGAGTAGGTTTCGTAACGGACTGATTAGTTCAAGCATCGTATCTTTTTCATCACCCGAAGCGAATGGCTATTCTTCAGACATTAGCACAGCACTCCTTGATGGGATTACGCCAGCACAATTTGCCGGCAATAATCAAGCTACCTGGAATGCCAGTGTCACTGAGACATACAATTATTTTGATACGATTATTCAATCCATCAATGACAGTGAAAATATATCGTTAAATACACATGATCTCATATTCCCCCAAACATCTGATGAGGCAGAATCAGCAATGTCTGATGCAGCAACAGCATATATGGATGCTGCATTTGCGACATCTGATGGTACAACTAACGCTATCGCATTTGGTATAAATTCAATACAATCGATCCAAAATACGTTTGGATTACTTTACAATAATCAATATAAAACTTCTACATTATTTGCCGGCACTACCCTTGGCTCAACTAGCTATTATACTTGGCTTGCTGGTGGCATACTAATGGCATCAAGCGAACTTTTTGAAAATCCCACTACGCAAATGGCAGTGTTCTATACCGGCGCGGCGCTCACGTTAGTAAACCAAAGCATCAACATATTCACCCTCTTACCCGCACAAGTAGCAGCGGGGAAAGCAGCAGTAGCGGCAGCAACACAAGCAAGTATTGCAGCGTCTGTTGCTCAAGATGGACTTCAAGCAGGAATGACGTCGTATTTCACTGGGGCAATCAAAGCTGCGCAAAAAGCTGCACTGATGAAAAATATTGGGACTGCGCTCACAGTATTAGCACTCGTTGCCATCTGGACATTTGGCATCATGTCTGCAGTTAATGCTGATTATGGGTATCAAAGAGGTAACATTATCTCGAATTTGGTTGGGCAAACCGCAACCATGGTGTTACTGATGGTTCTCTCGTCCAATCCTATAGGCGCACTGGCAAGCGCAGTTATCGGACTCATTGATCTCATTGCCACAATAGCCTGTAAATCCCTCAGCGAAAAACAACAACGCAGTACGGCAGCGCAATTTTTATGCGGCGGTATTTCGGGTATTCTTACCAATCTCTTCTCACCCTATGTTGCGAATCTCGTCGTTGACCCGCTGGACACTTGGTCACGCTACCAAAAAATTGAAAGTGGCGATGGTGGTGGCTTAACCTACCCCAATAACGGATTTCGGGTGGGCAACGGCATGAATAACGCACTCAAAGTCACCGATTATATCCAACGGATGCCATTCCCCGCATCATGGCAAGCCGCATTTTGGAATGTGCAGTGGTATGACCAAGACACTCGTAATACATCGTTTGCGTATGCGCTCGATAGCGACCAAATCGACTTAAGCAATGCTGATGGTTTTCATCTTGGTTCACAATACGCTGATTGGTTGCACAACTATTCGACCAACTCCGACTACTACTCCGACGGAGACAAGACCTACACGTGGAAAAAAACCATCAATGTTGATTACACCAGCAACTTCGCTACTGCCGGGATCAACACCCAAATGCCAGACCTCTATCTCTCGAGTGTCTATAAGGTACCGCAACAAAACTGCATCACCGTACCAATCGGTATACCTCCAGTTATCATTCCAATTCCCGTGTGCTGGATGGATACGCTCACGAGTCATCCTGATTATCTCAATATCAATGCGGATTCCAAGACGATATTTGACATCATGCCAGCTACAATTAGTGATTTCGTTGCACTCCGGCTCAGAGACAACAGCGGCTATACCTTTGCATGGTCTCCTGACACCGCCGAGCCACCCGCTCCGGTATTTGTTGATGCTGATAATGATGGGGTACCCTATACGCTTGAACTACAAAATAGTTCATACGACAATGATTGGGATAGTGACAACGACAAAATCGCCGATAACCGCGAAATTGCCAATGGCACTTTACCAAACGTCGCAGACAGTGACAACGATGGACTGACTGATTACCAAGAAGCACAATTTGGCACAAACCCCTTGATGCCAGATAGCGATGGCGATGGGCTGCTTGACGGTGAAGAAGTCGTGCACATGGACAATACAGGTCATGTTGTCGGAGGCTGGGAAGTCACGTATGCGATTGTAAACGGAATTCCTCAAACAACGTGGACCAGCTCTGATCCAACCCAAAGTGATGCAGACAACGACGGGGTGATTGATTTACGTGAAAAAGTCCTTGGCTGGAGCCCATTTGCCAAAAACGACGCCGAAATCATCGGAGTCAATGGCACCATCCGTGAAGCACTCAATCCGGCTCTCACCGTCAGTTTTGCCACCAAAACAACTGCTGGGTACCCCAATAGCGGCTTTACGAGTACCGCAGTCACGTGTGTACAATCAAGTAGTTGCCCAACCCTCGTCAATGATCGCCCCAACAATAATTCAGTGGCACGCTTTACTGGTGTGCAAGTACTGAATGCAGGGACAGGCGACCAATCCATCTTTGACACGCAATTCACCTTGGCAGCTTGGGTAAAAGGAGTTGCTCAAACAGACGCGCAAACGATTTTCAGTCAATATGGCCACGTCGAGATTGTGCGGAATGCCGCACGGAATGTACGCGTAAAACTCACTACTGATACCAATACCTATGATTACACAACAACCAATTCAGATTTCCCCAACAATGTATGGACGCACCTCGCAGTCAGTTATGCCGATAATGTGTTGGCGATATACATCAATGGAGTTGAAAAAGGTCGCTTTGCCACCACTGGACGTTTAAGTGACACTTATCCAAGCAATAACAATTTGTATATCGGTGGCCAATACAGTAGCACCATTTCGCCAACCAGCAATCGATTCAGTAATTGGGCCAGCAATATCGACGATATTGCGGTCTACAAAATAGGCTTACGCGCCAACGAAATAGTGCAACTCAAAGATGGCTTGCTTACGAGTAACAACGATTTATTTGTGCGCCCAGGCGATCGTTTAATCAGTACCATTAATGAAACCAATAAATTACTCGGCCGCAGCATGCAAGGCTATACCACGATTGCGGCAAGCTCCCCCAAAAACGAATCCCAATCAACACAAACTAACGACGCCGCACTCGCAGCGACGACTAGCACCCGTTTTGATAGCACAATTGAAGTCCCAGGCGCCGTCAACAGTAGTACCACGCCTACCACGTATGTGAATAGTTGTGTGTTTGAACACACCGAGTTGTGTGTCAAATTTGACGATAGCAATAGTGCCAGCCCAACCAGTGCGGCACCGTGGAAATTCAATGATGTGTCACCCAATCAAAGTACGTTAACCTGCACCAGTACGGCAAACTGCCCCGACTTCCGTAATCCTGACTGGAAGTTCAAAGCAACCACAGATATAGCAACCGCCGCATCAGTGGGGAATGCAATGGGCAGTAGTGACTTTACCGTCGCTGCATGGATTAAACCAGAAGACCAATCGGTCGCCACGCGTACGATTTTGATGTCCAAAAACAGCCTAGAATCGTTGACGTTGAAATTAGCCCTGGTTGGCGAAAAGCCTCAATTCACGATGTGGAATTCCGTACTGAACGCAGATACGGTACTTACACTGAACCAATGGCAACACGTCGTATTTCGCTTCGCAAATCAAAAGCGGCAGATTTTTGTCAATGGCGAACTCGTTGCCAGCGATACTACGGCCATCGGGTATCCGTCGGGTTATGGTGAATTACGGATAGGTAAAGATGCGGGTACCAATTCATTTGCGGGGAGTATCCGCGACCTGCAAATCACCTCGAAGGCCATCAGTGACAGTGATATATTAGCACTCGCCAAAACCTGCGAAGACCCGCGCTTGATTATGTGCATGCCGTTTAATGCAAATAGCACTAGCGCACAAAGCATTGATTATTCACGCTACGGAATTAACCAAGGGGTCGCACTTACCTGCACGGGATGTACGACAAGTAACAATACTGCCATGGTAATTACTGCAGCCAGTCTCCCCACTGGATATGCGCAACTCCTCAATAACCATGATTTTGCGATTGCCCTGAAGTTCAAACTTGCCAGCGTCGCAGGAACCCAAACGATTTTCCAATCCGCCGCTGCCATATCTGGGGGTGATCGGCTCCAAATCCAACTGGTGAATGGCAAGCCTGCGGTGAACTTGGGGAATCGCAGTGTGACCATCGATCCCCGGACACTCGTAGCCAATACATGGTATGTCCTCGTCGTTTCGCAACAAAGTGGCAAACTCACTATCAATACATCATCGGCCAACGGCACCAATTTGACGACGAATAGTAACGTCATCAATAGCGCCGAAATGACCAAAATCCAAGATCCACTCAGTATTGGTGCTACGGGATTGACTGTCGACATGCTCCGCATTTATCGCGGTGGGCTATCTGATGCAAATATTACGGCACTAGCACGCTATGCCCTATTTGACACGATAAATAGTTATGTAAATCAACCTCCTCCATCCGATACGATGCAGATTTTTGTTGATGCCCGCAACAAAATAATCAACCCTGACCCAAATTTCGAACGCATCCGCAGTAATTGTGATGAATCATCGGTCGTGATTTGTGTGCCATTCGATCGCGATATCAGCACTGCCTATCCCGCCTATCGCAATGGAGCCACGGCCAGCCAATCTTCTACCTACACGACATCGAACCCTGCAAGTAAAGCGATTGATGGGATTACCAGCAATACATCCAATGCCTACTCTATGACCAATTCCGAAAACAATGCGTGGTGGCAAATGGATTTGGGGAGTGTAAAAGACATTTCCACCATTACTGTCGTTGATCGCTTGTATGGAAGTTATCGTGATCGTTCCGAAAGCGCTGTAGTAATGTTGTTGAACAGCGATTTGGGAACATCTAAGAATATCAGCAGTAACAAAACTGCTGCGGTGAGTTGGCGTAATTTGAAATGTAATAACACGACATCAAGTTGCACCGGCAATACCGACTATGTACAAGAAGTCACCTTCCCCAAAGGCACCAAAGCACGCTATGTGCGGATTCAACTCAATGGTCGCACCGATTATTTGCACTTGAGTGAAGTAATCGTCAACGGTGAAGTGCATTCCTGTGCCTATGGCAATACCTGCCCAACGTTTGCCACCGGTGGGGTGGAATTCAACAGTAGTAA
>Ga0114980_10003305_pt1 | contig 11100 bp, 10 predicted proteins | sample S_140806_EF_Meta_FD_87018 | JGI IMG/M metagenome (GOLD analysis project Ga0114980, IMG submission 87018) | Freshwater microbial communities from Lake Simoncouche, Canada to study carbon cycling - S_140806_EF_MetaG | ecosystem: Environmental > Aquatic > Freshwater > Lake | place: Lake...
CATGGCGGGCTCTCGGCAAGGCTGGCGAGAAGCGCCCTACTGCCCTTGCCCTGCCGGTTTTGAAGACCTCGCAGCACACTTGCAATGGATTGAAAAAGACCAGCTGGCGCTGGTGCCCGGCTTGTCCATTTGGCATGCCTGGACACCTGACGTGATGCGCGGGGAGGAAGTGCAAATATTCGGTGCATTGCACAGTTTGCAACTGCAAGACGCGCAATTCATTTTGCCAGGCACGCACAGCAAATGGGCCGAAGTTCGCGCGGGGCAAATCAGGCAATTTAAAACCTACATGACGGGCGAATTTTTTGCATTGCTCACTCAGCATTCAATTTTGGCTAAAACATGTTTACCCGATGCACCGTGGAAAAAAGATATCTTTCTGCAAGGCGTTTCGCAAAGCCAATGTGACGGTGGTCTCTTGCACCACGCCTTCACCGCACGCAGTTTGGCTTTGTTTGAAAAACTCGGCCCTGCACAATCGAGCAGCTACATTTCGGGCTTGCTGATAGGAGAAGAAATTCGATCTGCACGAGAGGGGAAAAGGCAAGGTGATGCGCCCCCTCTTGACTTGCTGATATTGGGCAATTCGCAATTGAGCCTGCGTTACGCATGCGCCTTGGAGGCGCTGGGCTTGGCTTGCCAAACTTTGTCAGACGAAGTCACATGGGCCGGCTTGTTTGCTTTGGCGCACAATTTGTTTCCTCAAGATTTCAAGGCAACAGCATGACCTCTTCACCCGTTAGCGCGGCTGCGCAATTGTTCGAACACTTAGATGCCTTGCCTTTGATTGCAATCTTGCGCGGCATCACCCCTGCAGAGTCCCAAAGCGTCGGCCAAGCCTTGGTGTTGGCAGGGTTTGGTTTGATCGAAGTGCCATTGAATTCACCCGACCCCTTGAAAAGCATTCAAATCTTGGCCGAGCATTGCCCCAGCGCTTTGATCGGTGCGGGAACTGTGCTCACAGCGCAGCAAGTCAGAGATGTCAAAGCCGCCGGTGGTCGTTTGATCATTTCTCCCAATATGTCGCCCGATGTGGTCTGCGAGGCTGTCAACTTGGGGCTGGCGTGTTTGCCTGGCGTAGCCACGCCCTCTGAAGCTTTTACGGCTCTGGCATTGGGTGCTCATGGGCTTAAATTATTTCCCGCTGAAATGATCACGCCAGCTGTGCTCAAAGCGCTGCGTGCTGTGCTCCCTGCGTCAACGCGTTTGCTGCCCGTGGGGGGCATCAGCACGTACAACATGGCACCGTTCCGCCAGGCCGGCGCCAGCGGGTTTGGCATTGGCTCAGCGCTTTACGCACCTGGCAAAGATGTCCAAGCTGTAACAGAAGCGGCCACTTCTTTTGTCCACGCTTGGCGCAGCACACCAACTTGAATTTTAAAAAAACGGCACAATCACTTCCATGAGAATTCTGCACACCATGCTTCGCGTTGGCAATCTTCAACGCTCGATCGATTTTTACACCCAAGTCATGGGCATGCAATTGCTCAAAACTTCTGAGAACCCAGCCCACAAATACTCGCTGGCTTTTTTGGGTTATGGCAGCAACCCCGAGCATGCCGAGTTGGAGTTGACTTACAACTGGGGCACAGAGAGTTACGAGATGGGCAGCGCCTACGGCCACATCGCCATTGGGGTGCCTGACGCTTATGCCACATGCGAGAAAATTCGCCATGCCGGCGGTAAAGTCACGCGTGAGGCTGGGCCCGTTGCAGGGGGCAGCACTGTGATCGCTTTTGTGACCGACCCCGATGGCTACAAAGTCGAGTTGATTCAACGCACTTTTTAATTGGCGCTGGGTCGCCATTTAAAAAATTCACCGCTTGATTTTGCTGGCTTGACGGGCCAGCGTTTCAATGCGCGCCCAGTCGCCTTGTGCCATGGCATCTGCAGGCACCAGCCACGAGCCGCCCACACAAAGCACATTGGGCAAGCTCAAAAACTCAGCTGCATTTTCAGACGTCACCCCACCCGTAGGGCAAAAACGCACATCAAAGAAGGGGCCAGACCAAGCTTTGAGCATGGCAGGGCCACCGGCTTGCATGGCTGGGAAAAATTTCAGTTCGGTGTATCCGCCCTCTTGCGCCAGCATGATCTCGCTGCCCGTGGCAACGCCTGGCAGCAATGCCAAGCCATGGTCGCGGCATGCTTGTCCAAGCGCAGGTGTGTAGCCTGGACTGACGGCAAATTGCGCACCGGCATTGACCGCCGCTTGGGCATCGGCCGCAGTTCGCACCGTTCCTGCGCCAACCACCGCTTGCGGCACGGCTTTGGCAATCGCCTCCATGCAGGCCAGTGCCTGGGGCGTTCGCAAAGTGACCTCGAGCATGCGAATGCCGCCGGCCACCAAGGCGCGTGCCATGGGCACAGCATGCGCCACATCGTGCAGCACGATCACGGGAATGACTGGAGCGTCTTGCATCACTTGCAAGGCAGACAAACGATCTAGGGTTACAGCCATGTGCAGGCTCCTTCTTCGGCTTTGAGCGCGTTGCGGCGCATGTTGGCAAACAACTCGCGGCCCATGCCGCAGCTGTTTTGTGATTGCAATTGTGCCGGCATAGTGGCTGGCGTGCGAGCGTTCCAAACGGCATCATCGACCAAGACATTCAAAGTGCCTTCAATGGCATCCAAACGGATCACATCACCATCTTGCACGCGCGCCAAAGGCCCGCCCGATAAGGCCTCGGGTGAAACATGGATGGCCGCTGGAATTTTGCCTGAGGCACCGCTCATGCGCCCGTCAGTGACCAAGGCCACCTTGTAGCCCTTACCTTGCATCACCGCCAAGGGGGGGGTGAGTTTGTGCAACTCGGGCATGCCATTGGCTTGCGGGCCTTGCCAGCGCAGCACACACACCATGTCATGCTCCATTTGACCGGCTTGAAAAGCTGCGAGTATTTGCTCTTGAGACTCAAACACCCGCGCCGGGGCTTGGATCACATGCAAAGCCTCGGGCACCGCAGAAATTTTGATCACGCTGCGGCCCAGATTACCTTTCAACAAGCGCAAGCCGCCGCTGGCGCTGAAGGGTGCTGAGGTGGGTCGCAGAACACCCAGGTCTTTTGATTCACCGCTGCCTTGCCAAGACAATTGGCCCTCAGCATGCGATGGGATGCGCGTGAACTCACGCAAACCACCGGCGCGCACCGTGAGTACATCTTCATGCATGAAACCTGCATCGAGCAATTGACCGATCACATAGCCCGGGCCGCCTGCAGCTTGAAACTGATTCACATCAGCACTGCCGTTGGGGTACACGCGCGCCAGCAATGGAGCCACATCTGACAAAGCAGAAAAATCGTCCCAATCAATCGTCAAACCAGCAGCGCGGGCCACTGCCACCCAGTGAATCAAATGGTTGGTCGAGCCGCCTGTGGCCAACAATGCCACCATGGCATTGACGATGCACCGCTCGTCGACCAATTTGCCAATGGGCGTGAATTGGCGGGTCTTGGTCAATGCCAAAACAGTGCGCACCGACTCTCGTGTTAAATCTTCACGCATGCCGTCTGCCGGGTTGATGAAGGCCGTGCCGGGCACATGCAGGCCCATGGCTTCGAGCAGCATTTGGTTGCTGTTGGCGGTGCCATAAAAGGTGCAGGTGCCTTCGGCATGGTAAGCCGCAGATTCGGCCTGCAGCAAAGCCTCACGGCCCACCAAGCCTTGCGCAGCTTGCTCGCGCACCTTGGCTTTGTCATTGTTGGACAAGCCGCTGCTCATGGGTCCGGCGGGTACAAAAACAGCAGGCAAGTGGCCAAACTGCAATGCACCGATCAACAGGCCGGGCACAATTTTGTCGCACACACCGAGCAACAAAACGGCATCAAACACATCGTGGCTGAGGCTGACTGCGGTGGCCATGGCGATCACATCGCGACTGAACAAACTCAACTCCATGCCGGGGGTGCCTTGCGTGACACCGTCGCACATGGCCGGCACACCGCCAGCAACTTGCGCAGTCGCACCCCACTTGCGCGCCTCGTCTTTGATAAGTTCTGGATAATGGGCAAACGGCGCATGGGCCGATAACAAATCGTTGTACGCCGTGATGACGCCGATGTTGGGGCCACGAACTTCTTGTGCGACCACAGCAATGGCCGACAAGCCCGTAGCGCGTGTTTTGTCGCCTGCGGGCATGGCTGCAAAAGCATGCGCCACATTGGCGCAACCCATGCGATCTGCGCCAGGCGCGCGCATGGCCATCGCGTCCAATTGCTGCAAATAGGCTTGCCGCTGTGCTTGGCTTCGCTTTGCAATGCGAGCGGTGACTTGGGCGACGGTGGCATTCAGTAGCATGAAGGGGTGCCTGTGAAGGTGGAAGAATGGGTTTATGTAACAAAGTTACATGTCGAATGGTAACTCGAGAACCGTCTTTTGTGTCGTCCACCAGTTACCAACGGGTTACGAAAATATTTTTAGCGGCAAAATAGGCCATTCATGCAGACCCCCATCACCCCATCCGCACGATCTGACCAAGCGCTGAGCGAGCCCACCCGCGAAGGTCTGCAAAAGCACTGGCCGCCGGGGCAAGACCTGTGGGTCTTTGGCTATGCCTCCTTGATTTGGCGCCCAGAGTTTGAAGTGACTGAGCGCCACTTGACACGCGTCTTGGGTTGGCACCGCGCCCTCAAAATGTGGAGTCATGTCAACCGCGGCAGTCCTGAATGCCCCGGGCTTGTTTTTGCATTGCTCTCGGGCGGCAGTTGCCAAGGCATGGTGTTTCGAATTCCTTCCAACAAAGTGGCACAAACCGCCGAGGACCTTTGGTTCAGAGAAATGCCCAACGAGGTCTATGCCCCCAGGTGGCTGCAGTGCCCCACGCCTGGCGGCCCTGTCAGCGCATTGGCTTTCACATTGCCCAGAAGCAGCCCCAGCTACACGGGGGATTTGTCTGCAGCCCAATACCAACAAATATTCCGTGAATCCAAAGGCCGCTACGGTACAACACTGGACTATGCACAACAAACTTATGAGAGTTTGTTAGCCCATGGCATTCAAGACAAATCACTGGCCGCCTTGTTAAGGCATGCACCACCATCCATGCCTGAGGTTGCTTCAAAAATTCTCAAGTGCCATTAGGCCTTGCCATTAAAATTCAAAAACCATGAACATCGCAGATCTGCGCAAGAGCTATGAAAAAGCCGAGTTGAGCGAAGACGCCTGTGCGCCCGATCCTTTGAATCAATTTGATCGCTGGATAAAAGAAGCCATCGCGTCGCAAGTGCCAGAACCCAATGCCATGACACTGGCCACGGTGGCCAGCAATATGAGGCCCAGCACACGGGTGGTCTTGATCAAAGACTACGACGCCAGTGGCATTGTTTGGTACACCAATTACAGCAGTCGAAAAGGCCTTGAATTGGCGGGCAATCCGTATGCAGCATTGCAATTTCATTGGGTTGAATTGGAGCGTGTGGTGCGCATTGAAGGGCGAGTCGAAAGGGTCAGTGACATCCAAAGCAACACCTACTTTGACAGCCGTCCGCTAGACTCACGCATTGGCGCTTGGGCCTCGCCACAAAGCCAAGTGATACAAGGGCGCACCGAGTTGGTGACCCGCGCAGCCAAATATGCCGCGCAATTTTTGCTGCAACCCCCGCGCCCAGCGCATTGGGGCGGCTACAGGTTGGTGCCCGAGATGTGGGAGTTTTGGCAAGGCCGCAAAAGCCGCCTGCACGATCGGCTGCGTTACCGCTTAGACGAAGGGCAATGGGCCAGGGAGCGTTTGGCGCCTTGACCTTGACAATGCACAGGGGGCGGCTCTCAGCCGTAAAGTACCCCCTCTGCCTGTTTATTGCGTTTGTGCGGCACTTTGCAAAACAATATTCACCAGTGGAAAGTCCGCCATGCCAAAACGAGTGCCGGTGGCACTGCTGCCCATGGCGTCCATCACCGACAAGCCTTGCGTCAATTTTCCAAACACCGCATAGCCAGGACTGGCAGTACTGGCGTAGTCTAAAAATGCGTTGTCAATCAAGTTGAAATAAAACTGCGAAGTTGCTGAATTGGCAGCGCTGGCGCGGGCCATTGCAATCGTACCTCGCGCATTGCTCAGGCCTTTGTTGCTCTCTAGCGCGATGGCAGCGCGCACGCCCGCCTGCTCTGCACCCGCGGCAGTGTATCCACCGCCTTGCGCCACGAAGTTGGCAATCACGCGGTGAAACACAGTGTTAGCATAAAAACCATCATGCACATATTGCAAAAAATTGCTGACAGTAGCGGGCGCTGCCGTAGGGTTGAGCTCGACCACCATACTGCCCAAATTGGTCACCAAAGTCACTTGGGGTTCGGGCACAGTCAGGGTTTTGGTCAGCAAGCTGATGCCTGAAGTGTTTTTGGCTTGGAACGTCAAAGTGCCAGTGCCGTTGACCGTGCAGGTGGCCTTGACTTCGGTGTCCGTGCTGGTGGACAAGACGGTGATGCTGCTGCATTTGTCAGCGCTGAGCGTCAACGCAGTGCCCGCGCTCAAAGCCGTACCCAAGATCTTGAAGCTGCTGATTTGGCTGTAACTCAAGCGGTCAACTTGAATGTCGGAAACACTCGCCAATGGGCCTTGAGTTAACTGACTTCCACCACCTCCGCCACAGGCCGTGAGGAAGCAGGCGAGATAAAGAAGGCTTGCAATACCAGAGACTCGCGTAGCTATCTTGGTTTGAAATTGAAACAGCATCATGAAAAAATCTTAAAAATAAAACCACTGGGTGGACAGTTGAACCTGGATCCTAAACCAATGGGCAGCCAGCTTGAAATGTCCACCGCACAGTATCGCTTAAAAATTTGCCACAACGCCAAATTTAACCGAACGCCCCGGCAGCGGCGCTTTACCCGGCGCAGTGCTGGTCAAAATAGAGCTGGCACTGTAGGCCCATTGATTGCTCAGGTTGTCCACGCGTACAAACCAGTTCAAGCTGCCCAGCTCCATTTTTTGTCGATAACCCAGACCGCCGTGCCACAAGGTGTAGGCCGCCGTCACCATGCTGCCAACCGGTACTCTGTTTTGTGCGGCATAAGCATCCAAGCCCAAGTGGGCAGTCAAAGGCCCTTGTGCGTAGCGCAAATTGGCTCCCATTCTGAGGGGTGAAATTCTGGGCAAGGGCTCGTTCAAACTTTGGTTGACAGCGCGGACCAAGTCAGCCTTGAGCCCCAAGTCCAGCGAACCCGCGCTTTGCATCAAGCGCACTTGCCCAGATGCTTCGAAACCGGAAAAACGTGCGCGAACGCCTTGGTAGTTTTGGATGGGCAAACCCGATTCTTGATCGACCAACCCAGTCCCCAACAAGCCAATGAAGTTGGAGAAGCGGCTTTGAAAAGCCGTCAATGCCGCTTTGTTCGCGCCCACCTGCCACTCCAACCCCAAGTCCACACTGCCTGACTTTTCCAAGCCCAGTGCTGAATCCCCCCGCTCCCACGCTGCTGTGGCGATGTGCGGCCCATTGGCAAAAAGCTCATAGTCTTTGGGGGCTCTTTGAGTGTGCGCTGCATTGACTGTCCAGAGCCACTGTGGACTGAGTTCAAAGCGAGCACCCAAGGCAAAACTTTGCGGTGTGAATTTGCGATCGCCTGTCTCAAATCGGTCGACACTGGGGTCGGGGTTGCCAAACGATCGCACCTTGACTTGCTCGCGGCGCAGTCCCCAACTCCATCTTGCTTTGTCAAAAAACAACTCTTCCAAAACAAACAAAGCCTGCGTCTGAGTTCGGCTGTAAGGTGCAAAGGCCTCATCACCTGCGGCTGAAAAATGACCCGCTTCTGACTGCCAACCCCACGCACCTTCCCACCCGGCCCATGAACGGTGACGCCCTTGCAAACGAAAGTCATGACCTTGATTGGCAAAAACAGTACCCGGCGCACCAGCGTCAAATTCGGTATGCTGGTATCGGGTTTGACTGGCCTGTGCTTGCACACTTTGCCAGAGACCAGACAAAGGCTTCCACTGCCCCTCCAGGGCCACTCGTTTGGAATACATGTCAATGGTGACTTCATCTTCAGCCACTGTGCCGTAATTACTTTTGTATTCGTTGACAGCCAAACCCAGGAAACCTTGGTCAAAAAACAAACTGCCACCGACCGCTCCACCTTTGGAGGTGCTGTCCGAGTTGCAAATGCGCATTGCCAGCACAGGCGAACCAGGCTTGCTGCAAGCCAAGTTCTGCGGCACTTTGACATCATCCGTTTTGCGGTCAAACGCGTCCACATGCAAAACCCAGCGGCCGCTGCCCGTTTCCAGCAAAGCACCCACGCTGCGTTCACCGTTGCCGCTTCCTGATTGCGCTTGTGCTTTGCCCAGAACACCTTGGAAAGGTGTGCGCGGTATGCGGTTGTCAATCACATTGACCACGCCGCCCACAGCGCTGCCGCCGTATTGCAGGGATGCAGGGCCTCGCAATACTTCAATGCGCTCAACGCTGAGCACATCCAGGGGCACTGCGTGGTCGTAGCTCAACGCAGAAACATCCAGGCTGGCCCCGCTGTTGCTCAGCACGCGGATGCGGTCGCCGTCCAAACCGCGCACAATGGGGCGACTGGCATTGGGCCCAAAGTAAGTGCTAGAGACACCGGGCAAACTGTTCAATGTTTCACCCAAGCTGCCCTGCCCGCTTTGCGAAAGCTCTAAGCCCGACAAACTCGCGGCGGTGCTGGGCCCTTGCGCACGGCCCAAAGGGTTGCCCGTGATGACGACCTCTTGCACGGCTTGTGCCATCGCGTTTTGACACAAGCCCAGCGCCCCCAGAACCAACACCCAGTGGCGCGAGGAAGAAAGGCCCTTTGCCCAGCGCTGCTGGGTCTTGCAATATTTTTCAAACATGATTTTTCCTGAGATATGCCATACAACCCATGCCGCGTTGATGCGGCTGGGAAAACTTGTCAAATCAAAGGAAAAAAGGCGGCGCTCGGGCTGAAAAATAAGCCGGCGTCTGGCCGGGTTGACTTGGCGCTTGCAACAAGGCCAAATCGGAACTGGGCGCTTGGTATGCCGGTAACGTGCAAGCGCTTTGCAGACCTGCACTGAGCCCCAAATGGTCTAGCAGCTGGCAAGTTCCAGAGCCCTCTGCGTGGTCACCAAAAAGGTCTGGTGAAGATGCGGGTGCAGACGAAGGCAAGGCGAGCGGCGCGCCTGAAGCGTCTGCCAACGCAACCAGCGCGTTGCTGGCAATTGCACCCTTGGCCCCGTGCATCACTTGGTGAATTTGGGCCCACAAGGGTGCCAACATCACCATGCAGATCAGCAGCGTTGTCCAGAAAAATTTGACAGAAAAATTTGGCGTAAACGCAGCCAGTCCGGCCCCTCGCCGGCGCCTAACATTTTGCTGTGCAAGCCTAATTTTCACAAGACGCATGCCCTGATTATCTCCGAACCCAGTCAGCAAATATTTTGCGAAATTTGCTGACCTTGGGCGTAGCCACCGCCAAACAATAGCCCTGCGTGGGGTTGCGTTCAAAAAAATCTTGGTGGTACTCTTCGGCCGCAGAATAATTTTGCAAAGGCAATACTTCGGTCACGATGGGCGCGCCCAATACGCCGTCGGCTTGAATTTCTTGAATCAAGTCTCTGGCCACCTGTTCATGCTCAGCTTGCGTGAAGTAAATGCCGCTGCGGTATTGGGTGCCGCGATCATTGCCCTGCCGGTTCAAGGTGGTGGCGTCGTGCACACCAAAGAAAATTTCAAGCAAGACGCGGGCGCTGATGACGCTGGGGTCATATTGCAAGCGCACCACTTCATTGTGGCCTGTGTTGCCACTGCAAACTTGCTCATAAGTCGGGTTCAAGGTGTGCCCATTGCAATAACCCGATTCAACATCCAGCACACCTTTGACCTGCACAAAAACCGCTTCGGTGCACCAAAAGCAACCGCCGCCTAAGACCAGTGTTTCAATGTTCGAGGGAGTGTTCATATCTGGATTCTGGCATAGCTATAAAATCGTCGACTTTCATCCTTAAACTTTCGGACCTCCCCATGAAACCCAGCTTCCAATGGAACGACCCTTTTTTGCTGAGCGCCCAGTTGAGCGACGACGAACGCGCCATTGTGGATGCAGCGCACAATTTCTGCCAAGAAAAACTTCAAACCAGGGTTTTGATGGCCGCGCGGCATGAAACATTTGACCGCGAAATCATGAACGAATTTGGCAGCATGGGGTTTTTAGGCTCAACCATCGAAGGCTATGGCTGCGCTGGCTTGAACTATGTCAGCTACGGCTTGGTGGCCCGCGAAGTCGAGCGCGTTGACAGCGGCTACCGAAGCGCCATGAGCGTGCAAAGCTCCTTGGTGATGCACCCGATCAATGAATACGGCAGCCCCGCGCAACGCGAAAAATACCTGCCCAAATTGGCCACCGGCGAATGGGTGGGCTGCTTTGGCTTGACTGAACCCAACTTCGGCTCCGACCCGGCCAGCATGATCACGCGCGCCAAACCGGTGGACGGCGGTTACATCATGAAGGGCGCCAAGATGTGGATCACCAACGCCCCCATCGCCGATGTGTTCGTGGTCTGGGCCAAACTCGAAACTGAGGGTGATGGCCAGTCAGCCATCCGAGGTTTTATTTTGGAAAAGGGCATGAAGGGCCTGAGCGCCCCCAAAATTGAAGGCAAGATGAGCCTGCGGGCCAGCATCACCGGTGAGATTGTCATGGACGATGTGTTTGTGCCCGAGTCCCAATTGCTGCCCAATGTGGCTGGTCTGAAAGGCCCGTTTGGCTGCCTGAACAAGGCCCGCTATGGCATCGCATGGGGCGCTTTGGGCGCGGCCGAAGATTGCTGGCACCGTGCTCGTCAGTACACCTTGGACCGAGTTCAATTTGGCCGTCCATTGGCGCAAAACCAATTGATCCAAAAGAAATTGGCCGACATGCAAACCGAGATCGCGCTGGGCCTGCAAGGCTGCTTGCGCGTGGGCCGCTTGATGGACGAAGGCAAAGCGGTGCCCGAGATGATCAGCATGATCAAGCGCAACAGCTGCGGCAAAGCGCTGGATGTGGCCCGCATGGCGCGGGACATGCACGGGGGCAACGGCATTCACGACGAATACCACGTGATTCGCCACATGATCAACCTGGAAACCGTGAACACCTACGAGGGCACGCACGATGTGCACG
>Ga0114980_10003308_pt1 | contig 11086 bp, 4 predicted proteins | sample S_140806_EF_Meta_FD_87018 | JGI IMG/M metagenome (GOLD analysis project Ga0114980, IMG submission 87018) | Freshwater microbial communities from Lake Simoncouche, Canada to study carbon cycling - S_140806_EF_MetaG | ecosystem: Environmental > Aquatic > Freshwater > Lake | place: Lake...
CACTTGGCTGCTGGCTGCATCTCCAAGCCCGCCGCAGCAGTCACCACTGATGTCTTCGCGACGCGCGCCTCGCCGCTCCGACGCCGCTTCGGACCGCCCCACAGAAAACGTTTTGCGCGCAGCGATGCGCCGATCTCCGCAGCCAACTGCCAACAAAGTTGCAAGAGCAGAAAGAAACAAAAAAAACAATGGGGACATTTTGCAAAAGAGAGTCCCATAATAGGCAACAAGTGGATGCAGACTGCTTCTCATTGCTGACGACCTGATGCTTCTTCAGAATAAACCCACACCAATTCATCGCCTACTTCGAGCCCAGAATCCTTGCTCCATACGGGAAACCAAAGGATACCATTGTCATCCACCCAGCCGTCCCTCCGATCAACAGTGCAATTTGCGTCTCTTGCGACATCTGCAGCATTCATGAAATGACCCCACGAAGATTTCTCAATGAACCAGTCAAAGGATAAAATTTCGCTTGGCGCAGCATCACAGTAAAACAGGTCGCTTTTTTGACAGTTTCCTTGCACTTTACAACCACCTATACAAGTCACAACATATCTGGAATGTGGTGACAGCACGTGATAGGGACTTTGGATATATGCTCCAGCGTACCAGCCAATGATCCGCCTTCCTTTAACACGTATGCCTGCCTGGACGCCAAGCCCCTTTCTATCGATAAACTTTAGTTTTATGGGAATAATTTCCTCGTTTTTCCATTTCTCTCTATTTTTAACATCCGCGTTCAAATTTTGAACCTTCCCGCCTGGAAATGGGATGCCATCGCCACTTGCCAGCGTCTCATTGAAGGGGTTTAGAATCAGAAGCGTTAGCGCCTCATGTCGCTGAATCTGCTCAGGGCGCTTAACAGAATCCCCTAGAATGTCAACAAGAAAAGAAGCCACCCTTTGAAATGCAACTGGCTGTTTCACCCCTGCTGGTGGTTGCAAGAATTCCATCATTTTGCTCACGCTAGATGCAGCTGCTCTTGCTCGTTTCACATAATCCTTACCATCAGCTGGGCGCAATATTTGTAATATGGTCATGGCCGTTTGATTAAGGTCTTCGCGAGAGCCCGCTGCGGCAGAGATCACTGTATCTTTGCTGTTTCGAAGACCATCGCTGGAATCATTATAATACGTTTTTGTACCGATACCCAGGCATTTCAACACCCCGTTTTTCCCCATAAAGTCTGTATTCCGTTTTCGCAGATCTCCGTCAGAATACACAACGACAGTGCCCATTCTCACCCCCCCCATGGATATTGGAGGATTTAAAAATCTTGCACTCAATGTTGCGACTGGCGTATCTTGGGGAGACCCCAGAGAATGATTGCGCTGCACTGCGCTGAATCCAAGGTCTGATATCTTGAAGCGACCATTCGAATCAAGAGCAAGATTACCTGGCTTGACATCGAGAATGAACAGACCCTTTGAATTTAAGGAATGAATTGCGTCTAAAAGTGGCACCAATATTCGCAATCTGAATTCTTCAGTCAATATGCCGGTGTCTCGCCATGCAGAAGAATGTCTGGAAATAAAGTCATTTGCTTTCAAACAATCAAGGTGCTCGCATGTATAAAAAAGGTGACATTTGCCTTCTGAATTTGGTAGAGTCATCCCAAAACAACAAGAAGATCTTCGCTTGAAATTGAAAATGTGGCGAGGCTTTGCAATGAAGTCATTGTTTTTCAGCAATACAGTATTCAAAACTTCGCGATACAGCGAAGACTCTTCAAGGTGAAGTGGTGCAACTGATTGGGAGTCAATTTTCACAGCAAATGTACTGCCCGCACCATCAGTACAATGCAAGGTGATTATACGTCCTCCAACACCACAGAATCCATCCACCTGGTTGCCTGAATCCTGAATTGCTTTCACGACAGCGATAATGGCTGACTTTGAATCTTCAGACATTTTATCTTTGAACCGGTTTGGTATTGCCCCCATGATCGCTGTGAGAATCATGTCATCCTTGTTTTGAAATACTGGAGTCTTGTGCTCTGAATCAATTACACTCAAATCACTCCTTGGCAATGATGCTGGAAATTGATCGATTGCTGCTTTGATTGCCGCTTCGAACAAATTTGACCAATTTCCATCATGAAATATCCTTAGAGCATTGAAATGAGACTCAACATCACTTGGCCCTGATTTGGATTTCGCAAAAGACTCCCCATATCTTAAATAATCATGCACATTGGCATGAACAAAACTCCCAAGACCGTTTTCACACATTAAGTGAGCTGCAGCACGCGCCAGAGTGTTAGAATTAGCGTTGCATAGACAGAGTACAGGTTTGCTCGCTATCAATGCATCAGCAGCTCCAGCGCTGTCAAGGAGAAGATCCATGTTCCTAAGCCTAGCAAAATGTTCTGGAAGCCGATGTCTCCAACATGGTAGAATACGAACACGACCAGGTTCAAAATGTGTATCTTTTGATAACTCAAACACCTCATGTATAATCGCAGATTTAATTTCTCCTTTTGCAAATAAAATAATATAGCTCCCATCAACGTTGCCAGCAAGAGTCATCCAATCATGCAATCGCCTCCGCGAAATTTGCGTATCCGCTGATGGGTAGCAAAGAAGAAATCCAGTTGCTGGCAAATCACAGTCTCCTCTGCTAAGCTTAGGGATACCGTCACGAAAATATGGATCAAGAGGAGTAGGTAAACTCGATCCGAAATAAACGGTGGTTTCGCGACAACCCTCATGTTGCACATCAGCGCTATTCACCCCTAGTGTATAATCAACCAATCGAGAATTACAATGCAACAAATCACCAGATGGAGATAAGATTAAATTCACTTGAGAATTTCGTTCAGCCAAAATACCATCATTGCTTCCATTCGATAAATCACAAGTGGCGAATATCGAAAGACTACTCCAAAGATCGTTTCTATTCAAATGTGCACCAACATCCGGAATCAGACGTTTTCGTGCTTCGAATTGGTTTAGCATATTCAAAATGGGCGGATCCCCAGTTTCAGGTCGCGGATCTCTCAACAAAACATATACGTCAAACACCGAATTTTTTTCAATTTGTCCAGCTAGGAGACTTGGAAAAGAATCAGGTTTGGAAATATCTCCCAAGAGGAATGCAATTGTGATTCGACCTCCTGTTTCCCTGTTGAGAGGCACTAAACCAGAATCAGGGAAACTGGCCATTGCTGATTGTGCGTGTAGGTGGCATACCCGAGAAAGACATCTTGAATTCAAATCTGGATGAAGACCAACCAATGTTCCCAAAAACGTCGGATGGAGGAATGGCGTTTCACCTGCGCCTATCGCAGATTTCAAGAGAGACGATACAATTTCAAACACTGGAATTAGAGATTCATCATCTAGCATAACCATCTTGAAACATTCGTTCAAAAAAATTTCAAAGTTATTTATATCTTCTTTTTTTTTGGGATATCGGTTTTTCTAATTGATGCAAGTCTTTTGGCCCATTTCTTTCCCTGTTCAACTATATATCGTCTATTCTCGCAAACCTGTGTTTCTGACTGTAACCGGGAATTATCATTCAAAACAACTTGTTTTTCTGTCTGAATCTGAGAATTATCATTCAAAGCCTTAGAAGATAGACGAGGCATATCATCGTGCGGACCATGGGCAGGATCATTCGTCACTTCTGGTCCAGGAACTTTTGCACTGGCGGGAAAGTATGCGTCAATAGTTGTCTTCCTCTTTCTTTCCCTTTCTTTCTCATTGTCTAAAAAGAAAATGGCCCCCTTCACAGCGTCGAAATGATTGGTGTTCGCCCATTCCCCTGGATCTACAGAATCGTAATGGAGCACAAGAAAAGCGATTTTAACGTCCTGACTTAAATGCACGGATAAATATTTGGCAACATTGGGGAATTCCTTCGAAACTCGCAGTTGGCATATTGCTATCCTATTCTTCAAAAAATGAACGAAAACATTCACAAACCATTCCTCACACCACATCTTATCGGAAAGGAATGCAACAGCCCATGTTGCAACATGAAATTGATCTGGACCAAGATCCTCGTTAATCGGCACATGAATTCCCTTCTCGTCCTGAATTTCTTTGCGCAAGCCAGTGTAAAGAATTGACATTTGCCTTGGTGTCAACTGTCTTCTCGTGATTTTATCTCGTTTAGCAAATTCTTCAATGAAAATGTCCAAATTCGTTATCATATATTTGGCAAAAAGACGTCGGAGTGAAGAGCATTTCCAGTCAGGACGCGGACCCGTTACTTCCTGTGAACATCTGCATAATTCAATCCAGTTTTTGACAAGTTCAGGATCCTCCAATCTCTTCAAATTATCTTTGAAATCTTCACTTTGATTTGCCTCAACACAAGACATCGCAATGCAAATCAGGAGGCACGATCCGTAACCTTGAACAGAATGCACATCAGCAGATATGGTATGTTTTGAAGTTTTAGTTCCCGAACCACATGTGCAATCTATTTCCAAGATTCCATCCACGTGTCCATGCGGAACTGGATTACAAAGAATACTAAGGTCTGGTGGATGTTTCTTAGCTCCAACTTTTCTTGTAAACTGGAGCTCGGAAATTTTAGAAACCTCATTCATACCGGTTTCCACAACTTTCCCTTCCTGAGGTTCCGAATCAACATGTCTTGCATCACAAGAAGCTGCTTTTGTACCAGCACCAACCACTTCAAGTTGCTCACACCGCTCAGTCTTACGAGAAGCGGATTTCTCCCCCGCGTGTCCTGAATTTGCGCAGACAGGTACAAAATCAAGCAAGATCTGGGCAAAATGCTTACGATATGATACAAAGTCAGCAGGCCCGATCTTTGTCTTCATCCCTGTAATCTGAGCATACACAGAGTGCACTGTCGCAGGGCCACAACTGTAGTCATCATCTTGCTGCGGATGATCTCTGCAAACTTTCAATCGCCACAAACTGGCATCAACATGATGGCCAGCATCAACACCAGCAAGTTTTGTTGCCTCAGAGACAATCGCCAGAATCACGCGAAACACCTTTAAATAAAAATCCTCCCTTTCAAATGGATAGGCCCTGAGGCTGTCTCTGATGATGACTTTCAAATCCTGTTTACATGCTGATGCAAGAAACCAGTGAGAGTTGCCTCTGTTGACTGCAAAGTGAAATATTTCAATTTGCTTCCATGGCACGTTTTTTCCCTGCAGCCAGCGCTTCAATTCAACAACGTTAAGGACATCATTTTTCAAAAAATTCCCTAACCATAGAGAATTGAAAACTATAGTAGGTTTTCCGCCCTTCAGAAACACTCCAAAAAAAGTATCAAAGTCAGCAAATTCTCCTCCTGTCACAGTGCTACACACACGTTTCAAGGCCCATGTAATAACTTCATCGTTGAACCAGGTCGTGCCAAGAACTGTGAGGACATCTTTTTTCACCAGGCCACATATGTTCATTTCAGCGTTTCCGTTCCTGAGGACTTCTCTTAACCTTTTAAACACTGAACGGTCGATATCGCCCTGGAACATCAAAACAGATTCACTGACCTCCTTCAGCAAATAGTCGCTTTCTCTTAGTGAGTATAGTCCGTCCGCTGCTGATTTTGACTTGTTGGCGCCAGGTGAGCACGACCCACGTGAGCCCACGCAACAGTTGGCAGAGGTGTTCTCCTCCTCCTCTCCGAACTCCCTTCCTGTCGCCGCCGCCGAATTCGCCGGCTGAGAGAATTGACCCGCACATGATGACACAGCAAAGGCGCTGGCCCTCAGATTTACATCCAACGGATTCGCCCCGCCCTCCGAAATCGGCGGGATGATAGCTTCGAAGACTTCCATGCCGGCGTCCGCCGAATCGTCAGAGTGTAGATCGGATGATATCAGGAGCTCCCGAATAACACCATTTTTTACTACTCTAACTATTGGTCCAGATCCATCTGCTCGATTTGGCAACCTCTTCAACACTCTTATGCCTTGCTTTGTCAGAAATTCTCCAATCTTCCAGAAATTAAGATGCACACGTGTTAGATTTTGTGAGTCATTGCGAGTTCGAACTTTCGGATTTGACAATCGCATGACTCGCCAAAGATCTGAATCAAACGTGAGAAAAGAATGTATTTTCCCTGTTAAAGCCATCATTTCTCTCAAAGTTTGCTCCGGATTGCGCTTAAATATCCAAATTTCGCTGCTCATTGCATTTCCCAGTACTGTTGTTTTGAATTGATCGCAAAGATCCCACTGTGCTGATCCGGAATGCTTATTGAGTTCAGTGAGTACTCCTTGAATGGACTCCTTCCCAGGAATATTCGAGCATGCAAATACCCTGGCAGTGGGGCTCTCTGACAACAACAAAAGGATGGCCATTCGGGTTTGAAGGGACATGCTATTCCAAAAACTGAAAACGTAAGTTGCTGGCCCAAGTCCTTGCAGTTCCGAAATGTCACCATACCTTATATTGACTGAAAAGGGGTTAATTCCGGCCCCCTGCATGACTGACTCGAACAAAGGATGACAGGATAACATGTTTTCTTTCAGCTCAATCCCAGCTGCTGAATATGCACCAGATTCCATGGCCAGTGCGATCATACGCCCATGTCCAACCCCCAGATAAAAAAACAAGTGACCCCCAGGAGGAACTTTATCGAACATTTTTTCTACGCCGCTGAAACTTATCGACCCTGAAATCCCAAGGTGGTTCATTGTTGCCCCGTCGCTGTTCCTGTTAAACATGTCATAAGTTATTTTGCGTTGTTTAGATGATTTCATGCAACAATCTTGCGTTTGTGCGACTTGGTCCTGCAGAGGTTCCCTGTCTCTTTTCGCGGCTAAGCCATTTCTCGGTAGAGAGGATGCGGCAGCTGACGGCGCCTGCTGTGCTGATGCCGCAGTCGAGGGGCCCAAGGCTACCAACTCAGAGGTGGAGGGGATAGAGGAGGTCGACACTTTTTTTACCGACGACACTGCCATCTTCCTCGACTGCACTGCCATCTTCCTCCACCTATTCCGAGCTTTTTCTGCGAGGTATTCCTTTCGATATCGCTCCGGAAGAATCTTATTGAAAAGAGTGCCATCATGAACTGAAGCAGCATCTGCTCCACCGCCGTTTTTTGTTTCAAATGCTTCTTCAGCTGTATCACCGATGTCGCCAGTGGCGGCCAAGCCTGATAGAGCCTGCAAAAGCAGCTGCGCCACTTCCATTGCTGATGCTTCAGTCGAGGGGCCCAAGGCTACCCTCTCAGAGCTCGCCGCCACCGCCACCGCCTCCGCCCTCTCCGCCGCCTCCGCCGCCGCCGCCGCCTCCGCCTCCGCCTCCTCCGCCTCCGCCTCCGCCGCCTCCGCCTCCGCCTCCGCCTCTTTCGCCGCAAGCTCAACCGCATCCACAGTGTCCACTTTCGCCTCAGCCGCCGCTGTTGTTGGCGGAGGCTGCGTGACGCCCTGGGCGTCTGCATGATAGGTGTCATGTGAGCCCGCGCCGAAACCGGCCCGATCCTCCACCGCTGAATCTCGACTACGTTGATGGGAATCCATAATCGATGATAGACGATCAAGTTCAGTAGAGAGTTGAGTAGATTTTTCGAAAACCGTAGATCTGAGCGGCGATTCCGAGGAATTTAGAGCAGTTCCCATAATATGATCCAGCAGGGTACTTATACAGAGCAATTTTTTGTTCAGCTCATCAGCCACCGCACCTTCAGACACCACGGAGGATTCCAGGAGTCTAAATTCACTGCTGACACGTTTTAAACAATCATCGGCATCTTCCAGCGTACGGACAAGCTTTTCTTGCTGTATTTCATCGAGCGGCTTGGTTTCAATTTCCCAACCCACAGGTCCCACACTGCTTGGAGTCTCAACGTTGGTTTGCCCCGCGCCGAAACCGTCCGTAGTCACCACCGCTGAATCTCCACCAGCTGCCGCCGCCAGCAGCTGTGCCGTCGGTGTCGCTGCTCCCGCCGCCGGTGCCACCATCCCAGCTGTCTGATCCTCTGAAACCCGCCTGCGCTGATCTGGCCCCTCACTCTCCCTGCCTTGGGGGCCAGCGTCGAAGTCGTCGCCGCGTTCCAAGGCTTCTTCGTCATCTCCACTGCCGCTGTGGCCATCGTCTTCCTCCGCCGCCGCCATCCCCGGTGCTGCTTCCGGAGCCGCCGCCGCCGCCGCAGGTGCTGCTGCCGAATCCGCAGTCGCCTTGCCGGTGCCCTCAAAATCATGGTGCTCGTTCAAATCTGCCGCTGTTTTCCTCCTCTTGCACTCATCCGCTTCATAATCCATTGAACGCTTTGCTCCGCAGGATTTCTCATCAGATTTCAATGTATGCTGGGTGAGACCGAATTGGAAAGCACCAAGGCTCTGTTGGTGGTGTGGAGGCGGCGGGGATTGACAAGGCGATCCCGGGACAGAGGAGCATTCAAGTCCTTTGCTAAACGCAGTTGCTAAACGCGTGATGAGTGGAGCTTCTCCTTCGAAAACGGAAAGGCTGCTGCCGGCAGCGGCGGCGAGATTTGCAGCTTCTCCCGTCGACGATACAATCCCGAGCGCCCTACCCTCAGGGCTGACGACGGATTTTTGCATGGAATTGATGGTGCGCAATAACCCATCCCAGGTGATGCGGCTCTTTTGAAAATGTTTTATTGGAGAGTAAAAACGAATTCCACGCACGGTGACGTTAATGCGATACTCCTCAATCATACGTTTCTTTGTTGTAGTGGGGTCGGCTCTGAGCATTTCATAGGCAAAAAAATTGAAATCCGCCAAGCTCGCGCGAATCTCGTCATCAGTGAAATCAAGATCAGAAGCTTCGATAGCTCGGGTTCTGGCTTCTCTTTTCATGTCTTGAAATGATCCAATCTCTCTAAAATAGCCAATGCAGGCTCTTGATTCAGGATTTTCTTGATTGAAGGCATCAAGCAGATTTGCCTGGGTGAAATGACAATGGCTCTGAAGCTTGTGAACACAAAAATCCCGAAATACCTGACATTTAACTGAATATACACCATCATTTGAAAAGGTACGGTCTGAACGTGATTTCTCCTTTGCCCTTCGAGCGGGGACAAGTTCAATAGATGAAAATTGAATTATGTTTTGGGTTATGCTGAGTGCCTCTTTGCATGCCGCATCCAGGTCGTGAGAGGCAAACGGATGCTTCACCTCCACTGTGTTCAGCGATGTTGAGAGAACCCTTTTCAATTCATCTTGTAACTGGACATCTGAAATTTTTCGAGATAAAAGAATTTGGCATAATTCTATATTCGCCTTTCCAATGGGAAACTCAATCAGAAGTCTTGTATTTTGAGCCGCAGAAACATTCCCTGCACCAGCCATGGAATAATATTTTGTTTTAAGAACTTGAATTTAAATTTCGGGAGCTTTGACCTTGACTCATGGTCACGGTATACTATACCGTGACGCATAGTACCGTGACCCCGTCACGTCGGCAGTATCCAAAATAACTCTGGTTATATCCCGTTGGGAAACTCCCGGGAAAGATTTCCAGTATTCCACGCCGCGATGTTGCGTGCTGGGAAGCAGCTTTCCCGTCAACCTATCCGCGCATTCCATTTTATCGGGCGCCGTACTGACAGGGGATTGACGGCTTTTTATCATGAAGGTCACCTGAAATATGTTCTGCTTCCCGCAATCGACCGCGTATTGCGCAGGACCGGATTCAATGCCGTATCATATACCCAAAACGATGTACTCATGGCCGTTCTTGCCAACTTCTTGGTTTAGATCCGGACACCAAGCATGTTTTTACTGCGCCAGATGCACTCTATTCTGGCCCGGGTGTGGCAAATGTCTTCAACATTCCCAGCGCCGCCACTGGGAAGTATAAGGACCTTCCATGGCCTGAGATCAACCTCGCGCAAAACTTGATCTCAGCGGTATACGAGTGCTCGGATTACGTAGCATACAACGCTCAGGAGCTTAAGTTTACTATTGCATTGGACGAAGAATCTACAAGGGATTGCGCCGTCCTTTTTTTTGTGGTCGATGGGGACTCTAACATCCGGGAGGTTACCAGTGACTCGGGGCCAAGAAATGGAACTAATGGAGAGGCCATCGTTGTGGAGATTCAGGTTCTCGAAGATCGCAGAGTCTCCATCCGATTCCGGCCTACTCTCAAGTTTTTGCAGAACCGGTTTCCTCAATCCAACTCTGATGGCCGCTCCTTCAGCCGGAATACCTTCCCCCCAAAACCTTTGCGTACGTGTGGCCTTTGCGCATACAAGGAAAAAGGAATGCACAAGTGTGGACGGTGCAAGAGTACGTACTACTGCTGTAAAGCACACCAGACCGAGGATTGGAAGCGTCATAGGACCGATTGCATTGGCCGAGGAGGCGACGCGGGGACTCAGGATCGAATCACCATGCGCATGACGAGGGGATTTGATCGGCTGCAAGCGGATAGGGCTCAATTGCCAGAAAGGTCAGACTTCAAGTTTCGTGCAAACATTCTCAATATGGAATGGTTTTTCTAAATAATGCGCTGGAATCGCAGCGACCAGTGGACCTACACGAAAGTGGAGGAGGGCGACAGGGTGGTTGCGAAGGGGACCGTGGAAGGCTATGTCTGCACCGCCACCTTTAGCCCCCATCCTGTCCAGGACTTGCTGCTCGCACACGTGTTCGTGGGTGGAGGGTTCCAGTGCTTCACACTTGAATTGAGCAGCTACAGAGAGGCTGTGATCTTCCTCCGCATCTTCATGGACCTAAACATAGACTAGGCCGCCGTCTCCGACTAGTCGGCCAGTCTGTCCGGCCAGGTATAAAAAATATGGTCAGAATTTCACTGTCTGAGAGGCCTTTCCCGCAGTCGTCCGGTAGCCGCATTGGAGTCGGGACCGGAGGTAGGGTCGAGACTCGAGTGGAGGAGGTGGATTGAACATGAGCGTTAAAGGATTTCGTCTCAGCGACAGGGAAGATTCCCGGAAGAATCATCCAACCGCCGCCGCTGCCCAACGCTGCCAGACGGCGTCGCAGCCACCGCAGCCTTCGCAGCGCGCGGCTGCCGCAGCCTCACTTCGGGAGTTGCCACCGCCGCCTCGCCCCGGATCGGCTGAGTGATTAAAATCTCCTTCAACATAAGTTTGTGAGGCGGGAATGCGGCGCGAACCTCTCTTGGCGCGGGTCCGAACTTTTTCTGCTCGGCGC
>Ga0114980_10003312_pt1 | contig 11077 bp, 8 predicted proteins | sample S_140806_EF_Meta_FD_87018 | JGI IMG/M metagenome (GOLD analysis project Ga0114980, IMG submission 87018) | Freshwater microbial communities from Lake Simoncouche, Canada to study carbon cycling - S_140806_EF_MetaG | ecosystem: Environmental > Aquatic > Freshwater > Lake | place: Lake...
AATCCACGTATGTAAGATCAAAACCAATCTTGCCTCTATTGGTTTGAAAATCTACACCCAGCCTAACCAAACCTACGGGCGATATCTTATTCCTTTCAGAAATTGTGTTCGTTGTAGACTGCAAAACCAAATCTGTTTGATTGCTTGTTAAGATGATATTGCCTTTAGAACTAGTTAAAACATTCATTCCCAATCCCAAACCACAATAAACATTCACAACCTCATTTAACTTACGATATTTGGTCCCAACCACGGTTACCAATGCGGATTTTCGGATTTCTTTATATTGTTGATACCATCCATTGGCATCATTAATCTTATGTTCAATCGCCGAACCATTGATTAACAGATCTGAACCCACGGATACATTTGATTTTAATCGATATTCAAAAAAACCTCCATATTGATATCCGCTCGTGCGCTCGTAAGATTGGTTAGAAGTATAAACCGAATAACTCTTCATCAGCTGGGGCAAATAAGAACTACCACCAAAACTAATACCTGCATAAATTTGAGGCCTAACTACATACTTATTAATCAAATTGGTAAATTCAGTAGGATCAATGTTGGGATATTTTTGATAATCAACCCGTAATTTCAACATCTCCTTCATAAAGTAATCCGTCTTTTCTGCATTCAAAGAATACATAAACGACAGTGCTAAAATTCGATATGCGTCAAAGGTTTGTTCCCTATTTAATAGTTTACCATGAACAACCGGTTCCAGCAACTTTATCACCTCTTCAATCTTACCTTGGTTATACAATTTGTTTGATCGAAACAATAAATCTTTGGCGTCTATCTGTGAAAATACCGCGGAATTCAAAAACATCAAGACGATGAATACGGATGACTTAATCTTCATTTTCATATCTTTTATTTTCTAATTACTTGATAATTCATATAAAAGGAATACCCCAAAGAAATGGATGCAGACCTCAGGTAAACGTTATCATCGAGATAATAAAAATCATTAGACAATTCCGTGTAATTGTAGCGATTACTTTGTTTTGTGATATTGGAAAGCGATTTGCTGAAATTCATTTTCAGAAACAAATTGCCATGTCCAACTTCATAAGATGTTGCAATTCCCGTGATTAGGCCAAACTGATACAAATTCCTGCTAGAAATAGTATTCATATTGGATAGTTTACTAATCGTATTATCTGTTAAATATGTGGAGCTGAAATCACTGCTGCTATACAATAGTCTACCTCCAAACATACCCGCTTGAAGTGTGACCTTCAATTTCTTTTGGGGTATCCAGGTGCCACTTGTGGGTCGCATTTTTTGTCCAAAAATTCTCGAGGAAAGCGCATATTCTAACATGACGGGCAGATTGAGATAATTCAATTTATTACTCACGTTTACTGACCAATTATTGAATTGATAGTCGATGTTGTATTTATTGTTCACCGAGTACAAGCCGCCTGTTAGAGAGAATTTCTCATTAAAGTGATACCCTACGGATGCCCCAAACAAATAACTATTTTTTGCCGTGTAGGTCTTGTTGTAATCTGCTACAATGTATTCTTTAGTGACAGATGGAAACGTGGAATTTGTACCCATCGAAAGAGCCAATCCAAAACTCAATTTGGGTATCAGCAATATGCTCTTCAGCAATTTTATTAATTCAATAGGGTCGTTTAACGAGCTCGGTTGATATGTAGGATTCAACTCCAACATTTCCTCGGCAGATTTTTTAGCCAGGTCATTGTTGTTCGATGCCAAATACACCATGGCTAATAACCTGTGGGCTTTCCATCGATCGCTAACGGGCGCAGATTCTTGAGAACATGGCAATGCGAGTTCAATGGCCTCAGAAAGCGAGCCTTGCTCATACAATTTATTGGCATTGAGCAAAATTTCAGAACAGTTTGAGGTTGATTGCCCAAAGGAAAACCCCAATTGAAAAATCACAAATAATACTATGACATTCTGTTTGAAACTATGAAATACTATGATATTTTTTGAAATATTCATTCCGATTAATATTTTCAGATTTTTCTATAATTGATTGGACTGCACCCCGTAAAGTTCATTTGGATCGTTAATTCAACTGCCCGTTTTTATCCGTTTTAATAACAAAAATATCACCCTCGTTTTTGCCAAATCCAAAACTCACCGTATTCCCCACAAAAACAAATGAACCATCTTTCAGTTGCTGGCTATGATTTAGCATACCGGAGTATATAGAGGTGTATAATCGAGTCCATTCAATTTGTCCATCTTTAGATACTTTACACGCAAATGCCTGCATTTTATCTGATAAAAAACAAGAGCCGCATGCGATGTAACCACCGTCCTGTGCTTTAACTAATGAATTGATTTTTGTATCGCTATTTTGTACAATCAACTTTAGCCTCCACAATACATTCAAATTCGAATCCACCGATAACAACAGTCCGTTATTCATTGCCGTTTTCTTGTCTTTCTGATCTATCAATACGGCCGTGGTATGATCGGCATTATTAACTACAAACCGAGAAGCATAGTTATCACAAATAGTATCGATTAACTCAACTTGACTCGACACAATTGCAGTATTGTCTATTTTCAATTTCATTAAGAAAGTATTCCCGCCAAAGTTGTTGTTTATCCAAACATCGCCTATGAAATAAAACGTATTGGTCTTCTCAATCGCGAATAAATGCAACCTTACAGCACGATCGATAGTTAGAGCTTTGGGCACTATGATCGATTTCAACAAATCGCCATTAGGGCTATAGGACTCCAAATAATTGTAGTATCCCCAACCTCCTCGCGCATAGGACAGATAATAATTCCCATCTTCTCCTTCGATAGGCGTTGAAAATATAGATTGATATAATTGTATCCGCTTATTGAATATCAAATTTCCATTATCATCGAATTTCCAGAACGCGCCCAATAACAATGACAGTCCTAAAAAATTTCCATCCTTTAATTTTATCACGGAAGGCAACCTCATGGAATCATCCAGTGTAGTCAACAATTCAGTATTCCCAAATTTATCTAATTTTAATACAATAGACTGATTCCCAGCCATATCCCTATTCGGTTGCGAATTGCCAAGAATCAAATAGCCACCATCTTCAGTTTGATGAATATAACTTCCGTTTTGATCACCATTGAGCGGAAACGTACGAATAAACGAATTTGATTCAATTAAGTCGCCAGGAACTTCCAATTTACAACCAACCGAGAAAACGCTCAGTGAAAATATAATTAATAAGATCCTAAATGCTTTCATGTCTTGTGGTTTTATCTGAGTTATTATTGAACAATTGCACCATCCTGATTTACATGAACATAAAACATTTTATTCCTATCTCCTTTTGAATCATAGGATATTCCTGCAATCAAATAACCCCCGTCTGAGAGTTGATGAAGACTTTTGGCGATGCAGATGGATTGATCCCCGCCAATAAAAAGTTCTTTCAATAGATTTCCATCCATATCAACTGTTAAAATGGCAATTTTTGAATTTGTAAAGCCCAGCCGACTATTATCTGTAAAATTTTCTGTACTACTCGACCCAATCAATAAGGTATTACCCTCCTTGGTTTGTTGAATATCCCACAACATCGCAGTGCCCAGCCCTTTATATTCCTGGCTCCACTGATAATCTCCAAAATCATCGGTTTTCACTAGCGACATATAGAACTTCAATGATTCTGCCACATTATTGTCCGGAGTAATGAATGAGCCAATGAGATAGCCACCATCGCTTAAATTTAGGACTTTATGTGGGGCAAACTTTCTTGTATAACTTAGAGTAAAATTCAACAAACTCAGTTGACCGCCGATATATGTCAAGTAATTTTCATTGTTTCTCAATCTAAAATCAGCAAAATTATATTTTTGATAAAAAGTAGGGTCCAATGAACTCATCGACAACTTCGCCAATAGGGGAACTTTTAAAGATGAACCAGGGACTCCCATCCATGAACTCATTTCGCCAGATAAGATTATATTGTTATCATCTGAAATTGAAACATCAGAATACATATCCCACCAGCCTGATCTATCAATATATGGGTAATAATTTATTATTTTAGAAGCATAAAAGTGATCGCGAATAATTCTACTTCCATCGCTAGGGTCAATTATAGCAACGGTCGGGTTCGATTGATTTGAAGCGTAATGATAAAATCCTGCAACAACAAAACGGTGGTCTTTAGCTTCGGCACAATGATTCAATTGAGATGATGTTGCCCCGCCGCCATTGGAATCACGCCATGAGTCATCTTTTTCCCATTCCATGATTCCGCTGGAATTGACTTTTACAATGTACCCAGATTGCTCAAACGCAAAGACCAGCCCTATACCCAATGAGTTGGTAGAACCCACCGCCAAATACCCGCCATCGGAAGTTTGGATTGCGTGTTCAAAGCCATCATTATTAGCCCCACCAAACGTCCTGTACCACTCCTGCTTTCCTGTGGAGTCAACCTTCATTAAAAATCCTTGCGCATTTCCCGGTATCGACTTGTCAATTCCCGAATAAATAAATCCAAAATCCGCCGTCCTTTCAATAGATAAACACTCAACGCGAGCGCTCACATTAAAACATTTGAAATTTGAACCGGATTCGTCTGATTTTTCAATCTCTAGTCGCTTTGAGCATCCGTAAAACCCGGAACTCAATAAAACGGCCAACAATAACAAGGCATTACATACCTTAATTATCTTATTAGAATAGAAATATTTTAACAATGCTTCTCCTTCAAACATCATTTTTTGATACCTCTTTTTAATGATGCTTGAAAGTCCTCGATATGTCAATTCAAACGAATATACAACTTTTTGAATTCCAATTTGTTAAACTCGTATTAAATAAAAAAATAATTCGAGAAAATGCACAAAAAAATAAATTTATTTTTTAAAACTTCTATAAACCTTCCATCCACCCATTGAGTTTATCCAATTGTTTATGTCGGTAAATGAATCATCTATTTTTTTCATCGGACGATAATTCAAATTTTCTTGTGCATCAGAGATATCTAACAATGCGATTTTCGTCAACTGGTCTGAACCAAAGCGGCTTAAGTTGCTATGAAAACCGAAAATTTCATTTAATTGAACAGCGCTTTCCCAAATAAATTTTGGGATTTTCATAGTACTGAGTTCCATTCCCGTAGCCGCACCAATTAAATTGGGCAGCTCGATTGATAAATCATAAGCGAATTCATCCGCAATATTGTATGTCCCTTGCTTCAATGGATTTTGAATACATAAATCAACAGCATGAATAAAATTTTCTATGTGTGTCAGTGAGATGAATTTTGTGATGTGTTTTGGTATGATAATTTTCTCTCCTTTTACCAGATTTAACAATCTAGGCAGAATTAATCTGTCATGCACTCCATATACAGATCGTGGACGCAAAATGAACTTTGTGTTCAGATTTTCACAATCCAAGATTAGCCGTTCTGCCAATAATTTTGATCGGCCATAATTTGACAAGGAAAACACTTCGTTGTTCGTATCCCCTTCTTTGGCTGGGTACTCATTAAATCGATATACCGACGAGGTTGAAACATATATAAATATTGGATTACCATGAAGTGCATTCAATAAATTCTGTGTTGCGGTTACATTATTATCGAAAAAATCAGAAAATTGACCTTTGTCAGCAGCCAATGCTGCACTATGGAGCACTACATCCGCCTTTAATTCATGAACACAAGAGAAACGCAAATCCCAACAGATATATTCAATCTTCTCTACAACTAAATCTGACGGATTTTGTTGCCGTCCAATTCCAATTATTTCACATCCTTTTTTTGCAAAGTAATTGGCAATTTGGCTACCAATGAATCCATTTACTCCTGTGATTAAAATTCTCATAAGCCATTATCCTTGATGTAAGAAATTATTTGTGTTCGATCAATCTTATCCTGCCGACCTTTTCTAGGTATGTCCATTTTGAACACGACATCTGGAAGTGCTTGCCTATCGATACTAAAGCGTCCACTTTTGAGTAATTCATGTAAACCATTAACATTCTCATCGAGCGTTTCAATTGCCAAATAAACCTTCTCATCATGAATATTTTCATCATATATTCCTACCATGGCGGCTTCATTCACCCCTGGGATCTTCTTTATTGTTCCTTCATACAATGCAGGATAAATATTGAAATCCCCACGGATAATCATTTCTTTTTTCCTCCCTTTCAAAATCAGATATTTATTATCATCAATAAATCCTAAATCACCGGTCTCGTGCCATTCATTTCTCGATTCAAGATGCAAATACCTAGTATAAATCTGTTTTGACTTTACCCATATTTCACCATCAGGCTCAATTTTCACATCAACCCCATCTATGATAACACCCAGCAAATCGCCATCCGCCAGATATTCTGCCTTCTCCCGACCATCTGCAATAGCAACCAATAAATGCTCTGTCATACCATAAGTACATGTAATTTTTGTATGATTAGGCAAAACAGAAATGAGTCGTTTCAAAAACCCTTGGTGAACTGGAGCGGAGCCCAACATCAAATGCTTTATACTTTTAGGGAACAAGCATTGATTTACCTCGCAGTGCAATATTAGAGGCAACATTTCGCTTGGCGGACCAAACATTATATTTATCTGATTCTCTGTCAACCACGCCAATTTCCGTTTCGCGTTCATTCGTACAGGCATGATTTTAACGTTCAAACCGGAGGCAATCCCCAAGAGCATGAAATGCGGCAAATATGTACCCACAACATCATTTAAGTCCCCATTGATAATTTCTTTCAACAATTGAATTGTAGTTGATAAACTCAAATCAGAGTGCAATACCCCCTTCGGCACATCCAATGTTCCTGATGTGTAAACTATAACATTATCAAAGGGCTCCGTATTATTCACCCATAATACCTCATCATCATATGTTTTTTTGAGTTGCCCAAACTGTAAAGCCGGTTTTTTTGTAGGAATAGCGGGCCCCACTTTAATCACTCTTGCACTCAGCGACAAATGAATTTCAGGGATTGAATTACGAAATTTGACTATTAATTTCTTTAACATCGGCCAATCCTCCAAAAACAACAATCTACTGTCTACAAACATCCATGACGGTGACAACTGCTTCATCTTAGCCGTGTAGTTCTCTCTACCCATTTCAGGATCAATGATTGCGATTTTTGCTCTTAATAAAAGTAATGCGTAAAAGATCTCTAGAAACTCAAATCCAGGGGCAACAACCATGGCTACAACATCATTTTCCCTAAATCCATTCTTCAACAAATTCACAGCAACTGACTGACTGCTTCGAAACAACTCACTCGCTGTTAAGCTTCTGCTTTTCGATATAAAAACAGTTTTATTTGGATTGTTTTTCACCAAACTTTCAAGAGGTTCGATTAAAACACCACGATTTAATTTTATTACCATACCACTAGTTGAATTGAAATACTGATGCCCGCAGCCAAGCCAATCAACATGATCTTATCTCCCTTTTTTAATAGCCCGCAATCTACAGCCTCACTTAATGCAAATGGAATTGACGCAGAAGCCAAATTCCCGTGATTTTTTATAACATTAAAAAACTTCGCCGTTTTTACATTCATAGATTTCGCAACCAAATCAAATGTACTTTCAGAAACATGATGCATAAAATAGTGATCAATATCATCTATTTTCCAATCTACTTGAGAAAGACATCGTTCAACAATTTTATCTTTTTTCACTAAGAATATGTCACGCAATTCTTTGGTTTTACCTTCAAAATAAACTTTTGAGCCATCATGCGGATGCATAGAACCACCTCCTGGCACTGTGCATAATGGCCAATGTTCACCGTATGTTTCAAATAAATGTGCGTAAATACCACTTTCATCATCTGAAGCCTCTATTAGCGCCGCAGCTCCACCATCGCCCATACTCAAACATGCAAATCTTTTAGCAAGGTCTTTCTTGTCGTCCAGATTGAGTTTGATAATTGAACTCAATTTCTCACCAGAGGCGATTAGAATTTTGCTGTATTGACCTGCCTTAATCAATGAATCAGCCAATTGAAGGGCATTTACAAAACTATTACAAGCGTTTTTAACGTCAAATGTCGGACAACAAATGTTCAATTTTGCTTGTACAATATTTGATGTCGCCGGCTCAATCAAATCACTACTACCCGCGGCAAAAATCAAACAATCAACGGTACCCTTGTCGATTTTCTGCAGAATTTTCTGCGCAGCCCCAACTGCAAGATCTGAAGCTTGCATATCCTCGTCTGCGAATCTCCGTTCGGCGATGCCAAACTTTTGTTCAAGGATTTTATGGGGAATATTCAAACCTTGACTCCTAACAATTTCCTCAATTTGGGCACTTGAAACTATTTTTGAAGGCAGAAAATTCGCGATATGTGTTATTTTACTTCTCATGAATTTTAAATTTTAGCTTTTAAAATGATTTTCCAAAAAAAACGTGTGAATCCATTCATCAAACCTATTGAATTCGCATACTGCATTGAATCTGCCACACAGTACTCACCAAATAAACGACGATAATTCTTCTGGGCAATCCTGTGAAATAATTTGGGATTTGGCAACCCTACTTCTTCAAAAAAAAACAACTTAATATATTGGGTTCGCATAAACCAAATGGTTAATGCCATATATACGCTTAGAATCGACCTTGTAGCAATACTTTTTTTTGTAATAAATTGATCGATACAAATTTTTTGGAACGCCATATGCCGACCCTCTTCAATACTATGTAATTCACAGGCCTTATGTAAAATTTCAGAGACTTTTGAATCTCTTCTCAAATGCCTACCATACATATCCGAAACCTGCTCAATAGCCAAAATGGCCACGAATTTTGTCTGAGCACTGAATACCTTTGTGTAAAATTTCGCTGTCCAATAGTGAAATTTAGAATACCGTCTTGATTCTACACCGATGTTTTCAATAATTCTAGTGAACATTTTTTGATGTCGATATTCCTCTATGCTCATATTAACGAGATACTTACCAATTTCAGAATTGGGCATGTGCTCAAACAGCATTTCATTAAAAACGAGACACGCCATAGATTCAGACCACGCGTAAACCGACATAACCTGAGACAATTCCCACTTTTGTAATTCTCTAATTTGAGTAATCGAAAGTGTAGAAATTAAATCTGTTTGATAAAGAGAGAATAAATGATTTGGCATTATTGCCAATGCGTCCTCAATCTTCAAATCCCATGGGATATAGGTATCAGGGTCAAGTGCATTTGATTGACTTAAATGATTTAACCTCTCTATTTTTATCTGAGATTCTCTATTTATCACGTTGCAAGATAAAATGAATTATAAGTCTTCAGAATTGCATTTTACGGATTACCACAACATTGACTTTCTCATTTTACGGATTATCGCAAATTATTTGCGATTTTCCTTAAAAATATTGAAGACAATTGCAATTTTCCGTTTTTTATACTTCACAACTCGACTTAGTGTTGAACTATGAAAAAAATGCTTTTCAACTTTGTGGTGGCTTTAATATTATTTCAAAGTTGTACAATTACACCAAGGTTTCATTCCATTGGATATCAAATTGAATGGCGTGCAAATCGGCTAAAACACGAAAAGAATGAGCGGAATACCTCAATCGCGGCAAGGGGGAATGAGACCAGGGATTTGCATAAAACGGCCCTTTCAAGTGCGAAAAATCTTGAAGCGCCAGAAGAATTAGGTAATTACAACTTGGTGGAATCTGCAAAAACAGAACACCGTACTGCACAAACCACGAACAATTGCAAAGAGAAAAACAGAATACATCCATCGGTATTCCGACTCACTCCATCATCAGAAAAAACCCTGTTCATGGTTCATCCAACGACGACAAAACTCCAAAATAAGCACAATGTCAATCAGTTGCAATCATCACCTGACGATCCATGGAAGACAATTCTTGCGATTTTAGGAATCATCCTAACAATTTTTGGCGGTGGTAGTTATTATGATGGCGGTGGTGGCGGTGGTGGCGGTGGTGGAATTGATATTGATTGGACGGCATTTTTCGCCATAGCTTCAATCGTTATTGCAACAACTGGCCTAGTTTTACTTATCGCAATGAAATCTTCAATGAGTCTAATGTCTATCAAGGCGATGGTACTATTTTTCACCTTATTCGATTTACCTTTCAGTGTGATTGGATTTATAAAATCAATAAACAACTATTACGACGTGGGCAAATATTTAACTATTGCATCATGGGTGTTTTCAGCCGCCATGTTGATTATTGGTTTACTTTAATTAGAAATTTAGCTACGAAAAAACTAAAGTTGTGTAAATTGCCAAAACATGGCGGCAGAACTATTAGATAGAATCAACAACTCAGAGAAATCACTGGGATTCCTTTTCACCAAGCGCGATAATACCCACCTTCTAGAGCTGTGTGACTATATCGATTCCAACGATATGGATCAGTTGCGAAAAGCCGAGATTCTTGACATCGACAGTCGATGCGCTGAAGACAGCGAAGTAATCATCAACAACAAAAGACTCGTTTACCAAGCCATCAAAAGTTGGGTAAAGCACAATGGCGCCTTATTTCTTCCGATGACAAGGTTGGGGATTGTGAAAGAGTTGCTCAGCATCGACAATGCCTATGAATTGAGCGATAAAACAACAAACCACGAAATCGTTCAAATCCAAGCGCAGGCCCTCATGAAAGATGGCGATTTGGATGCCCAAGACCTTCAAACCATCACCCTAACCATTACCCATTTGTTGATTGCACCGCAAGAAATGCAACCCTATTGGGCGAGCGCGGCCGGCCCTCATTATAACGATTGGGTCAATAACATCGATAAGCAGGAAGTCACTTTAGACCAAGCGCAAAAAGTTTCTCGTTACGGCATGCTGCTCGCACTTTGCATGCTCGATACCGACACCGGCAACGTAGAACATTTCTATAAAACCGTGAATCAACGACTACAGCGCAAGGGCGAAGACCTCAACCCATTTTACCTTTGGCTCGGATTTAAGTCGTTCACGGGCCGACCCATTTATTGGTGGGTTGACTGCAAAATCGGCAAGGAAAAGGCCTCGGGCACCGATTTTAATTATTGCAGGTTATACATTTTTGGCGGTTTCATCATCACCAATA
>Ga0114980_10003314_pt1 | contig 11076 bp, 11 predicted proteins | sample S_140806_EF_Meta_FD_87018 | JGI IMG/M metagenome (GOLD analysis project Ga0114980, IMG submission 87018) | Freshwater microbial communities from Lake Simoncouche, Canada to study carbon cycling - S_140806_EF_MetaG | ecosystem: Environmental > Aquatic > Freshwater > Lake | place: Lake...
AACTGTTAATCAATCAAATCACCTAATAATTAGTGCTATTTACCCAGGAAGTCCTGCAGAAATGGCTGGTTTATCTTTAGGTGATGAACTAATTGCAGTAAACAAAATAAAATTGAACAATGATCTTGATGCATGTCTAAACTATTTTGATGCAAGCTCAAAAACACTTTCCTTTTTTAGAAATGGAAAACTACTGCAGATAATATTGCCTGAAGTAAATCGATTTTTTTATTTAAATCATAAAATTCATAAAAAAGTCAAATTAACTACTAATCAGGAGAAAGCAATCTTTGCATGGAGTGAAAATAATTCTAAAATCTCTTGATATTTGCACTAAATGAATTCTCCAATCGATAATAATAAAAATACTGCAATTATTTCATTGGCATGGCCATTTGGAATTGCACGCGGACCAGAAAAAATATGGGTTTTTTTGAAAAAAATTGGCCTAATGAAAAATCTAAATTTTAGAATCGGCCATGCAGCAATGCTTGTAGCTACTGAAGATAAATTATTATTTTATGATTTAGGTCGTTATATATCACCTCTTGGATATAGTAGATGCAGAAGCAAAGAAACAGATCCAAAACTTGAAATTAAAACAATACCTGTTTGGAATGAGAATGGAGAAATAGAAAACACCTCTACTATTTTTCAAGAATTAGAGGAGATGAAAAAAGGGACACATGGAGATGGAGCGTTATACGCATCCATAACTTATGATGTAAATATTGAGAAAATTCTCTGTTATTCAAAAGCACTTCAAAAAGAAGGGTTTCAAAAATATGGTGCTCTTAAAAAAAATAAAACGAATTGCGGGAAATTTGTATCAAAGGCAATATTAGAGGGCTTAGATGAAAATTCAATAACATATCAAAAACTCAATAATCCAAATACCTATTCTCAAACTCCTTATTTCAATGTGTTGGCTGCTTCTAGTTCTGGAGATTTCGTAATTTGGGAAAATGGAAGTGAGAAATGGGAGAAAGCAGTAATTAGTGACGCTTTATCTGATTTATTTCGAAAAGGATTAGAGTCTTTTTCTACTAAAAAGGCAAAATTTCTTCCTCCTGATTCAATTATTGGTCAATTAGAAAAGCCAAGTACTATTCCAGAAAATATAAAAGAAGATTTTATCTATATAGGAGGTATTGGAGAAGGAGCATGGCACGAACTAATTCATATTTCCGAAAAAGAAGTACGTCTAAATCGCTATTTCTATGATGGCACCTTTGAGTTTACTAATAACTATGTTATAAATTCAACTTGGGGAAATTATTTAAAAACGAATTCAGCTGAACTCGTTCATGACTCCCATAATTTATGGATAACTTTGATGAATAAAAAAACTAAAGAGAAATCGAGATTTTTTGCCGTAAATTGTCCTGAAGAATGGAAAATGTAAACGATGACTTATTATTAGAAATACTAACTTCCGGTTGTGATGAACGTGTTTTTATTAGTGAAACAACAAATGCCAATAAATACCATCTAAATCCTATAAAATTTGATAAATTGCTCCACAGAGGATCTTGTACTTGTGGGACATTAACTACTGATGCCTACAAAGTAGGTCAAGAGTTTTTAAAAAATTACGGAGACTCTAAATATGAAAGCATCCTTAAAAATCAAACGCTAAGATTAAAAGCAATGTTGATTTATAAGTCGATGGATTTTGATGTTTTCTATGGGCCAAGCGGAAGTGATTTAATGTATTTACCACTTTTATTTCAATGCATAATTGATCCGAATAAGAAAATAATTAACATAGTCTCATGTCCTGAAGAATTAGGGTCTGGATCTAAAGCTGCAGCTGAAGGACTGTATTTTTCTGAATGGAGCCAATACGGAAAACCCTTGCCTATTGGGAAAAATGTCAGCGAAAAAGTAAAATCAGAGGTTTTTTACCTTCCTGCAAGAGATGAAAATGGAAATATTGTTGATCGCAACCAAGCCATAAGAGATCTTATTAATCAATTTCCTGAGCAATTGATTATTGGTAATCTTGTTTTTGGTAGTAAATCAGGAATTAAAGACGATTTGGCAATAATTGATGAATTTAGGGACGGGGTCATGTGGGTTGTTGATATGTGCCAATTTCGTACTGATAGAAAATTAATTCATGATCTAATATGTAAAGGTGCAATGATAAGCATTACCGGATCAAAATTTTATCAGGCGCCGCCATTTTGCGGAGCTCTTTTGGTGCCAAAATATTGGTCTGAAAAAATCAAAGATAAAGATGCAAGCATATTGGAGACATATAATTCACTTTTTACATCCTATGATTATCCACTAGAATTTGAAAAAATGCGAGAAAACTTACCAAAATTCAAAAATATCGGATTAAGGTTAAGGTGGGAAATTGCATTGTGTGAAATGGAATCATTTTTAGCATTCCCTCAAGAAAAGTCAAATGCCCTAATTCGTAGATGGAATCAAGTTGTAATTGGTCGCTTAGCTCAAAGTGATTTGTTTCGCTTAATGCCTGATATTGAATTGACAAACGACAGTATTATTTCTTTTATGGTGATAAAAAATGGTGTTGCTTTAAATAATAAAGAACTAAAAATATTATTCGATTATCTTGTTTTAAATGAACATGAGGGAATCGAAAATTTTAATCGCGTGTTTTTAGGTCAACCTGTTCAATATGGTGAGAAATCATTTATTCGTCTAGCAATTGGCTCCTACTCTATTCGAAAGCAACTTATGAATAATCAATTTAATCCAAAAAGTGATATTGCTTTTATTCAAGTTATTGAAAATGCTGTAAAAAAATTATTTCCGTGAAAAACATAAAGGAAAATGCACTTTGGGCTTTTCGGAATGCGTCCGCAAATTCTTTGATTTCTAATGATGATTCTGCACTTATTTTTCAATCATGGGATGATTTAAAATTTAATTTAGAGCAATTAAGCGCAATTTTTGATCATCCAAATGCTACGCATGCAATTGCAATTAAAACAAACCCACATCCAAGTGTATTGGCTAAAATTATTTCTTGGGGATTTAGCTTAGAAGCAGCATCAATGGAAGAAGTTAAAATGGCAATCAAGGCAGGAGCAAGTCCCAATAAGATTGTCTTCGATTCACCTGTTAAAAGACAAAGTGAAATTGAAAAATGCAATAATGAATTGCACAGACTAATTCTAAATGCAAATAGTTTAGAGGAATTAAAAAGAATGCCGGATAATCCAAATTTCACTCTTGGGATTAGAATTAATCCATCTGTGGAAATGGATTCCCCTGAAATTTATAGTGTTAGTAATAACGAATCGAAATTTGGCGTTCCTGTTTTAGAAAAAGAAGCATTGTTATATGCCATTCTATCTCATCCGATTCAACAACTTCACATACATGCGGGAAGTCAAATGAAAGATTTGACAAAAGCAGTTTTTGCTGTTAGAGAACTTCTTGATTTAGCAATTGAAGCCAATAGTTTATTAGAGAAAAAAGGAATTGAACGAAGAATTTTAACTTTGGATATTGGTGGTGGACTTGCTGCAGAAAAATATGGATGTGTTGAAAAGATGTCAGAATATGTAAAAATGCTAAAAGAAACATGCCCAGAACTTTGGGATTTTGAACTAATAACAGAATTTGGACAGTGGTGTCATACAAATTCAGGATTTATTTTTTCAGAAATAGAATACACTTTTAAGCGTGGTGAAAAACAGATCGCATTTATTCATCTTGGCGCTGATTATTTTATGCGAGATGCTTACACATTAGCACGAGATTTTGACATAATTGCACTAAATAATAAAGGAGAAGAAAACAATTCAGATGAAAAATATCTTCACGATATTGCAGGACCACTTTGTTTTGCAGGTGATTACGTTCTTAAAGGCGTTAAACTACCTATGCTAAAGGAACAAGATTGGCTTGGGATTTTAGGAACGGGAGCAAATACTTTAGGATTGTGGTCGCGGCATTGCTCTAGAACAATTCCAAAAGTAATTGGGTTTTCTTGTGAAAAAAATGAAATTGAAATTCTTTCTGAACGAATGAATCCATTTATCTAGCAGTAATTATAAATTATTCTTCCGCTGAAAAAAATTCAGCAGGGAAATTTAATAAAAATAGCTTTTCTGAGGCCCTTGTCAAAGCAGTGTACAACCAAGGAATATAATTTTCATTTTTCAATTCATCCGGAACAAAACCGTAATCCAAAAATACATGTTTCCATTGTCCGCCTTGTGCTTTATGAACTGTTACAGCATAAGCGTATTTTACTTGTAATGCAGAAAAATAAGGATTCTTAAGCACCAATTGAAATCTTTTCTGCTTGTTCTTTTCATATAAATAATCTTGTTCAATTGCATAAAATAATTCCTTCAATTTCTCTCTTTTTAAATTTGGAGTTTCTTCAAGAATTGCTTCAGTCATTACAATTACTGTTTTTTCAGTTTCTTTTAGATAATCCAAAAAGAGAATCTCAAGGTGCACAAAATGAAAGCCGTATAGATCTTCGAATCGAATAATACGTTTAACTTTTATGAGTTCTCCATTTGCAATAAAACCTATTTCAGATTGAGGATCCAACCAAAAATAATTATTTTTTACAACCATTAAAATATCACCACGCTCCATGATTTCCTCTCGCAATAATATTCTACCTCTAATTTCTTGATTCCATAGATTTGCTCTTTTGTTAGACAAGGTGACTAAAATAGTTTGGTCCATTCCAACCTCATTATAAGAAGTTTCTAAATAATCTTGTAAATCGCCACCTGCAATGCGAAAAGTTTCCTTGTTGTTGATAATCCTGAAAAATGGCGCAGCAAAAATAGATTTATCCCGAATAAAGGTTGCATTTGTCAAAATGGAGGAATTCTCAGTTGTTCTCACAACATTTTTTAATTCTGCTTTAAAGACTGATATTTTAGGAAAATTTTCAGAAAAAAACGAACTGCTAAGAGCTGGAGAATCTATTTGTCCAACCGGTGGCAACTGACCGGAATCGCCCATAAAAATCAACTTACAATTTTTACCTTGATAAACATAATTCAAAAGATCCTCCAATAAATTAGTCTCATTGTTTTTGTCACTAATCCCAATCATAGAAGCCTCATCCACAAAAAACAAGGTGTTTTCAAATAAATTTTTAGCCAATGTTGGCTTTTGTATGCTTAATTCATTTCCAGAAAAATAAATCTGTTTGTGAATAGTATATGCTGGTATTTTCGCAAAATTTGAAAGAACTTTTGCTGCACGACCTGTGGGAGCAAGCAAGCGAGTTTTTATTTTAATTTCCTGTAATGATTTTACAATTGCTGCTACTAATGATGACTTGCCCGTTCCTGCAAAACCTTGTAAAATATAAAGACAAAATTGCTTTTCCGAATTAAAAAAACGCATAAATACATCCATGGCATTTTTCTGATCTTCAGTGAAAGAATGCAGAAAATAACTTTCTACTAGTTGCTCGAAATTATTATGGCTTGTGTTTGGCATTTAAATAATCCAAAGATTACAAAAATTTAATAGACAAAATACGTTGATAAAATTAAAAATGCTAAATTTGACATCATATAATTAATTTTTAAACTATGCTAAACATTGGTCTACTTCTAAAAAAATATTCTGTTCCAACTTTATTCTTGATTCTTGGATTAGCATTGCTAATAACTGGTTATAGCTCTGAGCAAAGTTTGACTTTCAACGCTGCTTCCTTTTTAATCCTAATTACAGCAATAATTTCTTTTTTGAATGTTTCAGGAAAATTGTCAACATTAATGACTCGAATTATCGGTTTAGGTTCTTTAATAATTGCAATAATTGTCTTATATCTTTCTTTTTATAGTGTTTCTGATACTATGAACGACAAAAAAAATTATGAACTGTGTAAAGAATTGTCACGTATTAATTTAAGTGATTTAAGAACTGCACAAAAAGCCTACTTCGAACGATACAATTCTTATGCCCAAGATTGGGAAACCATTATTAATTTTATCGAAACAGACAGCGTAAATACAGTTGTATCAGAAGGAAGTGTGCCAGGTAGAAAAATTACAGAGGCAGAAAGAAATTATATTTACCGCGATAATCGTCCAATTGATAATAATATGAATGAATTCGAGGCATATAAACTTTCGAAATCAAAAATTTGCCCTGTTGATTTAAAAGATTTTAAAAGAGATACCGTTAAAGTATCTTTTATAAAAACAACTTTTACAGAAAATAGAAGTTACCTAAAGGAACGAATAGATAATGAATTAGGTGCATTTGATGCTAAAGCATTGCGTTATATACCTTTTACTCAGAATAAAAAGGAATGGACAATAAAATCAGACAAAATAGTAATTGGAATAGATTCTATTGCTACAATTCGTGTAGAAGGTTTTATCCCTTTCACTAAAATCAAAGGACAAAAAACAAAAGAACTTATTTATTTCGGTAAATTAGAAATGAGTGATCTCTCTGGTTCGTGGGAGGAAGAATAAATATAAATGTCAGAAAAATATTTTTTTGATTTTCATCCATCTAAACTCACTATTCTGAAAAAAAATAGTGATAGTTCAGTAACAATAGCTCATGAAAATAGAATAGAAGCAAAGCAACCCTTTCATAATGAAGAATTAATAGAAGCCATTAGACCCTTTTCAAATTCAGAAACTAAACCACATTTTACATGGTTTTCTAGCCAATTCACCATAATTCCTAATGCCCTTTTCCTTCCAAGTCAACTAGAAAATTATTACCGACTAAACTTTGGTGAATTAAATCCAAGTGAATCCCTTTTTTACGATTCAATTTATGAGGAAAATCTATCTTTAGTTTACTCAATCCCAAATTGGTTTCGCGATTTTAAACGAAATTACTTTTTTAATGGCGAATTAAAACATCATGCTTCCTGTTTAATTAAAAATTGTTTCAAGGAAAAACATAAAAATTTGATTTCTATTCTATTTGAAGGGAAATCTTTCATTATGTACATTAAAAAAGATGGTAAACTTTTGGTTTGTAATTCTTTCGACTATCAAGATGAGGAAGACTTAATTTATTTTATTTTGTCGCACCATAAACAACTAGGCCTTACTGAAAATAACACTTTAAAACTTATGAGTTATATGGAAAATCTGAATTCAGAAAAAATTATAGGTTTAATTGCTCACTTCAAGGAACTATGTAACTATTCTGTTCATTTTTTGAATAAATTAGAATATAATTCTACCCTAACGTGCGAATAATTAGAGGTTTCTTAAAAGGAAAAAGATTTGTAACACCACCAAATTTTCCATCAAGGCCAACAACAGACTATGCTAAAGAAGGATGCTTTAATATTCTTGAAAATTATTTTTCTATTGAGGATAAAGCTATTTTAGATCTATGTGCCGGAACTGGAAATATCTCTTTTGAATTTGTTTCGAGAGGTGCAAAATCAGTCCTTTCAATTGACAGTAACCCAAGATGTGTGCAATCCCTTAAAACAAATAGTCGAAATTTAGGAATTGAAGAAACAATGAATTCATATAAAACTGACTGCATTATTTACTGCCGCAACTCAAAAGAAAAATTTGATTTAATATATGCAGACCCTCCCTTTCATCTAAAATTTCACGAAGAATTGATTACTGTGATATTCCAAAAATCACTGCTAAAGCCTGATGGATACCTAATAGTTGAACACGGAAAACAAACAAATCTATCTACTATGGATAACTTTGAATTTTGCAGAAACTTTGGGAATGTCTATTTTAGTTTTTTTAAATCCTAAATAAATATGAAAAAAGGACTTTTTCCCGGATCATTCGATCCATTCACAAAGGGTCATGAAGCAATCGTTTTTAAAGCCCTTAATCTTTTTGATGAAATCTATATTGGGATAGGAATTAATAGCACCAAAAAATATCTTTTTGATACTGAGAATAGAATTAAACATATTAAAGAATTATTTAAAAAATACCCAAACGTTAAAGTTGGAACATACCAAAAATTGACGGTAGAATATTGCAAAGAAATTAAAGCTAGTCATATAATAAGAGGGCTTAGAAACTCTTCTGATTTTGAATATGAAAAGTCAATAGCACATATGAATAATGCTATTTCTTCAGGAATAGAAACCATTTTTTTTCTAAGTGATGAAAAACACAGCGCATTAAATTCATCCATTATCCGAGAAATGTATACCAATAAAGCTGATATTTCACCTTTTGTTAGTTTTCCAAACTTGCTTGCTAAAAATTAATTAGTTTTTAAGAAAAACTATGAAAAATACAATTTTTGTTCTTTTTACTTTGTTCTCACATACAGTTTTTGGAGAAGTTATAATTAATGGCTACTGCGATTTTCCAAAAGCAACTGTTTCTTTATTTGAAATTGAAGATTACATAACAAAAAAAGAAATAAAAATTAGTGAGACAAAAGTTGACGACAAAGGTAATTTTAGATTAATCTTCTCGAGTAATAGTATTAAAAAAATTATTCTTCGCGTAAATTCTAACTTCTCATGGATGTATATCCAACCAAATAGTACTTATTTTATAGATATACCTCAAGACGGACAAATTACTCAGTTCATTACTAATAATGAAATTGAAATGGTATTTTTTAAATTGGATACCAATGATATTAATTATAAGATTTTAGGATTTGAAGCCTGGATGGATAATTATTTGTCAGATATTTATATACTAAAAGATAAGCAACCAGGAGAATTCGTGCAAAAAATTGCAGCATTTAAGAAAGAAGTCAATAGTGTTTATTCAAAAGATACCTCACTCTTTTTTCGCTCGTATTTAAAATATTCAATTGGACTTTCAATTGACAATATCAATTTTATAAGTGCTCCAAGTGAAGAAGATAAATTTGAATTTTATATAAAGGATTCACCTATATTGATTAATAATGATAAGTACATAGAATACCTTTACTCATTTTATGAAAACTATTATTATAAACTAGATCAAAACCTAAGGACTCAGTTAAATAATTATATTATAAATTATGATCACGTTAATTGTATAAAAACTTTAAATAAAGATCCCTATATACAATCAGAAGAGCTTTCAGAATTAATTTTACTAATTTTTATTAATCAAGGTATTTTTTCCTCTAAAATTTCCAACAATCTATTAAATATAATTAATGAAAAAAGTAATTACCCAATCCATTCAATTATCGCAAAAAATTCGTTACAAAAAAAAGATGAAATAAAGATTGGCGACATCTTTCCAAATATAGAATTAGACAAAAAAAATAAATACACACTTCAAATGTTGAAGGGAAAACCAATTTATATTCATTGTTTTGATCCTAAGAATCAAAAATCTTTAAGTGAGATTTCAGCACTTTTAAAACTCAATGAGAAATATGAAAAATACATAAATATCATAAGTGTTTACTCCAAACCGAAGGAATATTTTTCAATTTCAGAACAAAGAAATCTCGATTTAATAAAGTGGAGAAAATTTGAACTTGAACCAAGCGAAAAATCATGGAAAATATTAAACATACCTTCTTTTCCTTATTATTTATTTCTAGATAAAGACTTAGTTTTACTTGCCTCACCAGCACTTTCACCATCACCTAATGGTTCATATGAAACAATCGAAAGGATCTTTTATGATATTAAAAGGAAAATAGAACAAATTGGAGAATAATTATTTTCGAAATAAACCCCAAAATGCTCCCATTGCTCCACCAAATAAATGTGCAAAATGAGAGATATTATCTTTTTGAAATGAGGAATATATTTCTTGACCCAAGTACAATAAAACGATTAAAATAAAAGTAAATGGTATTTCTCTTCCACGGGAATTAAGCAAAGATGATAGAATTATATACATAAATGCAATTCCACTAGCGCCTAATAATCCATTATCCCACAATAAAGTGTGAAGTAATGCCGTAAACCCAGCCGTAACCATCGTCATAATCAACATCCTTTTAGTTCCATATTTTAGTTCAATTAGTGGCCCCAACAATAAAATAATAGACAAATTTCCTACTAAATGAATTGTGTCGATATGTCCAAAAATATACGTGAAATTTGAAAGGTACCATTTCCAAGATGTAAAATGACAATTACCATCCAAGATAAAGAATTGACTGCTACTTGGAAAAACTTTTAGAGCAATCATTCCAATTAAAGAAAATAAAGAAATCAATAAGGTTCCACGAGAAACAAAACTAATTTTCATCTTATTCAATAATTGCTGAAAGACCTTTCTCAAGCAACAAAGTACATAAAGGCTCTAGTTGTTTATATTCACCTGTTTTAACAATACATTTTCCATTTGTATGGACAATCCATGCGCATTGTTCTGCTTGAATTAACTCATGATTGCAAATCTGAATTAAACAAGAAATAACATGATCAAAAGTATTGAAATCATCATCATAAAGAATTATTGAATGTGTTGTAACTTTTTCTTCTAATAAGTCTAAAAGTTCTTTCGAATCAGGATTATGCATCTTTTTTTATTCAAATTAGTAAATCTTGAGAAAATCTAAAAATTATTTTTTTATACACTATTATAAAATCGACTAAATCTTTTTCTTGCGAATGTCAATTTTATTTTCATTTCCGTTTATTAAACGAGCAAAATTATTTCTGTGCGCAATTATAACTAGTGCAGAAAGAACAATCGTAAAAATTATCATAATACGTGCATCCTCATTTAATGCAAAATAACTTATGAACGGAAAAGCTAGTGCAGCAGTAATTGCTCCCAATGAAACAAAGCGGAAAGAAAAAAAAACAATTAAAAATATACACAAGCAAATTCCTGCTGCAAGTGGATTAACTCCAAAAAGCAATCCCAAGGCAGTTGCTACACCTTTTCCGCCTCTAAAATTTGCGAAAATTGGAAAAACGTGACCAATAACCGCAGTAAAAGAAGCACAAAGTTGAAGAATTAAAACTTCATCCTTGAAACCTAAATAAAATGATGAAAATAAATAAGGTAAAGTAGAAGCAATAATTCCTTTTGAAATATCACAGATCAAAACAATCCAACCTAATCTCTTCCCAAGAACTCGAAAAGTATTAGTTGCACCTGCATTTCCACTACCAAAATCACGAATATCAATTTTATGAAAATACATTCCTAGCCAAACTGCGGAGGG
>Ga0114980_10003321_pt1 | contig 11064 bp, 9 predicted proteins | sample S_140806_EF_Meta_FD_87018 | JGI IMG/M metagenome (GOLD analysis project Ga0114980, IMG submission 87018) | Freshwater microbial communities from Lake Simoncouche, Canada to study carbon cycling - S_140806_EF_MetaG | ecosystem: Environmental > Aquatic > Freshwater > Lake | place: Lake...
CCTTTTATACCTACCATGGACATCAAAATCCAAGAAACTAACCCGACCCGCCGCTCCGTCACCGTGACGGTCCCCGCCGCGGCCGTCGCCGCCGCCGAGAAGGAGGTCCTGAAGGGCTTCTCTCGCGAGGCCGCCCTTCCCGGCTTCCGCCCAGGCAAGGCCCCCGAAGCCGTCGTGCGCCTGAAGTACAGCAAGCAGATTGCCGACGAGGTCAGCCAGCGCCTCCTTTCCCAGGGCTACGAACGTATCCAGCAGGAAAAGTCCTTCACGGTCTACACCGTCGCCGACGTCCAAAAGGAAGCCGGCTCCGGCGCCGATGCGGTCTTCCGCTACGAAGTCGACGTCGTCCCTGACTTTAAGACCCCGGATTGGAAGTCCGTCAAGGTCCCCGCCGAAACTATCACGGTCACCGAGGCCGACATCAACGAGCACCTGAAAAAGATCCTCGAACAGCGCGCCCGCTACGAGAAGACCGATGACGCCGCCACCAAGGGCGACTACGTCCGCGTCGGCTACGTCGGCACCGTCGACGGCAAGCCGGTCAGCGAGCTCGACGCCGAAGCGAAGTCCTACGGCAGCGCCGAGTCCACGTGGGAAGAAGCCGGTGCTGAAGGTGCCGCCGTCGCCGTCCCCGCCATCGCCCAGGCCGTGATCGGCCTCAAGGCCGGCGCCACCGCCCAGACTGAATACGTCTTCCCCGCCACGCATGAGCGCGAAGCCCTCCGCGGCCTGAAAGTCTCTTACGTCATCACAGCGAGCGAAGTCCGTCGCAAAGAACTCCCGCAGATCGACGAAGCCTTCTGCAAGGCCGTCGGCGTGAAGGATGAAGCCGAACTCCGCGACCAGCTCAGCAAGGGCATCGAAGGCTCGAAAAAGCAGGCCGCCGAGACCGCCCGCCGCGAAAAGGCCGTCGACGCCCTCCTCGCTGGCCAGGACTTCCCCCTCCCGGAATCCGCCATCCTCTCCGTCGCCCAGGGGCTCTTCTACCAGTACGCCGAAATGCGCCTGCGCAGCGGCACGAAGCCCGAAGAACTCGAAACCCAGCGCGACGACATCCTCGCCGAGGCCAAGAAGGCCGCCGCCCTCCGCGTCCGCGCCCAGTTCGTCCTCACCCGCATCGCCGAAGAGCTGAAGCTCGAAGTGACCCGTGAAGAGCTCGGTGCCGCGATCATGCAGGCCGCCCAGGCCAGCCAGACCCAGCCCGAAAAGCTGGTCAAGGACCGCCAGCGCCTCGCCGAACTCCGCCGCGACGCCCTCCTCAATAAGGCCCTCGACGCCGTCCTCGCGGGCAGCATCGCTGCCTAAGGTTGAGATTTCGCCCGTTACGGGCACAGTCCCCCTCGTACCACCATGTCCTACATCATTCCTAACGTCGTCGAACGCGACGCCCGTGGCGAACGAGCCTGGGACATCTACAGCCGTCTACTCAAGGACCGCATCATCTTCATCGGCTCACCGATCTACGACGAAGTCGCCAACGCAGTCATCGCACAGTTGCTCTTCCTCCAGATGGAAGACCCGAAGAAGGATATCTCGATCTACATCAACTCCCCGGGTGGCTCGATCACCGCGGGCATGGCGATCTACGACACGATGAACTTCCTCACGTGCGAAATTAACACCTACTGCATCGGCCAAGCGTCCAGCATGGCCACGGTACTCCTCGCCGCCGGCACGAAGGGCAAGCGCCACGCGCTCCCGAACTGCCGCGTGATGATCCACCAGCCCAGCGGCGGCGCGACGGGCCAGACTTCCGATATCTCGATCGCGGCGAAGGAAATCCTCCGCTGGCGTGACACGCTCAACCACGTTCTCGCCAAACACACCAGCAAGACGGCCGAAGACCTGATGCGCGATTCCGACCGCGATTTCTACATGACGGCCGAACAGGCCAAGGCCTACGGCCTCGTCGACCACGTCGTGGCGCCTAAGGCGGTCCGCACCTAAGCGCATGGCCGGGGACCGCGCTGAGAGCTGCTCCTTCTGCGGCAAGCCCGCCGCCCAGGCCGGTAAGCTTATCGCCGGTCCCGCCGGCGTCGGCATCTGCGACGCCTGCGTCACCACCTGCGGACGTCTCCTCGATCGTGAGAAGTCCCGCGACGGCAAGCCCGCCGCGGCCGCTGGCGGACCTACCATGCAGGAAGCCCCCGCGAAGCGCCCCCTCGCCCCGATCAAGCTGATCCCGCCGACGCAGCTGCGCCTCGAACTCGACGCGCACGTCATCGGCCAAGCCCACGCGAAGAAGGTCCTCTCGGTCGCGGTCTTCAATCACTACAAGCGCCTCAACGACCGCCACACGCAGGCCACCGCGGCCCAGGCCGGCGACCTCGCCGACGTCGAGCTCGACAAGAGCAACGTGCTACTCATCGGCCCGACGGGCACCGGTAAGACGCTCCTCGCCCGCTCGCTCGCGCGCATGCTCGACGTCCCGTTCGCTATCGCCGACGCCACCACGCTCACGGAAGCCGGCTACGTCGGCGACGACGTGGAAACGGTCATCCTGCGCCTCCTCCAAGCGGCCGATATGGACATCGAACGCGCCCAGCGCGGAATCGTGTTCATCGATGAGATCGATAAGATCGGCCGCAAGTCTGACTCGGCCTCGATCACGCGCGATGTCTCGGGCGAAGGAGTCCAGCAGGCGCTCCTCAAGCTGCTTGAAGGCACGATCTGCAACGTCCCTCCAGCCGGCGGTCGCAAGCACCCGGAGCAGCAGTGCATCCGCGTCGACACGTCTGACATCCTCTTCATCTGCGGCGGCGCCTTCGCCGGCCTCGACCGCATCATCGCCCGCCGCGGCGGTGCGAAGTCTCTCGGCTTCGTCCCCCCGCAGAACGATAAGCCCTCCCTCTCGGCCGAACAGATTGTCGCGGGCCTCCAGCCTGAAGACCTTTTCTCGTTCGGGATGATCCCAGAATTCGTCGGCCGCCTACCAGTCATCTCGGTCCTCGAGCCCCTCGATCGCGAAGCGCTCATTCGCATCCTGACCGAACCGCGCAACGCCGCGACGAAGCAGTACCGCAAGCTCTTCGCCCTCTCGAGCATGTCCCTCGAATTCACCCGCGAAGGCCTTGAAGCCGCCGCCGACAAGGCGCTCGCCCTCGGCACCGGTGCCCGCGGTCTCCGCTCCGTGCTCGAAGGCGTGCTGCTCGAAACGATGTACGCGCTGCCCGAAGCCACCCCTGGCTCGAAGTTCACGGTAACGGCCGAAGCGATTCGCGGGGAGAAGCCAGTCACGGTCTCGGCCGCCGCATCGAAAAAGAAGGCTTCCTGATTCCCATGCTCGCCTATCCGGCCATCGATATCCGCGGCGGTCGCTGTGTCCGCCTTAGCCAAGGCCGCGACGACGCGCGCACCGATTACTACAAGGACCCGGTCGAACCGGCCATCGCCTTCGCCCAAGCCGGCGCGGCGTGGATTCACGTCGTCGACCTCGACGGCGCCTTCGGCGGCGCTCCGCTCAATCTCCCGACGCTCCAGCGCATTGCCGCGCTCGGACCGAAGATCCAGTTCGGCGGCGGCATGCGTGATCGCGCGACCGCCGAAGCCGCTTACGCCGCCGGCGCGAGTCGCGTCGTCATCGGCACGCGCGCCGCGACTGATCCCGCTTTCCTTCGCGAGATGGCCAAGGCTCATGGCCCGCGCCTCGCCGTCGGTATCGACGCCAAGGATGGCCTCGTCGCCGTCAAAGGTTGGACGGCTGTCACGGCCCTTAAGGCCACGGAGTTTGCCCAGGAAGTTAGTGAGCTCGGCGTCTCGACAGTGATCTATACCGATATCGCAACCGACGGTATGCTCACGGGGCCGAATTGGAAATCCCTCGAAGCGGTCCTCAAGGTCTGCTCCTGCGGCGTCATCGCTTCCGGCGGCGTGTCCGGCACGGAAGACGTCGTGCGTCTCGCCGCGATGGCCAAGGCCTACCCGAACCTTGTCGGCGCCATCGTCGGCAAGGCGCTCTACGAAGGGCGCTGCGACGTGGCGGGACTGCTCAAGGCGACCGGCGAACGCTAAGCCCTGCGGAAGCGGTGCCCACTGCCCTTCCGATGCTTGCCAAGGCGGAGCCATCGCCCAACATTTGCCTTCCATGGCCCTGTTTCGTTCCTTCTCCGCGCTGTTCGCGACGCTCCTGCTCGCGGGACCGCTCGCTTTGTCCGCCGCAGACAAGGAGCTGACGGTCGAGGTCATCGTCGCCAAGGCCCGCGCGGCGCTCACCTCCGACGTCGCCGCGCTAGATAAAGTTAAGATTTTACGGATGGAATTCACGGCCTTAGACGACAAGGGCAAGGTGCTGAATACGACGACCCTCACACTGGCGGCACCAGGCTACCGCTTGCAGAAGACCATCGATCGAGACCGTGGCTTCGAGGCCGCGGTCTGCGCTGGCCGCCTCGAAGGCTGGACCACCCGCAAGTTCGACGCGCTCGCCTCCCGCGAGATCCGCTCGGTCCCCTACGAAGAATTCAAGAAGCTCCAGGACATGTCCCGCGATGACCTCGCCTTCTTCGCCATCCCCGCCGCCGGCCTCGGCACAGCGACCTACAAAGGCCCTTCCGACATCGACGGGCGCAAGACCCACGCGGTCGAATACGCCTACGCCAGCGGCTTCCGCCTGACGCGCCACTTCGACGCCGAATCATTCGTGCTCGTCGCCTCCGACCAGCCGACCCCCAAAGGCGAACTCCAGCGCCAGAAAGTCGAGGCGCTGACGGTGGTCGATGGCATCGCCTTCCCCTCCAAGGAATCGATCGTGGTCGATGGCAAGAAGTCCGGCGAGGTCACGTATGAACAGATTCAGGTCAACCCTGCGCTGCCCGCTGGCCTCTTCGACTTTCCCTCTTTCTGAGCCCATGACCCTCCTCCGCACCAGCGATAAGGATTTCCGCAGCCAGCTCCGCGCCTTCGTAGGCGCGGGCGAAGCCGCGCCCGACGTGCGCGCAACGGTCGCCGCCATCATCGCCGACGTGAAGGCGCGGGGCGATATTGCGGTCTTGGATTACACGGCGAAGTTCGACCACGCGAAGCTCACGGTCCGCCAGATCCGCGTGCCGCTCAAGGACCTCGAGAAGGCCGCCGCCGCCTTCGATCCGGCGAAAAAGAAAGCTTTTGATGAAGCCGCGAAATGTGTCACGGCCTTCCACGCCCGCACTCTGCCCAATGGCTGGACGGCGAAGAACCCGCACGGCGCCACGGTCGGCGAACGCCACCATGCCATCCAGCGCTGCGGCCTCTACATCCCTGGTGGCCAGGTGCCCCTCGTCTCCACGGTGCTAATGACCGCGCTGCCCGCCAAGGTCGCCGGCGTCCCGGAACTCTGCGCCTGCACGCCTCCCGGACCGGACGGAAAAATTAATCCCGACATCCTCGCCGCGCTCTATCTCTGCGGCGTCCGCGAAGTCTATGCGATCGGCGGCGTCCAAGCCATCGCCGCAATGGCCCTCGGTACGAGCACGGTCACGCCGGTCGACAAAGTCTTCGGCCCGGGCAATACATTCGTCACCGAAGCGAAACGCCAGGTCTTCGGCCTCGTGGGCGTCGACCTGCTCCCCGGCCCGAGCGAAGTGATGATCATCGCTGACCGCACAGCGAAGCCGGAGTGGGTCGCGGCCGACCTCTGCGCTCAAGCCGAACACGGTAGCGGCAAGGAGAAGCTCTACCTGGTGACGGAAACCGAAGCCTTCGCCGACAAGTGCCTCGCCGCCGCCCGCTCGCAGTCCAACTCCCTCACCCACGGCGAGAAGATCCGCAAAGCGCTCGCCGCCAAGGTCTGCGTGATCCTGGTCCCGAAGATCGAGAATGCCGCCGAAGTCGCGAATCTCGTCGCCCCGGAACACCTCGAACTAATGGTCGCGAAGGGTAAACTCAAAAAGCTGTCCGCACAGATTACCACGGCCGGCGCGATCCTCATGGGTAGCCACACGCCCACGGTGCTGGGCGACTTCACCGCCGGCCCGAGCCACACGCTCCCCACCGGCGGCACGGGTCGCTTCTTCAGCGGCCTCCGCGTCGCCGACTTCCTCCGTCGCACGAGCCTGGTGCAGTACGACCCAGCCTCGCTCAAGAAAGCGGCCGGCGTCGTCGATGCGTTCGCGCGTATGGAGCGTCTCGACGCCCACGGTCGCTCGCTGAAGATCCGTCTCTGAGCCGCGCTTACTCGCGCAGCGTCCGCATCACTTCTGCGTGTAGCTTCGGTGCCGCGGCGATGATATTGCCGGCCTTGATGGGGTCGCCGCCGTCCCAGGAAGTCACGACGGCACCAGCACCCCGCAAGACGGGCAGCACGGGCACGAGGTCCCACGGGTTCATGATGGGGTCGGCCACGACGTGCGCACGGCCGGACGCCACGAGGAGATGGCCATACCCATCACCCCACGTGCGCACATGGGCGACGCTATCGGCTAAACGGTTCCAGCGGACATCGCGATGCAGGCGGCGGATATTGTCGAGGTCGGTCGAGACGACGACGGCATCCTTCATCGCGGCCTCGGACACGCGCACGGGCCGGCCGTTAAGCTCGCATGACCGGTTATCGCCGACGATACGCTCGCACAAATTCGGCTGGTCGATGACACCCAAAACGGGCTTACCTTCGTAGCGCAGGCCGATGAGGGTGACGTAAAGCGGGACGCGGGAAAGAAACGACTTGGTGCCGTCGATGGGATCAAGCACCCAGCAATACTCGGCGTCGACGTTCTCAGGGCCGAACTCCTCGCCGAGGATACCGTGATCCGGATAAGCGTGCTTGATGGCCGCACGCATCTGGCGCTCGGCTTCCTTGTCGGCGACGGTCACCGGCGTGCCGTCGGACTTGATTTCGATGTCGGTGTCGACGCGTGCGTGCGCCGCAACCAAGACTCGTCGGGCGATGTCCGCGAGTTTCTCGGCGAAGGCCTTGAGCTCTTTCTGACGGGCTTCCGGAAGCATGTCCCAGAGGTAAGCCCAGACCGCCCCCGCTCCAAGCGAAAAGCCCCGCGCAGGCTTGAATCACGGCCAATTCCGCCGACACTACGCTCATGAGGCTCACCCCTTGGCTCCTTGGCTTAATGGCCTGCGCGACGACGGGATTCGCCGCCCAACCTTGCCGCATCGAGATTGTCGAAAAGGGAGATGGCTGGCCGGTGCCGGGCGTCGAACTGCGCACGATTCACGGCGCCCGCTTCGTCTCCGACAACGCTGGGCTGATTGCCTTCGACCTCCCCGAACTCATGGGCCGCGAGACCTGGTTCACAGTCATCGGTCACGGCTACGGCGTGAAGGCCGACGGCTTCGGTTACTCAGGCGTCCGCCTCACGCCGACCCCAGGTAAGTCACTCAAGGTCACGGTCGAACGCACCATTCTCGCCCGCCGCCTCGGCCGCCTCACCGGCGCGGGCCTCTTCGCGGAATCCCAGAAACTCGGCGAGCAACTCGACTGGAAGGAAAGCGGCGTCCTCGGTTCCGACAGCGTGGTAACGGCGGAACTCGGTGGAAAGCTCCTCTGGTTCTGGGGCGACACGAACCTGGCCCACTACCCGCTCGGCATCTTCAACGTCTCTGCGGCATCGACCGACAAGTTCGTGCCGCCAGCGAAACCACCACTGCGCCCGCCCTACACCTACGTGAGCGAACGTAAGACTGCACAGAGCGAGTCCCGTCCGCGCGGCGTGGCGAAGGTGCCTGGCGATGGTCCGACCTGGGTCTGGGGCGCAATCACGCTGCCCGATGCCAAAGGCGCACCGCATCTCGTCGCTTCCGCCGTGAAGACGAAGGGTGAGATGCACGCCTACCGCTGGGACCTCGTTGAGTGGGACCCGCACGAAGAACTCTTCCACCCACTCGACACCGTGTGGACCGAAGACGTGGCTAACCCGAAAGCCCCACCGATGCCGGAAGGACACGCGGTGCCTTGGACGGACCCGGTCGGCCGTAAATGGATTCTGTTCTGCGACCCATTCCCAAACCTCCGGACACCCGCCACCTATGAAGGCTGGAAGAATCCGGAAAACTGGAAGCCCCTGCGCGCCACGACTTCCGCCGCCACGCCGACCGGCGAGGCCATCGTCGCGCACAAAGGCCACATCGCCTGGCACCCCTGGAACCGCATGTGGCTCGCGATCTTCACGCAGAAGGCCGGCAAGCCTTCCTTCCTTGGCGAAATCTGGCTGGCCGAAGCGAACGACCCCGCCGGCCCCTGGATCAACGCGCGCAAGGTGCTCTCGCACGACGATTATACCTTTTATAATCCTGTACTGCACCCGGAGTTCTTCCAGGCCGACTCGCCGGTGATCCATTTCGAAGGCACCTACACGACGATGTTCTCCGGTAATAAGCAGCCGACCCCACGCTGGGAATATAACCAGGTCCTCTACCAGCTCGACCTATCGAAACCACCGTTCGCCGACGGAAAATAAAGCCCTGGTCCGCTTGACCCGCCGCCGACCCCTCGGAGGATGAGGCCGTGAGCGATGCCACCGAACGACTGCTGCGCGCCCGCGTCCGCCCGACGCGTCGCCCAGTCATGCGGCAGCGTTGGGATGACCTGTTCTTCCTGCATTGGGAATATGCAGCAGCAGCGATTCAAGCGCGGCTTCCCTCCGGCCTCACGGTCGACACCTTCGAGAGCAAGGCGTACCTCGGCGTCGTCGGCTTCCGCATGAACGCCGTACGCCCCCTCGGCCTACCCGCCCTGCCCTGGCTTTCGTATTTCAATGAGCTCAACGTGCGTACCTATGTGCGCGACGCCGCCGGCGAACCAGGCGTCTGGTTCTTCTCGCTCGATTGCGACCGTGCGCCAGCCGTCGTCATCGCCCGCGCGGGCTTTGGGCTACCCTACGAACATGCCGCGATGTCCTTCGGGCCCGGACTCGCCCAGTCCTGCCGGCGCCAAGGCGAGCAGGAGACGGCCCACTACGCTTGGTCGGCTGGGTCGTCACCGCAGATCGCCGCGCCGGGCTCGCTCGAATTTCACCTGGCCGAACGCTACAGTTTCTTCTCGGTGCGCGGCGGCCGATTCGTCCGCGGTCAAGTCCACCACACCCCTTATGAACTGAGCTCGGCAGCCGTCACGGCCTGGAGCGACCTGCCCCTGCGCTGGGACGGCTTCGATGTCGGCGACCGCGCACCCGACCTCGCCCACTGTTGCCAGGGCGTGGCCATCGAAGCTTTCTCCCTGGTGCCCGCCCATGCGTAAGAAACTTACCGACTATCGTCACGCCGTCTGGGATTGGAACGGTACGCTCCTCGACGACACCTGGCTGTGCTGCGAATCGCTGAACCGCCTATTAAAGGAAGACGGCCACCCGCTCGTCGATCCGGTGCGTTACCGCGAGATCTTCCAGTTCCCGGTCATCAAGGTCTACCAAGCCATCGGCTTCACGCCCGACGAAGACTCCTTCCGCGCGATGTCGGTCCGCTTCATGGCCGCCTACGAGGAACGCAAGACGGAGTGCGACCTACACCCGCACGCGGAGACGCTGCTCGATGGACTCACGGCGGCCGGGCTCACGCACTCGGTGCTTTCGGCCTATGAGCGCAGTCTACTCGCGACGACGCTCACGCAATACAGGCTCGATCGCCACTTCATCAAGGCCTGCGGCGGCCACGACATCCACGCCGGTAGCAAGGAGGACCGTGCCCGCCACCACCTCTCCGACCTGGCCCATCGCCCGGAAGACGTAATCTATTTCGGCGATACCGCGCACGACGCCGAAGCCGCTGCCGCCATGGGCGTCGACTGCGTGCTGACTGGCCACGGCCACCAACACCGTACCCGCCTCGAAGGTCTGGGCGTCCGCGTAGTCGATGGGTTCGCGGAACTGTTGGCTGAGCTTTAGGCAACAAACCCTCAGGGGAGGGGTCAAACTACTCACAGGCCCCGCGTTTTGGTTGCCCTCAGGTGACCCGCTGCGTTCATATTCCCTACCCCAGTATCCCATGGCCTTTTTTGCGGATCAACCCCCTCTCTCCCCGGATATCAGCGATACCCCTTGGCTCGTCCTGGCGCTCGCCATCCTCGTCGCTTTCTCCGTCTACCTCATCCTTCGCTCCAAACGCAAAACCATGGCCAATACCCCTCAGAACTCCGACGCCAACGAAGAGATCGACGACGTCAAGAAGGCCAGCGCCGAAGGCTTTGGCTCCAACGAGCAAGTCTTCCCGCCGAGCGCCGCGTTCGTCGCCAAGGCCCGCGTCAAGGGCATGGATGGCTACACCGCCCTCTACAACCAATCGATCCAGGACCCGGATGGCTTCTGGGCCGACGAAGCCAAAGAGCTGACCTGGTTCCAGCCGTGGACCAAGGTGGTCGATGAATCGAAGAAGCCGTTCTTCCGCTGGTTCGTGGACGGCAAGACCAACGTCGCCTACAACTGCCTCGACGCACAGGTCGCCAAGGGCCTCGGTGACAAGGTCGCGATCGTCTACGAAGGCGAGCCCACCGCCGACGGCAAGGCCGTCGAGGTCCGCCGCATCACCTACCGCCAGCTGCTTTCTGAAGTCAGCCGTTTTTCGAACGTGCTCAAAGGCATGGGCCTCCAGCGCGGCGACACGGTCGCGATTTATATGCCGATGGTCCCCGAGCTCGCGATGGCCGTCTTGGCCTGTGCCCGCCTCGGCATCGTCCACTCAGTCGTCTTCGGCGGCTTCTCGGCCGAATCCATCCGCGACCGCGTCAATGACGCGAAGTCGAAGGCGGTCATCACGATGGACGGTGGCTACCGCCGCGGTAAATTCCTCGCGCTCAAGCAGACGGTCGACGAAGGCGTGAAGGATTGCGCGACCTGCACCCACGTACTCGTGCTGCAGCGCCACCCGGGCAAGCCCGACGCGGGCTGCGTCATGCAGGCCGGCCGCGATGTTTGGTATCACGAAGCCGCCGCCCAGGTCACCGACCAGTGCGAAGCGGTCCAACAGGAGGCCAACGAGATGCTCTTTCTGCTCTACACTTCCGGCTCCACCGGCAAGCCGAAGGGTATCATGCACAGCGTGGGCGGCTACATGGTCCACGCCTACTCGACCAATAAATATGTCTTCGACCTCCGCGGCGATGACCTCTTCTGGTGCACGGCCGATGTGGGTTGGGTCACGGGC
>Ga0114980_10003325_pt1 | contig 11058 bp, 8 predicted proteins | sample S_140806_EF_Meta_FD_87018 | JGI IMG/M metagenome (GOLD analysis project Ga0114980, IMG submission 87018) | Freshwater microbial communities from Lake Simoncouche, Canada to study carbon cycling - S_140806_EF_MetaG | ecosystem: Environmental > Aquatic > Freshwater > Lake | place: Lake...
CCCCGGGAAACACCCGGATGCGGTCTGGCGGCAAGCTGATGCGCAGCGTCTGACCCTCGCTGATGGCCAGGTCTCTCACCACGTTGATGGAGAAGTCAGCGACCAGCGCCGGCGTGTCATCGTCCAAGGTCAGACCAACTCGGCAAAACGAGCCTAGAAACTCGATACCAGACACACGCACCTCGGCGCTGTTAGGCGCGTCGGGCAAGACGTTGCGGACCACCACGTCCTCGGGCCGGATGGCCAAGGTCACCGACTGGCCGAGGCCGGGGTTCAGGTCGAGCTCACAGGCCAGGTCCAGCCTGCCAAAACGCGCGCTGCCAGCGCCCAGTACCAAAGCGGGCAGGAAGTTGGTGGTGCCAACAAAGTCGGCCACAAAGGCGCTGGCGGGACGACGGTACACCTCGAGCGGCGTACCGATCTGCTCGATCACGCCCTCGTTCATGACCACAATACGGTCGGCCATGGTCAGCGCTTCTTCCTGGTCATGGGTCACCATGATGGTGGTCACGCCCAGGCGCTGGTGCAGCCGGCGGATTTCCAGACGCAAATAGGCCCTTACCCTCGCGTCCAGGGCACTGAGCGGCTCATCAAGCAGCAGCAGCCCAGGCGACAGTGCCAAGGCACGCGCCAGCGCCACCCTTTGCTGTTGTCCTCCCGACAACTGGGCAGGGTACTTGAGACCGGCGTCGGGCAGCCCGACGAGGCGCAGCAATTCAGCCACGCGCGTGCGGGTCTCGGCCTTGGGCTGCTTGCGGCTGGCCAGCCCATAGCCCACATTGGCCGCCACAGACAGGTTGGGAAACAGCGCGTAAGACTGGAACACAATGCCAAAGTCACGCTGCGAGGCCGGCAGGCTGGAAATGTCCCGCCCGTCCTGAACAATGCGGCCCGAGGTCTGGACATCCAGACCGGCGATGGCCCGCAGAAGGGTGGTTTTGCCGCAACCGGAAGGCCCCAGAAAGCAGACGAATTCGCCGGGGTAGACGTCCAGCGAGACGTCTTTCAGGGCTGCAAAATCACCAAACTGTTTTCTGAGCCGTTCAATGCGCAGGTAGGGCGCAAGCGCCATTACTTCGGTGCGGACTTGCCGTCGTAACGCTTGGTCCATTCAGCCAGAATGCGCGCACGGTCCGCACCCATCTTGGCCAGATCGATCTTCGCCATGGCGGCGTCGGCACTGGGTGGGTAATTGGGCGGCGCGGGGTTCAGGCCGGGATAGCCGACGATGGCGTAGCTCTTGCCATACAGCTCATAGGCCTTCTTGGTCACCGCCCAGTCGGCCAACTTATGCGCAGCGGCCAGGTTTTTGGTGCCCTTCACGATGGCGGTGGCTTCCATGTCCCACGGTGAGCCTTCCTTGGCCAGGATCACGTCAATCGGGGCGCCACCGGTCTTCTCTTTGGCACCGCGCATGTCAAACCCAACACCAATGACGCGCTCGCCCTTGGCCGCTTGCGTGCAAGGGGCCGACCCGGAGTGGGTGTAGACCGCGATGTTCTGGTGCAGCTTGTCCATGAAATCCCAGGCGGCTTTCTCGCCCATCAGCTGAATCCAGGCATAGACGGCTTGGTAGCCGGTGCCGGACGAGGCTGGGTTTGGCATGACGATGCTGTCCTTGTAGACCGGGTTGGTCAGGTCCATCCAGGCGGCGGGCTTGGGCATGTTCTTTTTGCCGCCCTCGATGGTGTTGTAACAAATCACGGCCAGCCAGGCGTCCATGCCGGTCCAGGTCATCGGGCTCTTGCTGCTTTTGAAGTCGGGTTTGACTTGGTCGGCGCCCTTGGGCGTGTAGGACTCAAGCATGCCCATGGAGTCGAACAGTGACACGCTGGAGGCGCCCAGGCCCCAAATCACATCTGCGCGTGGGTTGTCTTTTTCAGCCAGCAAACGAGCTGTGATGATGCCGGTCGAGTCGCGCACCCAAGCGATTTCCACGTCCGGGTTATCGGCTTCAAAGGCCTGCTTGTAGGGGCCGACCTGATCGGTTTCGAGCGCGCTGTAAACCGTAATTCTGGTCTTCTGCGCGAAGGCAGGAGCTGCGACGAGGGCCGACACCATCAGGGCCGCGGCGCCCAGCATCAGCTTTCGGGTGGTTGCTTTGAACATTGAATCGTTTCCTTTGTGAGTGACGTCAATCGGGACGGACGGGACGGTGGTGTTTGCGGATCGCTTGGTCACTGCCTGATTGGCTTTTTGATTAGCCTAATATGACAATGAAACATCAGTATGTCACAGAAATGTGACGCCAAGGTGTCGAATACGACCGGCTACAGCACCGCTGCGGAGCCCCGTCAGCCCAGGTGTTTGCCCACAATGCCGGCCAGTTCAAACATGGTCACCTGCGGCTTGCCGAACACCGCCAGCAACTTGGCATCGGCGTTGATGGCGCGCTTGTTGGCGCTGTCCTGCAGCTGGTTGGCTTTGATGTAATCCCACAGTTTCTTGATCACCTGAGGCCGACCCACCGCTTCGCTGCCGATCACGGCAGCCAGCGCCGCGCTGGGGGTCAGGCCGGCAGCGGCAGCCTTGGGCGTGGCGGCTTTGCGCGGCGCTTTGATAACCGTTTTGGCTGTTGTTTTGGCGGCTTTACCGGCTGGCTTGGTAGCCTTTTTGACCGCAGCAGGCGCTTTGGTCTTGAGTGGTTTTTCGGCTTTAGGCCCCGTCGTTATTGACTTCAATGCTATTTTTTTGGAAGCAGCAGTGGGCCGTGGCGGGAACTTGGATGGTGCAAACTCGAAGTTCACCTTGCCCGCCTCGGCGTCCCAGGCCAGCATGGCCTTGAAGGCGCGGCGGGTGCGCATGCTGACAAACTTGTCCAGCAGGTCGGTCTTGCCGGTGGCCAGCAGCTTGCTCATTTGCTCGCGAACGATGGGCTGCTGCAGGATGATCTGGCCGCTCTTGAAGTCGCAGCTCGGACTGGCCTGCGCCAGGGTGGGCACCGATTTTTCGCAGACGTAGCTTTTGCCGTGTTCGAACACGGCGCTGCCGCACTTGGGGCAGGCGCCCAGGCTCTCTTGGGCTGAAAAGTCAATCAGTTCGCCAGTTTCTTCACCCTTTTTGTCGTCACCAAAATCGAACTCCAGCTTGTAGTTCTTGGTCTCTTCGTCGAACTTGACCACCATCTCGGCAGTGAAGGGCCAGCCGGCCTTGGAGCGGAAACCGTCCAGCGGGCCGATTTTGCGTTCGCGCAAGAACTGCTCCACCTCGGCCAGCTCGAAAGTGCGCCCGGCAGGTGATTTGCCAAAGGAGAAGCCACAGCCTTCCTCTGCGCCGGTTTTGCCGGTGCAGGTGTAGCGGCGGTAGTTTTCCTTGACCACGCCGCCGCAGTTGGGGCAGCGAGCCTGCAGCGTGGCGTAGTCACCGGGGATGGTGTCGCGGTCGTACTCCTTGGCTTTTTTCACCATGCGCTCGGTCATGGCCGCAATCTCGGCCATGAAGCTGCTGCGACTGAGTTGGCCGAGCTCCATCTGCGCCAGCTTGTACTCCCACTCGCCGGTCAGCTCGGCCTTGGACAGTTCTTCCACGCCCAGGCCGCGCAACAGCGTCATCAGCTGGAACGCTTTAGCGGTCGGAATCAGCTCGCGACCTTCGCGCAGCATGTATTTCTCGGCGATCAGGCCCTCGATGATGGCTGAGCGTGTGGCGGGCGTGCCCAGACCTTTCTCTTGCATGGCCTCGCGCAGTTCGTCGTCTTCGACGGTTTTGCCGGCACCTTCCATGGCGCCGAGCAGGGTGGCCTCGGAGTAGCGGGCTGGCGGCCGGGTTTTCAAACCCTTGGGGTCGACGGTGGCCGTCCGCACTTTTTCCCCGGGCTGCACCGGCACCAGGTTCTGGCCCTTGTCGCCGTCCTTGGCATCGGGCACTTCAAGCGCCGCTTCCTTGCCGTAAATGGCCAGCCAGCCGGGTTTGACCAGCACCTTGCCCTCGGTCTTGAAGCTGTGCCCGGCGGCGGTGCTGATGCGGGTGGTGACCTGGTACTCGGCACTCGGAAAAAACACCGCCATGAACCGGCGCACCACCAAGTCATAGATTTTTTGCTCGGCCTCGCTCAGGCCTGTGGGCGCCTGCAGCGTCGGGATGATGGCAAAGTGGTCGCTCACCTTGGCGTTGTCAAACACCCGTTTGGTCGGCTTGATGTAGTTGCCATTCAGGGCGGTCAGCGCATGGGGCGCCAGGTGCCGCATGCCGGAGTCGGCCAGCATCTCAAAGGTCTGCTTCACCACTGGCACATAGTCTTCCGGCAGCGCACGCGAGTCGGTCCGTGGGTAGGTCAGCGCCTTGTGGCGTTCGTACAGGCTTTGCGCAATCGACAGCGTGGTCTTGGCCGAATAGCCGAACTTGCCATTGGCCTCACGCTGCAGGCTGGTCAGGTCGAACAGCGGCGGTGCCGCCTGGGTGGTGGGCTTGCTTTCTTCGGTCACGCTGGCGTGCTGGCCGCGCACGGCGTCGGCAATGGCTTGCGCCTCGCGCTGGCTCCAGACCCGGTCGGCTTTCTTTTCGGCGTCCTCAGCGTCTTTTTTGTGTTTGGGATCGAACCACTTGGCGGCGTACTCGCCGGCCTGCGCGGCAAAGCTGGCGTGGATTTCCCAGAAGTCGCGGCTGATGAACCTTCGGATTTGCTCCTCGCGCTCCACCACCACCGACAGCGTGGGCGTTTGCACCCGCCCGACCGTGGTCAGGAAAAAGCCGCCGTCGCGCGAGTTGAAGGCGGTCATGGCACGCGTGCCATTGATGCCGACCAGCCAGTCGGCCTCGCTGCGGCAGCGCGCGGCATCGGCCAGCGGCTGCATTTGCGCGTTGGTGCGCAGGGCGCCAAAACCATCTCGGATGGCCTGCGGCGTCATGCTCTGCAGCCACAGCCGGCTGACCGGCTTGCCCAATGGTTTGGTGCCGCCGGCGTACTGTTCGATCAGCCGGAAAATCAATTCCCCCTCGCGCCCCGCGTCGCAGGCGTTGATGAGCTGGTCGATGTCTTTGCGTTTGGCCAGGCGCACCACCGCATTCAGGCGGGTCTTCGTCTTGTCCACCGGCTTCAGGTCGAAGTGTGGCGGAATCACAGGCAGCTGGGCAAAGCTCCACTTGCCGCGCTTCACATCGAAGGCTTCCGGCGCCTGGATTTCGACCAGGTGGCCGACCGCACTGGAGACCACATAGCGTTCGTTCTCGAAGTACTCATCGTGCTTCTCGAACTTGCCCGCCGAGGGCGTGAGGGCACGCACGATGTCTTGGGCCACAGAAGGTTTTTCGGCAATGACTAAGGTTTTCATCTGACTACAATCCAGCTTCTCGCGGGCGCGCAGGCGCACGCACACGCATGTGTGAGCGCGCACCCACGCGCCCATCCGGGTTCACCATACCAAATTTTTACCGTGTCCACTTCAGCCAGCCGCGCCGACCCTCGCCGAATTCAGATCCGTCGCTCCGGCGTGCATGGCAAGGGGGTCTTCGCGCTGCAAGCACTGGCAGAAGGCGAAACCATCATAGAGTACGTGGGCGAGGTGATCAGCTGGCCCGAAGCACAGGCGCGCCACCCGCACGACCCGCAAAATCCCAACCACACCTTCTACTTTCACATCGATGAGCAGCGTGTCATTGACGGACTGCATGGCGGCAACGCCTCACGCTGGATTAACCACGCTTGCGAGCCCAACTGCCAGGCTGACGAGAACGAAGGCCGGGTATTTATCCGTGCCTTGCGCAACATCATGGCCGGTGAAGAACTCAGCTTTGACTACGGTTTGATGGTTGAAGAACGCTACACCCCGAAGCTGAAAGCCGAGTACGCCTGCTGGTGCGGCGCGGCCAGTTGCCGCGGGACCATGCTCGCGCCCAAGCGGCGCCGGCGCTGAAGGACCGGGCGTGCCGCTGGCTTACGACCCGGTGGCGCAAGCACTGGTGCGGGCTTGGCCGGGGCTGCGGCTGGAGGTGGTTGACAGCATCGACTCCACCAACGCAGAACTGATGCGGCGTACGCGTGACGGGCAGACGCAAGCCACCCTGTTGGTCGCGCGGCAACAGACCGCCGGGCGCGGCCGTCTGGGTCGGCAGTGGCTCAGTGCGGCGGGGGTCGGCGCCGAGGCGACCTCATTGACCTTTTCCCTGAGTTTGCCGCTGGCCCCGCACGATTGGGCTGGTCTGTCGCTGGCCGTGGGCTTCAGTTTGGCTGAAAGCTTGCACCCTGAGCTACGCCTGAAGTGGCCCAATGACCTTTGGCTGGACGGGCGCAAGCTGGGGGGTGTTCTGATCGAAACTGCCGGTGTTGAGGGCCGGCGTCAGGCGATCATCGGTGTCGGCATCAACCTGGGCTGGCGTGACGGGTCGGGACTGGCCAGGGCGCCAGCATGGCTGGGCGAACTGCTGCCCGGCATCGATGCACCCGGCGCCCTGTTGCGTCTGGCTGAGCCTTTGCTCGGGGCCATCACTGAGTTTGAGTCGCTGGGCTTTGCGCCATTCCACGCCCGGTTTGAACAACGTGACGCCTTGCGTGGCACGGTGGTCGCGCTGAATGACGGCACAGTCGGCGAGGCGCAGGGCGTAAACGGGTCCGGGGCCCTGATGGTGCGAACCGCCCAGGGCTTGCAGGCGGTCAGCAGCGCGGAGATCAGCCTTCGCGGTCCGGCAGGAACGTCGGGAGTTGTCGTGTGACCGTCAGAGGCATGCGACGACTGCGTGTGGCGGTGCTGCTGCTGCTGCTGGGCAACCTCGTTTACTTTGTCTGGAGCGAGGGCATGTTGCGGCCGGCCGGCTTGGGGCCGGAGCTGCAAAATGAGCCGCAACGCCTGCTGCGCCAGATCAGGCCAGAGGCCCTGAAGTTGCAAAAGGGCGCGGCGGAGGCGGCGCTCGCCCCACTTGAGCCGGCACCCATCGCGGAGCCGGGCGGCCAGTGCCTGCAGGCCGGCCTGTTCGATGAGGCGCAAAGCATGGCCCTTGGGCGCGCGGCAGGGACGGCATTGCCTGATGGCAGCTGGACGCTGAGCCCAGCGGTCGAGCCGGCCAGCTGGATTGTGTACATCGGGCAGTACAGCAGTCCGCTGACGATCGACAAAAAGCGTGCCGAATTGCTGGCGCTCAAATTCAAGGTTGAGCCCTTGACCAACCCAGAGCTTGAATTGGGCCTGTCGCTGGGCCGCTTCGACAACCAGGCAGCTGCAGTGGCGGAACTGGAAACCTTGAAAAAGCGTGGCCTGCGCAAGGCGCTCGTGGTCCAGGAGCATCCAGAGCAGCGCGGCATGGTGATGCGGGTGCGTCTGGGTGAGCGCTTGTCACGCAGCAAACTCGATGCGCTGAAACCTGTTCTGGCTGGCAAAGGCTGGGTCGACTGCCGCTGAGACTCACGCGCCGTCGAGAACCGCGAAGCGCACGCAAAAACGTGCCCCGGGCGAAGGTTGACCCGGCCGCGTCTCCTCCAGCGCCACGGTGGCATGGTGCTGGTGCGCGATTTCCAACACGATGGGCAAACCCAGTCCCGAGCCATCGGCCTCTGTCCCCAAGGCCCTGTAAAAGGGCTGGAAGATCAGCTCCCGTTCGGCCAGTGGCACGCCCGGTCCGGAGTCCTCCACCTGCAGCAGCGCGGACTTGCCGTCCGGATCGAGAAGGAGCCGGGCCGTGATCACGCCGGGCTTGGCCGCGCTGGAGGGGGTGTAGTTGATGGCGTTGTCGACCAAATTGCGGACCAGTTCCTTCAGCAGCGTGGGGTTGCCGAAGAGCTGGCCGCCCGGCGAACCCGGCTCGGCCCCTTCGTAGCCGAGGTCGATGTGCTTTTCGATGGCGCGCGGCACGCTGTCCCTGACGACCGACATGGTCAGCTCAGCCAGGTCACACCTCTGGCGCGGCATTGCTGAGCCGCTGCTTTCAGCCCGCGCCAGGGCCAGCAACTGGTTGACCGTGTGCGTGGCGCGAACGCTGGCCAGGCCGATTTGGCGCAGGGATTGCTTGAGTTCTTGGGCATCGGCACCTTCGCGTTGCGCAAGGTCGGCCTGCATGCGCAGGCCGGCCAATGGGGTTTTGAGTTGGTGGGCAGCATCGGCGAGAAACCGCTTTTGCGTGGCGATGGAGTCCTTCAGCCGGAGCAGCAGGTCGTTGACAGAGGACACCAGCGGCGCCACCTCCAGTGGAACGACCTGGGCGTCAATCGGGCTCAGGTCATCGGGCTTGCGCGCCCGGATGCGGTGTTCAAGCCGGTTCAGCGGCTTGATGGCCTGCACCAGGGCCAGCCAGACCAACAGCACCGCGATCGGCAAGATGACGAATTGAGGCAGCATCACGCCCTTGACAATTTCAGTGGCAAGGACCGACCTTTTTTCCAGCGTTTCGGCGACCTGGACCAGCGCCGGCCGGCCGCCGGGCAGGGCCACCTTGACCCAGGTGTAGGCCACCTTGATGTCCACCCCACGGATTTCATCATCCCGGATGCGGACCTCGCCCACGACCATTTTTTCGTCTTCTGGCGGCAGCGGCAGGGCACGCTCGCCGCTCAGGTACTCGCCGTTTGTGCCCAGCACCTGGTAGTACACCGTGTCTGAGTCGTCGGCGCGCAGCAGCTCGCGGGCTGGCAGCGGCAGGTTGAACTGGACCTTGTTGCCGCTGATGCTGACCAGCTGGGCCAAGGCCACGGCGTTGTACTCCAGAGCCCGGTCGAAGGGCTTGCCGGCAATGCTTTGCGCCACCAGCCAAGTCAGGGCCAAACTGATAGGCCACAGCAGCAGGAGCGGCGTCAGCATCCAGTCAAGGATCTCGCCAAACAGGGAACGCTGCTCGCGCAGGAAGATGCTCATGCGCTCACCGCGCGGTAAGCTGCGCTGGACTGACGGCAGCACTGGGAAGCCGGACTAGCCAGGAATCTTCTCCAGGCAATAGCCCAGGCCACGCACTGTCGCGATCCGGACCGGGCCTTTCTCGATTTTTTTGCGCAGGCGGTGAATATAGACCTCGATCGCATTGTTGCTGACTTCCTCGCCCCATTCACACAAACGCTCAACCAGCTGGTCCTTGCTGACCAGGCGACCGGCGCGCTGCAGCAGCACCTCCAACAAGCCGAGTTCACGGGCTGACAGCTCCACCATGACGCCATCGATGGTCGCCACCCGGCCGGACTGGTCATACACCAAGGGCCCGTGCTTGATGGTGCTGCTGGCGGTGCCCATGCCCCGCCGGCTCAATGCCCGTACGCGGGCTTCGAGCTCCTGCAGACTGAAGGGCTTGGCCATGTAGTCGTCGGCGCCGAAATCGAGGCCGCGAACGCGCTCCTCCACGCTGTCGGCGGCCGTCAAGATCAGGACCGGCAGCGAGGACCCGCGGGCGCGCAGCTTTTTCAGCACCTCCAGGCCGTGCATCTTGGGCATCCCCAGGTCAAGGATCAGCAGGTCGAACTCGGTGTTGGTCATCAGCGCTGCGTCGGCCTCGCTGCCGCTGGCCACGTGGTCCACCGCCGCGCCCGAGCTGCGCAAGCTGCGCAACAGGCCATCGGCGAGGACTTGGTCGTCTTCTGCGATCAAGATTCTCATGCTGATCTCCTCTTTTTTTGCTTGGTCGAAGCTGGCTTCAAAGGCCTCAGCCCATTCTAGGCCGGCGCGTCGCCCTGTCACCACGTCTTTTCGCCAGACCGGCCGCTGCGCTCAGGCGGCGTAGGCTTCAAGCCCGATGGCGATCACGGCGGCCACATCGGCGCCAACGGCCGTCTGCAACTCGGCCTCTGCCTGCGCCACGGCCTGTTGCATGGCCAGCAACCAAGCCTCACCGGCCGACGTAAACCGGATACGCCGAGCCCGCGCATCGCGCCCGTCAGCTTCGCGGGTGACCAGGCCCCAGGCCTCGCATTGGTCCACCAGTTTGCCCATCGCCTGCTTGCTCATGCCAGCCTGTTGCGCCAAGTCGGTCAGCCGCGACCCGCCAATGGCCAGGTGCCGGGTCACATGGACGTGGGAGGCGCTCAGGTTGCCCCGTGCGGCCAGATTTGCCAGCTCCAGGGGCATCTGGTCATTGCCAGCCATCAGCTGCAGCACCCGAGCGTCAAAGCGACGCAGGGCCAAACCCAGCCAATGACCCAGGTGAGCCTGGCGCCAGCGCTCGTCTGATGGCGTATTGGGCACTGGCAACATCAGCGACATCGGTAAATAGTAAGCTAAATTGACTAAAATTTGTGTTGATTGGCTCAAACATTGGACATAAACTACTGTTCAAGCATCCAGCCTGTCGTTAACCCCAGACGATGCTGCCCCATCCACACACCGATATTCAAGGAGAGATTTACATGGACGCACCCGTCAGAACCCCCAGCCCCGCCAACAGCGAAAAAGCCAAAGCCCTGCAAGTGGCGCTGGCCCAGATCGAGAAACAGTTCGGCAAGGGCACCATCATGCGCCTGGGTGAGGGCGAAGTGATCGAGGACATCCAGGTGGTCTCCACCGGCTCGCTCGGGCTCGACATTGCGCTGGGCGTCGGCGGCCTGCCACGTGGCCGGGTGGTGGAAATTTACGGCCCGGAATCATCAGGCAAGACCACGCTGACGCTGCAGGTCATTGCCGAAATGCAGAAGCAGGGCGGGCAGTGCGCCTTTGTGGATGCCGAGCATGCCCTCGACATCCAGTACGCGCAAAAGCTTGGCGTCAACCTGCAAGACCTGCTGATCAGCCAGCCGGATACCGGCGAGCAGGCGCTCGAAATCGTCGACAGCCTGGTGCGCTCGGGCGCGGTCGACCTGATCGTGGTGGACTCGGTGGCGGCACTGACGCCCAAGGCCGAGCTCGAAGGTGAGATGGGCGACAGCCTGCCCGGTTTGCAGGCACGGCTGATGAGCCAGGCGCTGCGCAAGCTGACGGCCCACATCAAAAAGACCAACTGCATGGTGATCTTCATCAACCAGATCCGCATGAAGATCGGTGTGATGTTCGGCTCGCCAGAAACCACCACCGGCGGCAATGCACTCAAGTTCTATGCCTCGGTCCGGCTCGACATCCGCCGCACCGGCACCATCAAAAAAGGCGACGATGCCATTGGCAACGAGACCAAGGTCAAAGTGGTCAAGAACAAGGTGGCGCCGCCGTTCAAGACCGCTGA
>Ga0114980_10003326_pt1 | contig 11056 bp, 10 predicted proteins | sample S_140806_EF_Meta_FD_87018 | JGI IMG/M metagenome (GOLD analysis project Ga0114980, IMG submission 87018) | Freshwater microbial communities from Lake Simoncouche, Canada to study carbon cycling - S_140806_EF_MetaG | ecosystem: Environmental > Aquatic > Freshwater > Lake | place: Lake...
CTGCCGCACAGGGCCGGCTCAGGCCTCCAGGGCCGCGAGCAGCTGGTCGCCCATCGCCTTGCATCCCAGGCGCTCGCAGCCCTCCGCCATCAGGTCGCCGGTGCGATAGCCGGCGGCGAGGGTACGCTCCACAGCCGCCTCCAGATCGGCGGCGGCGGCTTCCTGCTTCAGGCCGATGCGCAGCAGCATGGCGGCGCTGAGCACCATGGCCATCGGGTTGGCCAGATCCTGGCCGGCGATGTCGGGGGCGGAGCCGTGGATCGGCTCGAACAGCCCAGGGCCTTCATCCCCGAGGGAGGCAGAGGGCAGCATGCCGATCGAGCCGGTGAGCATGGCCGCCTCATCGCTGAGGATGTCGCCGAAGAGGTTGCTGGTGAGCACCACATCAAATTGACGGGGGGCCCGCACCAGCTGCATGGCGGCGTTGTCCACGTACATGTGGCTCAGCTCCACCGAGGGGTAGGAGGCAGCGATGGCTTCCACCCGTTCGCGCCAGAGTTGGCTCACATCCAGCACATTGGCCTTGTCGACCGAGCAGAGGCGACCGCTGCGGGCCACGGCCAAATCGAAGGCCACCTTTGCGATTCGGTCGATTTCGAAATCCGAGTAGGCCATGGTGTTGAAGGCCCGGACCCGGCCCTCGGCCTCCACCCGGCCCTTGGGGGTGCCGAAGTAGACCCCGCCGGTGAGCTCGCGCACCACCAGCAGATCCACATCGGCGATCACCTCGGCTTTGAGGGTGCTGGCCGCGATCAGGGCCGGAATGATCTTGACGGGCCGCAGATTGGCAAACAGGCCGAGGCCCGACCGCAGGGCCAGCAGGCCGGATTCGGGCCGTTTCTCGCGGGGAAGGGTGTCGTATTGGGGGCTGCCGATCGCCGCCAGCAGCACCGCATCGGAGCGGCGACAGGCCTCCAGGGTGCTGGCCGGTAGGGGTTCGCCGGTGGCGTCGATGGCGGCTCCGCCCATCGGCTGTTCGTCGTAGACGAGGCTGAAGCCGTGGCGGTGGCTCACCGCATCCAGCAGCTGGCGAGCGACGGCCGTGATCTCCGGACCGATGCCGTCGCCGGCGAGCAGGGTGATCCGGTGGCTGGTCATGGCGGGTTTTGCTCCGGCGGGGCAGCGGTTGGTGGCGCTGAGGCTAGGCCGCAGCCCGACGTTGCCTCAGCACTCCCAACGGCTATTCCTCGTTTTGGGCCTGCAGCCGTCGGAGGGTGCGGGTCATTTCCGGCAGTTTGTTGAAGGCCGCCGAACAGCGCAGCCACAGCCGGTTGGGGATGGCCGGGTAGCCGCTCACGACTTCGCCCGCCGCCACTTCGCCATGGATGCCCGATTTGGAGGAGGCGATAGCCCGGTCGCCGATGGTGGCGCGGTTGGCGACCCCCACCTGGCCGGCCAGGATCACGCCGTGCCCTAGCCGGGCGCCGCCGGCGATGCCCACCTGGGCCGCCAGGGCGCAGCCCCGGCCGGTCACCACGCCGTGGCCGATGTGAACCAAGTTGTCGATTTTGGTGCCGGCACCAATGCGGGTTTCGCCCACCGATGGGCGGTCGATCGTGGAGCTACACCCCACCTCCACCCCGTCTTCGAGCACCACCAGGCCGGTCTGGGGCATCTTGCGCCAGCCCGAGGCCGTGGGCACGAAGCCGAAGCCCTCCGACCCCACCACAGCGCCTGAATGCACCACGCAGCCCCGTCCCAGGCGGCTGCCGGGATGGAGCACGGCATGGGCGTGCAGGACACAGCCTTCAGCAAGCTCCACATCGCCGTAGAGCACGGCGCCGGCATGGAGCACACAGCCATCCCCCACGACCGATCCGGCACCCACCACCACATAGGGCCCCAGGTGCACCCCCGTTCCGATCTGGGCCGTGGGATCAACCACGGCGGTGGGATGGATGCCCGGTGCTGGCAGGGGGCGGGGGTGGAGCAGGTCGAGGGCCTCGGCAAAGCCAAGCCGGGGATCGGCGAGGGCCACCCAGGCGATGCCGCGGTCACTGGCCTGGCGTTGGAGTTCGGAATCCGCTGGCAGCAGCACGGCCGCTGCCCCGGAGGCGGCTAGGGCGGCCGAAAGGCTGTTGCCGGGTTCGAGGAAACTGAGTTGGCCGGACCCTGCCTGGTCCAGGGCCTGGGCACTGTGGAGTTCGGGGTCACCAGAGAGATCCCTGGGGGTGGTTTCAGCCACGCCGCTGAGCTGGCTGAGCAGGCTGCTGAAGCGCATGGGCCGGGGCCATTTGGGCGGATCGTAGGGCCCGTGCTGGTCGCCGCGGTCTTAGCTGGTGGGCCGCTCGCGCACCTGGGCAATGCCTTGGTCTGCCAGCCCTTCGTCTTCACCGATGTCCTGGCCGTGGCCTGGGTCCTCGGAACCAGGGGTCAGCACCAACTGGTCGCGATGCACCACCGCATCGCCGACGGGACCGAGGCGTCGGCGGACCTCATCGCTGGCCATGCCCATGATCGCTTCGACCTCTTCGCTGCTGAGGGTGCTGAGACCACGGCCGAGCTCCCGCCCATCGCTGGCGAGCAGCCGCACCGGCTCGAGCCTGCCGAAGCGGCCTTCCACCGCCTGGATTCCCACCGCCAACAGCGAGGCACCCCGGTGGACCAGGGCCTGCTCAGCGCCCTTGTCGACCCGCAGGCTGCCGCGGGGCAGCACCGCATGGGCCAGCCATCCCTTGCGTTCCGGCAGGGGGGTGGCACTGGGGTGAAACACGGTGCCCAACCGTTCCCCCTGCAGGAGGGCCTCCAGGACGGCCGGATCGCGTCCATCGGCCAGGCGCACCCGCACGCCGCTGGTGGTGGCGATCCGGGCGGCGGTGATCTTGGTGCCCATGCCGCCGGTGCCCCAGCGGCCACCCCCGCCGGCTCCCTTGCCGTAGTGCTCCAGTTCAGCCAGGTTCCAGACGTCCTCGATCGGCTGTGCATCGGGGTCGCTGCGGGGGTCGCCGGAGTAGAGGCGGTCCACGTCGGTGAGCAACACCAATTCCTGGGCGCCAACCGCCACCGCCACCAGGGCGGAGAGGGTGTCGTTGTCGCCGAAGCGCAGTTCGTCGGTGGCCAGGGTGTCGTTCTCGTTGACGATCGGCACCACGCCCCAGGCCAGCAATTGCTCCAGGGTGCGGCAGGCGTTTTGATAACGCCGCCGCGATGCCAGATCGCCCCGGGTGAGGAGCACCTGGGCCACCTCCAGCCCGCGCACGGCGAAGGCGTCTTGGTAGAGCGACATCAGTCGTCCCTGCCCCACGGCGGCGGCGGCTTGGAGGGCCACCACCTCGCTGGGGCGTCGGGCCATGGCCAGGGCTGTGCAGCCCAGGCCCACGGCACCGCTGGTGACCAGCACGATGGCTTCGCCCCGTTGGCGGCAGCGGGCCATGCTGGCGGCCAGGTCGGTGATCACCGCGGCGGTTGGGCGGTTGCTGTCGCCCCGCAGCAGGCTCGTGCCCACCTTGATCACCCGACGGTCGACAGGCTCAGCGGCCTGGAGTGGGTCCCGCTGCCGTTCTGAGCCGTTCATCCTTCGCCCAGCGCTCCCAGCCAGCGCGACATCCGCACCTCCAGGCTCTGGACCTGATCGTGGCTGCAGGGATCTCCGTTGGGATCGATGGGGCGCACCAGCACGGTGAACAGGCCAAGGCGATTGCCGGCCAGGACATCGGTGAAGACCCGGTCCCCTACCAGGGCCACTTGCTGGGGGGGAAGGGCGAGCTCCGCCAGCACCCGCCGCAGGGCGGCGCGACGGGGTTTGCCGGCGGCGGTGGTGAAGGGCAGGTTGAGCTGGTCCGCCACCCGGCCAATGCGGCGCCGTGAGGGGTTATTGCTGAGCAGATGGATCGGCATCAGGCCGGCGGCATGGCGCAGCCATTGCTCCGCACTCGGCGGCAGGGTGCCGCTGCGGCGGGGCAGCATGGTGCGATCCACATCCAGAACCAATGCCCGGATGGGGCCTTCAGGCCTGTCCAGCAGCCGGTCCATCGGCAGGTGGGCCAGGGTGGTTCCGGCGGTCCAATCCGGGGTCAGCAGGGCGCCCAAGCTCAATCTTCCGGCTCCCGCTCCTCGATTTCGGCCTCAATCCGGGGCTGAATCCGTTCGAATTCCTCCCCTTCCACCAACTGGGCATGGCCGTTGTCCAGCCGGGCCACCACAAAGAAGGGATCGAGGGGAATGTAAAGGCCGTACTCCACCGCGTTGACCAGGAAGCTCACCAGCAGTTCGTAGGTTTCGCTGTCGGCATCGGCGTCATCGTCGTCCTCGAGATCCTCGGGCTCGGGTTCATCCAGTTCGCCGCTCACGGTGAGGGTCACGGCGGAGCGGATCAAGGTGAGGTCGTGCTCCTGAAGCACGACATCGGCCACAGAGAGGATCGGCTCACTGGCGTCGAGGGTTTCGATCAGCTCGGGATCCTCCTCGTCGTCACGGAGACGGAACAGGCAAACCGGGGTATCGACCGGGGTCAGCAGGGCGTAGTCGTTGCCGTCGAGCGGGATCAGCTGCTCAAGGAAACAGAGCAGCTGCCGACCGTGGCCGTCGTGCACGACCAGGGTGGGCACGTCTCCGGAACCCGTCATCGATGGGGACTCGGGGGGCATGGCGGGTGGGGGGAAGGCGTGGAACTTCAGGATGGCCCGTCGTCGGGCTCGGGGCCATCCCGTAGCCATTGTTCCAGCAGGAGCGCGGCGGCCAAGCTGTCGAGTCGACCGCTGCGGTCGCCATGCAGGTTGAAGCGGTCAGCGGCGTCCCAACTGGAGCTGTGTTCATCCACCCAGGCCAGGGCCAGGGGATGGCCCGCTTGACGCAGCGCGTCCTGGATTCGTTGCCCGTAACGGCGGCAATGCTCGGCCTGGCGGGTGGGCCGTTGGGCGGCATCAAGGGGAAGGCCCACCACCAGCAACTCGACCCGGCGCCGGGCCACGAGCGGCAGTAGTGCCTCCAGATCCTGGGGCAAGGGGCCCCGGGCCAGGGCGGGCAGGGGTGTGACCGTGATGCCAAGGGGATCGCAACCGGCCAGGCCAATGCGCCGGTGTCCAACATCGAGGGCGAGGGCGGATCGGGGCCGAGGGGCGCCCACTCAGCGCTGGCCCACAGGCGTCGGCACCGGCCGGCGCCGCGGCTGGAGCTGCTCCAGCACAGCCCCCAGGCGTCGGGCCGCCCCGAGGGCGCCCTGGCCCTCCTGGCGCCGCCAGACACTGCGGGCCATCAGCACCACGTCGCCGTATTCTTCGGCCCCGAGCTGGGTGAGCCAGGCCTGGCGCGGGCCATCACCCACCTCGCTATGGAGCCAGATCTGGTCGCCGGAGGGGGCCAGGCGTCGCAGCAACAGTTCGGTGGGTGCGCCGAGCAGGTGGGTCCAGCCGGGGTGCACGCTCAGCTCAACCTGGTGGCCTCCGGCGGGATGGTCCTCCACCCAGCGGGCTGCAGCCACGGCTTCGTTGCGATCCACATCGATCAGCAGCCAGCCATGGCCCCCACGGCGATCCAGCAGATCTTCAACGCGGCGGTCCAGCACCTGGCGGAGGGGGGCTGGGCAGGTCGCCTGTTCGAGGTGCCAGAGCAGGGCGGCGTTGCGTCGCTGCAGGGGGCGCAGCAGCAGGTTGGCTCCTAGGGCGGGCAGGGGGCCGCCGGAACGGGCCTGCCAGCGCCAGAGCCGGTCGGTGCGCTGGGGCTGAAAGCCCTGTTCCCGCAGGGTGGCCAACCGGGCGGAGTCGAGGCTGGAGGCGGTGGCGATCCAGCTGGCTGCACTGCGGGTGCGTTGGATGGCCTCCCGCAGCAGGGCGGCGGCGATGCGGCTGGGGGCCTCACCCAGTTCGGGCCCCGCCAGGGCCAGGCGCAGGTGTTGGACCTCCCAGCAGCTGCCGCTGCGGTTGTGGGGGCTTGCCACGAGTAGCCCCAGGCCCCGGGGGCGGCCCTCCTGATCCGGCTGAGTGGCCACCAACAAAAGGGACGCCAGGAAGCGGCGCTGGGAAAGGGCAGTCGCCAGCTGCCGTGGCACCGCCAACAGCAAAGAGCGTTGCAGAAGCGGTTGAAGCGGCAAAAAGGCCGGATCGTCGAGCAGAGGGAGGTGCCACCCCTGCAGTGGAACCACCGTGATGGGACCTCCACCCAGGGGCGCTGGCGGGTTTCGGATGCTGAGGTCGGTCCTGGGGGGAGACGGCACAGCGAGGGGCCCGAGGGGAGAGGGGTTCTTGGGTCGCACCGCAGTCACTCTAGGTGGGCGGCCATGCCTCAGGCCGGTCTGACCAACACCAGGGGGGTGCGCTCGTTGGCGTTGCCGGCGGGGTTGGGGCGCAGGGCCCGATGCAGGAGCTCCTCATCGCAGCCGCGGCTGGAGGCCAGCACCTTGACCCGGCCGAGATCGTTGACATCGACCACCGCCACGGCAACGCCCAAGGCCTGGGCCATCGCCTCGCAGAAGGCCTCGGGCTCCCGGGGCCCCAGCACGATCGTTTGGTCGTAGGGCGGAGTGGTGCCGGTCACATCGTCGATCAGGCGGGCCTGATCCCCAGCGAGCCGGTAGAACCACCCCTTGCTGCCCACCACCTTCAGGGCCGTTCCCGCCAGCCAGGCGCTCAGCACCCGGGCCGGCCCCACCACATCGATCAACGACTGGAGGCCGCAGGCGGTGGCGAGGCTGCTGGTCGGATGGAACACCCGGCAGAGCTGGCGGGCCAGCAGCGAGGGTTCAACGTTGGCGGGATGGTTGTAGCGGCCCTGAATCACCGCCAGGGGGGTTTCGCCAATGGTGAGCACGTCGCCAGGACGGATCAGGCTACCGGCGTAGCGCTCCAGCACTTGCTGGGGGTCATCGAGCACGCCGAGCAAGTGGGTGCGTAGCGGAAGCACCTGGCAGGCCTCCCCGGAGCGCCAGGTGGCCTGGGCCGGATCGATCGGTTCAGGACGCTGGAGGGGCACGAGGATGCCATCGCGGCGTTCCATCCGGCCAAACGGGCCGTAATGGATCCAACGCACGTCGAGCCAAAGGGTGTCGAGCAGGTCGCCCACGTTGACCCCGGCGGGGGCGGTGAGGCGGATCCGAATCCGGGCGGCCGTGCGTTTGTGGCCTTTGACGATGTAAGCAAACCAGTAGCCATCGGGGCGGGCTTCTTCGTCAGGATGGAGCGGAGTGATCTCCACCGTGCGCTTCACCTCCGCCAGGCTGCCCTTGCCCAGCAGCACCGGCTCGACGCTGATCTCCGGCACGAACACCTCCATGCGGCCATGGGGGTTGGCGATGGTGATCTCTCCGGTGACCTCCACGGATTCGGGGCTCCGCTGCACATGGAAGCTGCCGGGGAGCAGCCGCAGGGGAGAGGCGGGCCGCAGCCGGTGGCGAAGCTCTAGCCAGAGCAGGGTCAGGCCGAAGAGAAGGAGAAGAATCAGCAAGATCGAAACAAGCGGCAAGCCGATCACCCAACGGGTACGAACCGGCGGAGCGTAGATGGGGAGATGGCCCTAGGTTCGGGTTCGCCGATCCGGCCCGGCCACTGGCATGCGCAAGACCTTTGTTCTCGACACCAATGTTCTATTGCATGATCCGCAGGCCCTGACCCGCTTTGAGGACAACCACGTCGTGGTGCCGATCGAAGTGGTGGAGGAGATTGACCGCTTCAAACGGGATCCCTCCGAGAAGGGGCGTAATGCGCGCCAGGTGTCGCGTTTATTGGATGAGCTGCGGGAGCGGGGCAACCTGGCCGATGGGGTCCCCCTCGACGGGGCCAGCGGCGGCACCCTGAAGGTGGTTTTTTGCCGGAGTGAGACCCTCGCCCAGTTGCCGCCGGAGCTGCGGGCTGGCAATGGCGACAACAACATCCTGGCGGTGGCCCTGGAGCAACGTCTGGAGCAGGTGGTGGGCACCCGGCCGCCGGTGGTGCTGGTCACCAAGGACACCAACCTGCGCATCAAGGCCGATGCGGTGGGGCTGATCGCCCAGGACTACACCACCGACAAGGTGGCGATCGGCGACCTCTATCCCGGCATCTGTGAGCTTTGGGTTGATGCCGACCAGATCGACCGCGTCAAGGCGGATGGGGGCCTACCCCTAGCGGCCCTCCGGCCGGAAAGCCTGAAGGCGGCTGGTGGCCTGCAGGCCAATGAGGGCGTCACCCTGGTCAACCAGGCCCAGCCCAACCACACCCTGCTTGCCAGGTACGACGCTGAGCAGGCTGCCCTGGTGCCCCTGCAGCGGGCCACCAAGGTGCGGCTGGGACGGATCCAGGCCCGCAACCGCGAACAGACCTTTGCCCTCGATTTGCTGCTCGATCCGGCCATACCCCTGGTGACCCTGGTGGGCAAGGCCGGCACCGGCAAGACCCTGCTTGCCCTGGCGGCGGGGCTGCACCAGGTGGCCGATGAACGGCTGTACGAGCGCTTGCTGGTGACCCGGCCGGTGATCTCGCTCGGCAAGGAAATGGGCTTTTTGCCCGGCGATTTGGAAGAAAAGATGGGCCCCTGGATGCAGCCGATCATCGACAATCTTGACTTTCTGCTGGGCGGTGGTGAAGAGGGCAGTGGACAGCAGGGAGGACGGGGTGGCCAGCGTGGTCCCCGCAACAGCTGGGCCGATCTCAAGGGCATGGGATTGCTGGAGGTTGAGGCCATCAGCTATATCCGAGGCCGCTCGATTCCCAGGCAGTTCATGGTTGTGGATGAATCTCAAAACCTCACCCCCCATGAGGTGAAAACCATCGTGACCCGGGTTGGCGAGGGCACCAAGATCATCTTTACCGGTGATCCCTATCAGATTGATAATCCCTATGTCGATGCTGAAAGCAATGGCCTCACCTGGCTGGTTGAGCGCTTCAAAGGCCAGCGTTTGGCCGGCCATGTGACGCTGTTGCGTGGTGAACGCTCCGAACTAGCCGAACTAGCAGCCAATCTCCTCTGAACCCCTGGCGTCGCCCTGGGTCCATGGCAAGCTGCGCTGCAGTGCGGTGGGAGCCCGCGATGGTGCTGCGGAAGGCCCTGGTGGTAGCTGGGCGATCACCCCGACCGTCCCGCAGGGGCCGCTGTCTTGCCCTGGCTGGGGCCCTCCTGCTTGGCCTTGGGACCTGGCCCGTGGCCCCACCTGCTGTCATCGCCCAGACGCCTGCGGCGGCGATGCCTGAGGCCACCGTTCCTTCCTACAGCCATCCGGAAGTGCGGGAGGTGGTGGAGCTGGTGCAGGCCGCCGCCGCCGCGGTGCAAAGCCGCGGGGAGAGCGCCTTTGCCGATTTCCGGCGCCGTGGTGCCCCCTGGTTCCAGGGCGAGCGGTACGTGTTTGTGCTCACGCCCGACGGCAAGAGCGTGGTCTATCCGCCGGACCCCCGCGGCGAAGGAACCAGCTATCTCGACTTTCAGGACCTGGGCGGCAAGCCTTTTGGTCGCCAGTTCGTGGCGGTGGCCCAGGAGCCACCGGGCCGGGGCTGGGTGCACTACCAGTGGCGCCGGCCCAATCCGGATGACCGCCGGCCGGTCTGGAAGGCCACCTACCTCGAGAGCGTGACCGCCCCCTCGGGACAACGCTATCTGGTGCTCTCTGGCCTCTATGACCCTCCGATGGAGCGCGCCTTTGTGGTGCAAGAGGTGGCTGCCGCTGCGGCATTGCTGCAGCGGGAAGGCAGGGCTGCCTTCGAGCAGCTCCGCGACCGCCGCAGTCGCTTTTTTTATCAGGATGCCTACGTGTTTGTGGTGTCTCCAGAGGGGCAGCTCCTGCTCAACCCCGCCTTCCCGGCCCTGGAGGGCCGCAACCTGCTAGCCCTTCCCGAGGCAGGTGATCGGGCCAATGCCCAGGCTTCGCTTCGCACGGCCCTGTCCCAGGGCTCGGCCTGGACCGTTTACAACTGGCCCCGGCCTGATCAGTCGACCCTGAGGGAGCGCAAGACCACCTACCTGCGCCGGGTGGTGTTGCCGGGTGGGGAGATCCTGGTGGTGGGATCTGGGCTCTACGCCGATTTCTGATCTCCCCTTCCCTCAGACCATCCGCTCCGGTTGCACCAACGCATCGAACTCCTCAGCGCTGAGGTGGCCCAGCCCCAGGGCCGCTTCCCGCAGGGTGAGGTCGTGGTGGTGGGCATGTTCGGCGATTGCCGCGGCCCGGTCGTAACCGATGGCGGGGGTCAGGGCCGTCACCAGCATCAAGCTGCTCTCCAGCAGCGATTCGATTCGGCCACGGTTGAGTTCCAAGCCCTCGACACAAAACAGCCGGAATCCCTCGCAGGCGCCCCGCAGCAGCTCGATGCTCTCCAGAAGGTTGTGGGCGATCAGGGGCTTGAACACATTGAGCTCGAAGTTGCCCTGACTGGCCGCCATCTGCACGGCGGTGTTGTTGCCCATCACCTGCAGGGCCACCATGGTGAGGCTTTCGCACTGGGTGGGGTTGACCTTGCCCGGCATGATCGAGGAGCCCGGTTCGTTTTCCGGCAGGATCAGTTCACCCAGGCCGCAGCGGGGCCCGCTGCCAAGCCAGCGGATGTCATTGGCGATCTTCATCAGGCTGCCGGCCAACACCGTGAGGGCCCCGTGGGCCGCCGCCAAGGGTTCGTGGCCGGCGAGGGCCTGGAACTTATCGGGGGCGCTGGTAAAGGGGAGACCCAGCCGTTCGGCCAGCCGCGCCGCCACCGCCTCGCCGAAGCCGGCCGGGGCATTGAGGCCAGTGCCCACGGCGGTGCCGCCGATGGCCAGTTGGTGCACCTGGGGGAGGCTGGCGCGGAGGGTGTCGAGCCCGAGGCTCATTTGGGCGGCGTAGCCACCGAATTCCTGGCCTAGCCGCAGGGGCACGGCATCCTGCAGGTGGGTGCGACCGATCTTGATCACCCCGCCCCAGCGCTGGGCCCGCTCCGCCAGGGCTGCCCGCAGGGATTCCACGGCGGGAATCAGCTGCCGCTGCAGCCGCACGGCCACCGCCAGGTGCATGGCGGTGGGGAAGGTGTCGTTGCTCGACTGGCTCAGGTTCACGTGGTCGTTGGGGTGCACCGGGCTCTTGCTGCCCAGCACCCCGCCAAGGGCTTCGATCGCCCGGTTGGCGATCACCTCGTTGGCATTCATGTTGCTCTGGGTGCCAGAACCCGTTTGCCACACCTTGAGC
>Ga0114980_10003327_pt1 | contig 11051 bp, 9 predicted proteins | sample S_140806_EF_Meta_FD_87018 | JGI IMG/M metagenome (GOLD analysis project Ga0114980, IMG submission 87018) | Freshwater microbial communities from Lake Simoncouche, Canada to study carbon cycling - S_140806_EF_MetaG | ecosystem: Environmental > Aquatic > Freshwater > Lake | place: Lake...
ACATCGGGGCAGGCCCGAGTTGTGCTGACCGGATCGACCACGGTCATGCGGGCAGCCACGGTATCCGACAGGTTTTTGGTCACCAGCAGCCCGTTGTCCAGCACCACAAATGAGTTGTAGGGGGCATTAACAGGCAACTTCAGGTTGGCCAAGGGCTCACATTGGCGGCTGAGCCGGTGCAGATAACGACCGTAGACCACAAACAAGTCGCCGTTGCGGTGCACCGCCATGCCGCCCGGCCACATGGGGCCGCCGGGCAGGCGGGGCGAGCGCGCCAGCGGCTGCAGGCTGATGGGATCGATGCGTTCAACGCAGGCGGTGGTGGGCAGGCCCAGCCGGGCGCGCAGCGCGGCGTGTGTCAGCACATAGACCTCGCCCGGGGCGCCGAGGACCGTCATGGTGGACAGCAGGGTGTGACGCGAGGTGCACTGCAAGCGCTCACCCGGGTGCAGGTTCAGGCCGGGGGCGCTGGCGGTTGGCGCCGTCTGTAGCCGCTGCGGGCCGCCGTCCTCAGCGGGCCAGGGCGAGTCAAAATAGCCGTCCAGCCTCATGGATGCTGGGCCCGGCGCTTCCTTTTCCATAGCAAAATCGAGACTATCAGCAGAACCAGGACAGCCCCAGTACCGGGTCCGTAGGTGGGCAACCAGTAGTTGTAAACCCCATTGATGAACACCGCCCGCTGCGGGCTGTAGCCCTCGGGCATGGGCAGCACACCATGGGCCTTCTCATAGGCCAGGTAATCCTGCTGCAGGGTGGCGAACAGCCCGGGCATGGCCGCCTGCAGGTCCCGGGTTTCACCCGGGTCCTGGCCGATGTCATACAGGCGCCACTGGCCGTCACCCACCGGTGGGCTGTTCTTGACCAGCTTGAAATTGCCGCGGAACAGGGCCAAGTTACCCGCCAGTTCGTAGCCCAGTGGCTCGTCGGCACTGCGCACAGTGCTTGACACCCCGGTCAGCAGAGGCAGCAGGCTTTTGCCCACCATGGGCTCCACCGCCTGGTCTCGGTAGCGTTGGCCAGGCTGGGGCACACCGGCCAGCGCCAGCAAGGTGGGCGCCAGGTCGGTGACATGGGTCAGCGCGTGGCTCAGTGCGTTGCCTGGAGTACCTGGCAGTCCGGCAATGAACATCGGCACCCGGATGCCACCTTCGGCCGAGTAAAACTTGTAGCCCTTCAGCGGTGACACCATGGCGCTGGCCCAGCCAGGGCCCGGGATGCCGTAGGCGCCCTTGGCGCCGAGCTGGTCGATGTCCTGGCTGTACTGGGTCTTGAGCCAGACCTGCGCCTCTTTGTAGTCCGAGCCCTCGGCCCCGTTGTCCGACATGAACACAAACACCGTGTTGTCGTAAGCGCCGGTGGCCTTGAGGTGCGCCACCAGGCGCCCGACCTCGAAGTCCATCGCCTCGGCCATGGCAGCGTAGATTTCCATCTCGCGCTGCTGGTACAGCTTGTCCTGCTCGCTCAGGGCGTTCCAGTCTTCCGTGGTGCTCATGCGCACCATGGCGGTATCGGCAGGGATCAGCCCGAGCGCGGCAGCACGCTTTCGGCGCTGCTCGCGCAGCACGTCCCAGCCCGCCTTGTACTTGCCTTTGTATTTGTCAACGAAGGATTTGGGTGCCTGGATCGGCACATGGTTGGCCTGAAAGCCCACGTAGGAAAAAAACGGTTTGTCTTGCGACTGGTCGGCTTTGAGGTAGCCGATCATCCGGTCCACAAAATAGGTGGATGAGTAGAACTCGGCCGGCATGACGGCTGGCTTGCCGTCCTCGAACCAGTCCACTTTGGCGGCGTGAGGCAGATAGCGCTGCGTGGGTACCCAGTTGTCCGAGCCGGTATCGCCCTGGACGATGGAGCGGTCAAAACCCCGCCGGTTGGGCAGGTTGTAGGGCTCGGAGCCCACATTCCACTTGCCGGTGATGTAGGTCCGGTAGCCGCTGTCCTGCAGCAGGCTGGCCACCGTCACCACGTTGGGCGTCATCGAGCCCTGGTAGCCAGGCTGGCCAATGTGCTCGCGCGGCAGCGTCTCGCGCAGGTTGCCCACGCCGTTGCGGTGGTTGTCCACGCCGGTCAGCAGCATGGAGCGGGTGGGTGCGCAGGAGGCTGCGGCGTGAAAGTTGGCAAACCGGGTGCCGCGTGCGGCGAGTGCGTTCAGGTGGGGCGTGTCAATTTCGCCGCCAAAGGCACCGAGATCGGTGAAGCCCCAGTCGTCCGCCACCAACACCACCAGGTTGGGGCGCGTGGCGACAAGAGGGGCGGGGGTGGCGCCCCAGCAGGCGCTGGCAGTTACCAGGGTCAGCAGAGTCAGCAGATGTGCACGCATTTTCATAATGGCATGCAGGATGCCATAAGCAGAGCCGTTAGGCAAGCGGATCATCCCGGCTGGAGGCCAGGATGATCACTGTCAGTGTGACACCCTCGTGTTTCCCCAAGGTCCGGGTTGAGACCTTGGTTGCCAACGCGTCCGACTATCTGATCGGACCGCTTCAGGCCCGCTTCAAGCCTGCTGGATGGACTGCGCCGTGATTGGCAGTTTGCGTACGCGCTTGCCTGTCAGTGCCGCCACCGCATTGGCAATGGCGGGTACCACCAAAGCGGTCGCAGGCTCGCCGATACCACCAGGCGTCGCGGTACTGTTCACCAGGGTAATGCTGATTTGGGGCGACTCATTCAAGCGAACCATCGGGTAGTTGTTGAAATTGGTCTGCTGAACCCGACCCTTTTCCATGGTGATTTCCTGCATCAGTGCGGCACCCATGCCAAACACGATACTGGACTGGATCTGGGCCTCGACCGTGTCCGGGTTGACCATGTGGCCAACGTCAGCCGCCACGGTGACTTTGTGGACTTTGATGCCCCCTTCTTTCAGTGACACCTCTGCCACCTGAGCCATGTAGGAGTCGTAGGCTTCGATCAGGGCAATGCCGCGGGCGCGGCCGGCAGGCAATGGTTTGTCCCAGCCGGCTTTTTCTGCCGCAATCTTGAGCACATTGGCAAAGCGAGGCTTGTTCTTGAGCAAGGACATCCGGTAGGCGTAGGGATCCTTGCCTGCGGCCTTGGCGAGTTCATCTATGAAGCTTTCGTTGGCGAACACGTTCATGTTGTTGCTGACCGCGCGCCAGTAGCCCAAGCGAAAACCGGTGTCGTGAATGACCAGGTCGTGCTGCGTGTTGGGAATGTCGTAGCCAGGGACTGCAGCCTCTGCCATGAACGGATCAAAGGTGTCTTTGGGCAAGCCGAATGCACGCTGAGTGACCGATTGCGAGGTCACCTTGAAGTGCATGGCCACCGGATTGCCCGACGCATCCAGGCCAGCCTTCAGGTGGTTGACGCCCATGGGACGGTAAAAGTCATGCGTCATGTCTTCTTCGCGCGTCCACAGCAGTTTGACTGGCTTGCCAACCCCTTTGGAGATCAGGGCAGCCTGCATGATGAAATCCAGTTCCAGTCGGCGCCCAAAGCCGCCGCCGAGGAAGGTGGTACGCAAGGTAATGTCTTCCGGCTTGATGCCCAGCACGGCCGCAGCCGCGCCCTGCGCACCCTGCTGGAACTGCGTCGGCCCCACCAGCAGACATTTGCCGTCCTTGTAGCTGGCCGTGAAATTCATGGGCTCCAGAGGCGCGTGGGCCTGCATCGGCGTGACGTATTCGGCTTGGACCACCTTGGCGGCTGTCTGCATGGCCGCAGTGACATCACCCACAGGTTTTCCGATGGGCAGCACCTTGCCGCTAACAGCAGCCTGACGGATGCCCTCCAGCATGTTCACGTGGTCGAGCGTGGCCAGCGGACCCTCGTCCCACACGATGCTCACGGCCTCCATGGCCTTCTTGGCGTGCCAATAACTGTCCGCGACCACTGCAACGCTGTCCATGACTTCGAGCACGTTTTGCACGCCGGGCATGGCCTGTGCTTTGCTGGCGTCAAAGCTCTTGACCTTGCCGCCAATGACCGGGCACTGCGCCACCGTCGCGTAGACCATGCCCGGCATTTTGACGTCGATACCGAATTCGGCGGAGCCGTTGACCTTGGCCGGCGCGTCGAGCCGCAGCGTGCGTTTGCCGACGATGCGGAAATCCTTGGGGTCTTTCAGGGCTACTTTCTCAGGCACTGGCAACTTGGCCGCAGCCTCAGCCAGTTGGCCATAGGTGAGTTTTTTGCCCTTGGGCCCCACCACCATGCCATTGTCGGCGCGCAGGGTGCTGCGGTCCACGCCCCACTGGTTGGCAGCAGCAGAGACGAGCATCTCACGAACCTGGGCACCCGCCGTGCGCAGGCTGACCCAGCCGTCCCGCACGGATGTTGAGCCGCCGGTGATCTGGGCGCCGAGCAGCGCATTGACATAAGACGCGCCAGGCGGTGCAAAGGCCACTTTGATTTGCTTCAAATTGACATTGAGTTCCTCGGCGATCAGCATCGGCATGGAGGTGTAGACCCCCTGCCCCATTTCGGATCGGGCCGACAGCAGCGTGATGGTGTTGTCATCCGCAATGTGAACCCATGCATTGGGCGTGTGCAGCAGGCCGGCCGCCTGGATTTTTGCCATGGGCAAGGCCATGCCAAACAATAAGCCGCCACTGGTGATGGCCGTGGTCTTCAGAAAATCGCGACGTGATGTGCTCATGGTCAATCTCCTTAGGCTTTGCTCATCATGGCTGCGGCATCCTTGACGGCCGCCCTGATGCGTGGGTAGGTGCCACAGCGACAAATGTTGCCACTCATGGCGGCATCGATGTCGGCGTCGCTCGGGTTCTTGTTGCCCGCCAGCAGCGCCGCGGCGCTCATCAGCTGACCGGACTGGCAGTAGCCGCATTGAGGCACATCGTGCTTGATCCATGCGACCTGTAAGGGGTGGCTGTTGTCTTTTGACAGGCTCTCGACCGTGGAGACCTTTTTGCCCGCAACGCTCGCCAATGGCGTCTGGCAGGAGCGCACCGCCTGGCCGTTAACATGGACGGTGCACGCTCCGCACAGCGCTGCACCGCAGCCGAATTTGGTGCCTGTCAAGCCCAGCTCGTCACGGATCACCCAGAGCAAAGGCGTGTCGGCCTCCGCATTGGCGGCAACGGACTTGCCATTGATTTGGAATTTGACGCTCATAGGTGAATGCTCCAGGTTGATCGGTTTGCTGGCAGATGAAATTTATCCCAGTCCACTTTAGGCCAGCCCAAGCCAAAGGCTCATAGGGATAAACCCTATTTTCGTCAACTCTTGTGTTGACAAGCTGGCCACACACGTCTGGCGCGTCCGGCTGTGTATGGCGGCTGTCTATACTGATGGTATGACCTCTCTTGCCGACCTCCGCAAAAGCTACGAACGCGCCGAACTGAGCGAAGACGCCTCCCACGCCGACCCGCTGCAACAGTTCGCCCAATGGCTTCAGGAGGCTATTGCCGCCGAGGTGCCGGAACCCAACGCCATGACCCTGGCCACCGTGGGCAGCGACTTGCGGCCGAGCACGCGGGTGGTGCTGATCAAGGGTTTTGATGGGAGTGGCATCGTCTGGTACACCAATTACGCTTCACGCAAGGGGCAAGAACTGGCCGGCAACCCTTTTGCGGCGCTACAGTTCCACTGGGTTGAACTGGAGCGGGTGGTGCGCATCGAGGGCGTGGTGGAGAAGGTCAGCGCCGAGGAGAGCGACGCCTACTTTCACAGCAGGCCACTCGACTCGCGCATTGGCGCCTGGGCATCGCCACAAAGCGAGGTGATTTCAGGCCGCGGCGTACTGGTGGCCAACGCCGCCCGTTACGGCGCGCAGTTTCTGCTGCAGCCGCCGCGCCCGCCGCACTGGGGCGGTTACCGGCTCAAGCCGGACAACTGGCAGTTCTGGCAAGGGCGCAAAAGCCGCTTGCACGACCGGCTGCGTTACCGGCTGGCTGACACCGTTCCTGGCAGCGGCACGAGTTGGGTGCGCGAGCGCCTGGCGCCCTGACAGTTCAGTTGGTCACCGGGTCGGACGGTCTACGACACCGCCATCAATGCCATCACCAGCGTGACGGTGCCCAAGGCCATCGCGGTCGACACCGCCATGCTGGCCGCCACCAGGTCCTGCGCCACGCCGTAACGCTGCGAAAACATGAACACATTGGCGCCCACTGGCAGGCTGGCCGCCACCACCATCACGGCCAGCGGCAGGCCGCTCAGGCCCATGCCCCAGCCCAATGCTGCGACCAGGGCAGGTAGCAGCAGGTTTTTCAGCAGGCTCAAGCCCAGTGCAGCCTTCAGCTGCGCTCCCACAGGCACCCGGGTCAGCGACACGCCCACCAGCAAGAGCGCCAAAGGGCCAAAGGCATTGCCCAGCAGTTGCAGCGGCCGGTCCAGCACCGTCGGTATCAGCCAGCCGGTCTGGGCAAACAGCAGGCCCATGATGATGGGCAGCGGCACCGGGTGCACGATGCCGCTGCGCACCGCCTCCAGCAGGGTGCGCAGCGGGTGGCGCTCGGCACCCGTGGCACCACCGGCAGCCGCCTCGCGGACCGTGGCCAGTTCCAGCACCAGGGTGGCCAGGGTCAGCAGCACCAGTGCATGGACCGAGATCAGGGCAAACAGGATGACCAGCCCGGCCTGCCCGTAGGCCAGCCCCACCAGGGGCGTGCCAATGGCCACGGTGTTGCTAAAAGTAGCCGTGAGCGCCATCAGAATAGCGCGGCGGTTCAGGCCCTGCCAGGCCAGCATCGCCGCAAACACCAGGGCGGCCGCCACAAAATACATCGCCACCGGCCGGAAATCGAGCTGCTCCAGATGCACCACGCTCATGGTGCGAAACAGCAGCGCCGGGCTGAGCACCATGAACACCAGATTAGACAGGTCTTTTGTGGCCTCCGCCCTTATCCAGCCTGCTTTTCCTGCTATCAACCCAATAGCAATCAGCAGCGCCACCGGCAGCAGGGCAGAGAGAACGGGGTGGGTCATGGGCGGCAGCAAGGCGGGGCTAAACCCATTGTCACCCATGCACCGGGCCGGCCGACGGCTAACCCGCGCCGAGCGCTACATGATTTCGAACAGACCGGCAGCACCCATGCCGCCGCCCACGCACATGGTGACGACGACATATTTCACGCCACGACGGCGCCCTTCGATCAACGCGTGCCCCACCAAGCGGGCGCCGGTCATGCCATAGGGATGACCAATCGAGATGCCGCCGCCATCCACGTTGTACAGCGCCGGATCTATGCCCAGATGGTCCCGGCAGTACAGGGCCTGACAGGCGAAGGCTTCGTTCAGTTCCCACAGGCCGATGTCCTGCACACGCAAGCCGTGCTGCTTCAAGAGTTTGGGGATGGCGTAAATCGGGCCGATACCCATTTCCTCCGGCGCGCACCCGGCCACGGCCATGCCACGGTACAGGCCCAAGGGCGCCAGGCCGCGCCGCTCGGCCAGCCCCCGCTCCATGAGCACACAGGCGCTGGCACCATCGGACAGCTGACTGGCGTTACCAGCGGTGACCACCCCACCTTCGAGCACGGGCTTGAGTGCAGACAGCCCCTCCAGGGCAGTGTCGGGGCGGTTACCTTCGTCGCGCGCCAACACCACGTCACGCAGGCTGACGACGCCGGTGGCCTTGTCGGCCACGGCCATCTGGGTGGCGAAGGGGACAATTTCTGCATCGAAGCGGCCCTGCTGCTGGGCCAGGCCGGTGCGCCGCTGCGACTCCAGGGCATACAGGTCCTGGGCCTCGCGACTGATGCCGTACTTGCGTGCGACAAACTCGGCGGTTTGCAACATCGGCATGTAGGCGTGGGGCGCATGCGCCACCACCTGTGGGTCGGTGGCCGCCATGACACTGTCAAAATAAAACTTTTGCTCTGCCGTGATGTTTTCCTGGCCGCCAGCGACCACCACCTGCATGCCGTCCACCATCACCTGTTTGGCAGCCGTGGCAATGGCCATCAGGCCCGACGCGCACTGCCGGTCCATGGTCTGACCGGGCGCGGTCACCGGCAACCCGGCAGCCAGTGCCGCGTTGCGCGCCAGGTTCATGCCAGCCGTGCCGGTGGTCAGCACGGCACCGACCACCACATCTTCCACCTCGGCGCCCTCGACACCTGCGCGCTGGACCGCTTGCCCGATCACGTGGCCGAGCAGGCTTGGGGACTTGGTGTGGTTCAACGAACCCCTGAAGGCACGCCCGATGCCGGTGCGCGCGGTGGAAACGATGACGGCTTCTCTCATGGTGTGGTCCTTGATGAATTGAATGAAACGGGACGCCTGCCGGCAGCACTCAGTGCCCGGTACCCAGGTAGGCAGCGATCACCGCAGGGTTGCTTTGCACCGCCTGCGGCGCGCCCTCAGCGATCTTGCGGCCGAAGTCCAGCACGACGATCTTGTCCGAGATGTCCATGATCACCGGGATGTCATGCTCCACGATCAGGAAAGTGACCCCGTACTGGGCGCGTACGCGTTGGATCAGGGCAGTCATAGCCGATTTTTCGGCGGCGCTCATGCCGGCCATGGGCTCGTCCAGCAGGATGAGCCTGGCTTTTTGCATCAGGGCCCTGGCAAACTCCACCTGCTTTTGGCGCCCATAGGGCAACTCGGCAGGCATGAGGTGGGCGGCATCTTCCATGCCCAGGAAAGCCAGCACTTCAAATGCCGCTTGTTCGGCGGCGGCCTGCTCCGAGCGCGCTTGAGCTGTCTTGAAAAAGCCTTGCAGCAAACCCGAGCGGCCCTGCATATAGGCCCCCACCAGCAGGTTGTCCAGCACGGTGAGGCCGCCAAACAGCGCCAGATTCTGGAAGGTGCGGGCAATGCCGTGACGCGAGATCCGGTGCGCCGGCAGGGCGGTGATGTCTGCACCTTCAAATTTGACGGTACCCGAGGTGGGGGTGTACATGCCTGTGGCGCAATTGAAAAGCGTCGTCTTGCCGGCACCATTGGGGCCAATCAGGGAGGTCACCGAGCCGCGCTCGATGGCAAACGACACGCTGTCCAAGGCGGTGAGCCCCTGGAAGCGCATCATCAGCGACGACACTTCTAACAGCGGCGCGGTCATGACGACTCCTTGGTGACAGGGGCTTCCGGCAACGGGGCCCGCTTGCCGCCGAGGTAGGACTCGGCCATGGCGGGACTGGCGGCCACTTCATCGGCCGACCCTGAGAACACGATCTGACCGCGGTTGATCAGGTAAGCCGAACCGGCAAACTGCAGAGCGAGGTGGGCGTTTTGCTCGACCACCAGCATCGCCGTGCCCAGCGTCTCACCGACCACCCGCAACTGCTGGTAAATCTGCTTCACGATCAGCGGCGCCAAGCCCAGAGAGAGTTCGTCGACCAGCAGCAACTGGGGCCGTCCGATCAGGGCCCGCCCCAAGGCCAGCATCTGCTGCTCGCCGCCCGAAAGCCAACCCGCAGCCTGCTGTCGCCGCTCCAGCAAGCGGGGGAACAGGTCGTACACCGACGCCAGCCCTTCAGCCACTTTGGCGCGGGGCAGGATGGCGGCTCCCACCAGCAGGTTGTCCTCAACGCTGAGCTGCTTGAAGATCAAACGCCCCTCCGGCACCTGCCCCATACCCATGCGCACCAGCCGGTGCGAGGGCAGGCCGACGATGGACTGGCCGGCGTAGCGCACAGCACCGTGGGTGACCTGGCCGTGATGCAACCCAAGAAGGCCAGTCACGGCGCGAATCAAGGTGGTCTTGCCAGCACCATTGGCACCGAGCAGGGCCACAATGCCGCCCTGGGGCACCGACAGGCTGACCTTGTCGAGCGCCAGACCCTTGCGGCCATAGCCTACCGACAGACCCTGGATCTCAAGAACAGCTGCCATCAGCGCACTCCCCTGGTCATGAAGCGTTCACGGAATTTGCGGCCTAAACCGGCCACGCCACCAGGCGCGAAGATGAGGAGGACGATCACCAGCAAGCCGAAGATCAGCTGAACCAACTGCGCCTTGTTTTCCACCAGCAACAGGCGGACGATGCCGGTTGACCCGGAGGCCTGCGACGCAAAGCCCGAGATCACCGAGGGCAGCAGCAGCCACAGCGCAGCACCGACCAGGGAGCCGGCCAGCGAGCCCATGCCGCCGATGATGATCATGGCGATGAACTGGATGGCGAAACTGATGCCGAAGGCCTCAGAGGTCACGTTGGACAGGTAATGGGCAAACAGCGCACCGGCCACGGCGGCAATGGCCGAGCTCAGGCCAAAGGCCTTGAGCCGCAAAATACGTACATCGACGCCGGCAGCCGTAGCAGCCAGTTCATGGTCGCGCATGGCCATCATCACCCGCCCTTCGCGGGACCGCAAGCTGCTGCGCAAACCCAGGTAAACCAGGGCCACCAGCGGCAGTAAAAAGAAGTACCAGCGAACCGGTGTGTTGAGCTCCAACGGCCCCAGCTTGGCCGGGTTGTAGGGCACGCCCACCACGTCGAAGAATTTGAACTGGTACTCCAGGAACACATAAACGACCAGGTAGTGCACCGCCATGGTCGAGAGCACGAAATACAGGCCTCGCACCCGCAGCGACGGCAGCCCGGCCAGCAAGCCGGCCAAGGCGCCCATGGCAGCCGCTGCCAGCAGGACCAGCGGAAAAGGCCAACCCCACTGCGTGCCTGTGATCGCTGCCGTCATGGCGCCGGTGGCGTAAAAGGCGGCATGCCCGATGGAGATCAGGCCTGCGCACCCGGTCAGGTAATTGAGCGACAAGGCTCCCAGCATGGCAATCAGCATCAGGTTGATCTGGGTCAGGCCAAGGTTCAGCAACTGCATGTTGGACAGGGCCACGCCAAAGGCCGCGCGCTCGGTCAGGACCACAGGCAGGTAGCACAGCAGCCCCACGCACAGGGCCAGCCAGGCCCAGCGGCGCAGTCGCGCACCGGCGAGGTCACCGGAATTTGAATGAGCGTTCATGAGGAACAGGTCTCCGCAGAATCAGACGCGACCGAGTTCGCGCTGGCCAAACAGACCCCAGGGCCGAACCATCAGGATCAACAACAGCAGGGTGTAGATGACGATATCGCTGGCTTTGGGCGATATGTAGGACGCCGCCAGCTGCTCGATGATGCCAACCAGGAGACCGCCCACAATGGCGCCCGGGATGCTTTGCATGCCGCCGAT
>Ga0114980_10003328_pt1 | contig 11050 bp, 5 predicted proteins | sample S_140806_EF_Meta_FD_87018 | JGI IMG/M metagenome (GOLD analysis project Ga0114980, IMG submission 87018) | Freshwater microbial communities from Lake Simoncouche, Canada to study carbon cycling - S_140806_EF_MetaG | ecosystem: Environmental > Aquatic > Freshwater > Lake | place: Lake...
AATGACCGTGCCATCTGCCAACACTGCTCCCGCATGGTCGAGACCACCCGAGAAGGCGATCGGGCTGATGACACGCGGCGGGACGGTCGCCTGTCCCGCACTGTTGTCGCCCCAGGCGAGCAGCGCTCCATCGACGTTTCGACCAAGCGTGAAGAACGCGCCACAACGCACGAGGTCGTACGCCGAAGCGCTCGTCGCGACGTCGCACTGGTTGAAGGTGTTCGAGCCGAAGCACACGATCTGCCCGTCAGACCGAAGCAGCGCCGAGTGCGCGCCGCCACAAGCAGCCTGCGTGAAGGTCACGCCGTTCGGCAACGTCGGAGCGTTCAGCTGTCCGTCGTCATTGCGACCCCACCCGCGCACCACCGTGCCCGGCTCGAGGATCGAGATGCCGTGACCATCGCCGAGCGCGAAGCACTTGAATGCTTCGGTGTAAGCGAGGTTCGGCGTTTCGGTTCCGCCGGAAGGGCTGAGTCCCCACGCGGTGATGGTGCTCGTGTCGTCGGCGAACGCGGCACCCGCGATGGCGCAAGCCACCACGAGCGGCAGTCCGAGATAGGCGCCAAGGCGCGAGAGCGAGGAGCGGGTCCGGGTGAACTTCAGGGGCTTCTTCATATGGAGTTCCAGCTTTCCGACCTTCGCGACAGCGGTTGTGACGCAGTGCGGGAAGGTTCGTCATCGACCATCCGACCGCCTGAATGCGGCCGGGGGTGGGTGGTTGTATCGGTCCAAAAGCAGCCTTGACCACACCCCCGTCAGGGTTCGTTGGCGAAACGGGCGACTCAAGACGCCTTCCTGCCCCGACGGGTTCAGCCGATCGCGTGGTAGTGACTCCTACGGCGCAAATACAGGTTGGAAAAAGAAGCCGGCCCTCGTCGCGGAGACGAGGGCCGGCGGGTGCGGAAGAGTTCTGTGCTGCTCAGCGGGTCAGCGGAGGACCTGCCAGGAGCTCTGGACGCCGCGGATGAAGGAGCCGGACTGCTTCGTCAGGCCGTTCATCAGCCAACCGTACACGTCGCCGGTGGTCTTGCTGCGCCAGATCATGTCGCCGCGACCGTCGCCGTTCAGGTCGGGGGTTCCGACGATCTGCCAATCGGCTCCGACCGAGGTCGAGATGTAGTTGCCGGAGACGCGGCGGACGCCGTTCATCAGCCAGCCCGTCACGATGCCGGTGTTGGAGTCCTGCCAGATCACGTCGGCGTGGTTATCGCCATCGAGATCGGTCACGCCGACGACCTTCCAGTTCGAGGCCGGCGAGCAAGCGTTGCCCACGTAGCCAGAGAAGGTGATCGTGAGGCCGTCCATGATCCAGCCGATGACGTTGCCGCCAGAGTTCTGCCAGAGCATGTCCTGCTTGCCGTCTGCGTTCAGGTCGCCGATGCCGAGGAACTTGAGTCCAGCGGAGTCGCCGATGGATCCACCCGTGGTCTTGACGAGGCCGTTCATCAGCCAGCCGCGAACTTCGCCGGTCGCGCTGTTGCGGAGCACGCAGTCGGCCTTGCGGTCGCCGTTGAGGTCGCCGATCGCGATGATGTCCCAGGACGCCTCGAGCGAACCCGAGATGAAGCCCTGCGAGATGACCGAGTTGCCATTCATCAGCCACGCCGAGAAGCGGCCCGTGCTGAGGTCGCGCCAGATCATGTCGGCGTGACGGTCGCCATCGAGGTCGCCGAGGCCGGAGGACTTGGCGTTCGCGCCGGGATCAGCCGAGGTGTAGCCGCCGCTTGCACGGGTCAGGCCATCCATCGTCCAGATCGTCGACTTGCGCGAGCTCGGGCTGAACCACGCCACGTCGGACTTGCCGTCGAGGTTGAAGTCGTCGCGCACGAACGCCGCCGCAGCCTGCGCCGGGGCGTTGCACTGCACGTGGTCGATGTAGATCGGGATGATCGACGAGATCGCGATGCTGTCGATGCCAGCTGCGTTCTCGACGCCGATGAAGGTGTCGTCGCTCGCGTCGTTCGAGTTGCTCAGCACATCAAAGGTGCGGGTTTCGGACGAGCCGTCGACGAAGTAGACGGTGACCGTGACCGGCGCAGCGGCGCCGAGGCCGCTCGTGTCCGTGATCACAAAGCCAGCCTGGGTCGGCTGACCGCCGAGCTGCTTCGCGATAAAGGTGATCTGCGAGAAGGCGGGATCAAAGACCGGGCCCCACGCGCCGAGCGGAAGGCTCTTGCCGAGAGCGCCGTTGCCGTCGATCGACTGATCGTCGGCGTCGACGGAGTTGCCGTTCTCGACGACCGCAGCGGGCTGGAACGAAAGTCCCACCGTGCGTGCGCCCTCGAAGTCATCGACGATCAGCGCGTCAACTGCGAACGCGCTGTCGGACTTCGAGTGGTATCCAGCGATCTGGCTCCAGGTGGAGGATCCACCCGCGAGCGCGGCCGAAGTCGCGAGCGAGCTTGCGAGTCCAGCGGCGACAAGGCCGAAGGTGCGAACGGTGTTCGCGTTGCTATTCCAAGTCTTCATTTGTGATCTCCTCTTCCGGTATCCCTTTTCACTCTGCCGTGCTTCCCTCCGCGGAAGCATGGCAACAACGTTCTCGTTACCCGGTGGCACCCACCGCCAGGCAACGCGAAGTCTTCCGTGACCTCGACACAGGAGTTCCCTCTGCCGAGATGCTAATCAATCGCCGAGGCGATTGCCCGAAAGTTTCCGCAGTTTGAGTGTGACACGGAAGGCGATTCCGTCCATAGCGCTTGGCTCATTTCCACCAACTGCATTGGTGATCGGCCTGCACAAGCCGTACAGATGGCACCAGCCCATCGCGTCGAGTCAGCAGGCCTCGCCCATGGCGCCCAGCCCGAGGTCACGCATCTTCCGATAAAGCGTTGTGCGGTTGATGCCCAGGCTCGCTGCAGCCTTGGAACGGTTCCAGCCGTGTGCGGCGAGCGCCGCAAGAAGCGCGGCACGCTCCGGATCGCGCATCGCGTCCGCGAGCGACTTCGACTTCATGTCGCCAGCCGGACTCGGAGCGACGCTGTCCGTCGCGCGATGCGGCGTCGGGAACGGCAGCGGGGCGGTGGATTCCGCACTGCGTGCGGCGGGTCCGTTCAGAATTCGTTCAGGCAGATGCGCGCGGTCGATCCAAGCCCCGTCGCACATGATCGCCGCGCGTTCGATGGCGTTCTCGAGCTCGCGGACATTGCCCGGCCACGTGTAGACACGCATCGCTTCAGAGGCGTCGGCAGTGAAGCCAAGGATGGTGCGGCCAAGCTCCGCACTCTTGCCGCGCAAGAAGTGTTCCGCAAGCGCCGTCGTGTCGTTCGGCCGCTCGCGCAGCGGCGGCAGCTCGATCGGCAACACATGTACGCGATAGAAGAGGTCCTGCCGAAAGCGGCCTTCCTCGACAAGTCGCTCGAGCGGCTGGTTGGAGGCAACGATGACCCGGACATCGACCTCGATGGTGTCGTCCGCGCCCACAGCCTCGAACTTGCGCTCCTGCAGTACGCGCAGCAGCTTGAGCTGCATGGTCGGCGACGCGGAGTTGATCTCGTCGAGAAACAGCGTGCCGCCGTCGGCCGCGAGGAACCGGCCCTTCTTGTCCGCGATCGCGCCGGTGAATGCGCCCTTCACGTGACCGAAGAGCTCGCTCTCGAGCAGCGTCTCGGGGATCGATCCGCATGCGAGCTCGACGAAAGGCATCGATGCACGCGTGGAAGCGCGGTGGATCGCGCGGGCCAACATGCTCTTGCCGGTTCCGGATTCGCCGTGAATCAGCACGGTCGAGCGCACGCGGCTTGCGGCACGCGCGAGTTCCAGCGCGCGCGCAAGCCGTTGGTCCCGACCGACGATCTGCGCAAGCGCGTCCCCTGACTCTGCGATCGGCGGGGCATGGCTTGCCCGTGCGTCCAGCGTGTTTCGGGTTGCCGCGCGGGCAACGGTCTGCGCCAGTTCGTTCGCGTTGAACGGCTTCATCAGCACGTCGGCGGCGCCAGCGCGGATCCACTCGATCGCGCGAGCGGCCGCAATGTCGGCGCCACAGGCGATCACGGAGGTGCGAGCACACGCGCCTCTGGCCGACTGAAGCAAGCCAAGCAGCTCGCGGTCGCGGCCTCCGACATCGGCGAGCACGATCGCCTCGGCGTGTCCCCTCAATGCCGCGACGACTTGGTCCACGGTCCCGGCGATCTCGCACGCGTAGCCGAGCGTCGACAACGTCTGTCGAACAGCCGCCGCCGCATACGGGTCGGGGTCCAAGACCACAACGCGAGCATGGCAGCTCGGGGGCACGGAGAGGCCGGCTGGTTCCTTCTCGCTCACTGTCGGATTGCTCCTCAAGCCTTCTAACGAGGCTGTTGCTCATCGGCGTGGCTAGGACCGCACCGCAGGTCGACGGGTTTGATTGCGGTGGAGTTTCAGTTATCAGGACGGCCTTGACCGCCATCGTCGGACTGAATTGCAGGTCGTTGACAGGCGGGTCCCGCCAAGTTGCACAAAATCGCGGTGAGATTCGGTCATACTCCTCGACCTGCCCCGTTTGGTGCGGCTCTCGCCGCGCGCCATTCTGGCCCGCAGCAAGTCGCCTGACACATGATCAGATCCATGTCGGGTCAGATCCACGTCAGACCAAGCCTTGATGGCAAGTTTGGAGCCGAAACCATGCTGAATCGTCTTTCCACCGTTTCCGTTCGCTCCGCGATCATCGCGGCGGCTGCCTTCATCGGCAGCGAGACCATGCTCTTTGCCCAGAACCAGCCCCCAGCCGGACAGGGTTCGCAGCAGGGCGGCGGCGGCCGCGGTCAGGGTGCTGGCGGCGGTGGCCGAGGCGGCATGGGTGGTGGCCGTGGCGGCATGGGTGGCATGGGCGGTTTCGGCGGCATGGGCGGCGGCCGCGGCGCCATGGGTGGAATGGGCGGCATGGGCCGCGGCATGCAGGATGTTCGCGAGGCCCTCGAGGCCGACTTCCAGCGCCGCGACGTGACCCTCTTCGTCCGCCAGCTCAAGCTCACCGAAGACCAGAGCGGCGTCCTCGAGACCCTCTTCGTTGACTACGAGGCGCAGTACCAGCCCGAGGCCGAGGCGATCACCACTGCGATGACCGAGATCGGCAAGAAGATGATGAGCACCTTCATGACCCCGGAGCGCCAGCAGCAGATGCAGGACACCTGGGGGCAGATGCAGAAGGAAATGCAGGAGGCCGAGGCCGCCAACGGCCCGATGGACGACGACACGCGCCGCGCGTTCTTCCGCGAGCGCATGCAGAAGGCCAGTGAGAAGTTCGCCCAGGAAGTGCAGAATTCCGGCATCGACGCAGAGGTCAAGGCCGCGATGGGCGAGATGCTCACCAAGCTCGAAGGCTGGCAGACGCGCAAGTCCGCGCTCCGCGACAACTTCACGCAGGGCCTCAAGGTCGTGCTCGATGACGAGCAGCTCGCCGGCTGGCCGGCGTTCGAGCGTTTCCTCGTCCGCGAGAAGACCCTCCCGCGCGGCCGCATCTCCGGCGAGAACGTGAACCTGTTCTTCCTCGTCGACGAGCTCCGTCTCCCGCAGGATCAGTTCGCCAAGCTCGAGCCGCTCTTCAACGACTACGAGACCCGTCTCGACTCGTCGCTCCGCGCGCGCAACTCGTACATCGAGCAGTCGATGCCGAAGCTCTTCAAGTCGATCCAGACCTCGGATGTCGACGGCGCCAAGCTCATCTTCAAGCGCCAGGCCGAGCTCCGCTCCGCCGTCCGCGACGTCAACGACGAGTTCCGCAAGTCCATGGTCATCGCCCTCGGCGAGTCGACCTGGGCCAAGTCCCTCGACAAGGCCGTCCTCGAGAACGGCTGGGACCGCATCTACCGTGCCACGACGACCGACCGCATGTTCGAAGAGGCCATGAAGATCCAGGGCCTCGATCCGACCGTTCTGCAGGCCGTCACCGACCTGTACGCGCAGTACGGCAACGAGGTCGCTCCGATGAACGAGCGCCTCAAGAACCTCGCGCGCACCGAGGAGCCCGACCAGATCGTCGCCGACGGCGAGCGTTTCGTGAGCATGGTCGGCCAGGGCGTTTCGGGAATGGTCCGCAACATGGGCGGCGGTCCGAACGGCAACCAGAACCGCGCCGACGATGCGTCGCGCAAGGCCTTCGATGAGCGCAACGCGCTCGGCGAGCGCTATCAGGAGCGGCTCAAGGCCCTCCTGACGCCCGAGCAGTGGGACAAGCTCCCGAAGGGCCGTGGCCAAGGCGGCGGTCGTGGCGGCAATGGCGGCCCGGGCGGCGCAGGCAACATCCAGGGTCTCCTCGATCGTCTGCCCGAAGAGCAGCGCAAGCAGTTCATGGACGCCGTCGACAAGAACAAGAACGGCAAGGTCGATGACGACGAGCAGCAGGCTGTCCGCGACTACATGCGCCAGCAGTTCGGCAACATGCGCGGCGGTGGCCAGGGCGGCGCCGGCGGTCCGGGCGGCCAGGGTGGCGGCGCTCAGGGCGGTGGCGGTCGAGCCCGTGGTGGTCGTGGCGGCAACGGTGGCGGCAATGGCGCCAACGGCGGCGGTAACGGCGAGGTCTGATCCTCGTCCGCTCCTACGAGCGGGCAGCCCTTTCGTGAATGCAAATCCAAGGCGCGCGCGGTCACCGCGCGCGCCTTTTCATTTGCGCTGGGCTTGCGCCGCGAGCGACCAAAGGTCGCGTGTATCCTCCGACCAATGGACGCTCAATCGCAGGATGCGTGCGCAGACCATCTCAGGGCACTCGCGGCATCCGCGACCAACGTCTCGGCGCCGTCCGAGCAGGTATTGATCGCGACGCTCGATGCGCTGCGAGCCCTTGTTTTCCCGCAATTGCGTGCGCCACACGTTTCCGGCGACGCGCTCGCACAGCAGGTTGTTCGGGGTTTCTCGACGCTCGTCGCCGAGGCGTGCGCCGCGTGCGCGCAGACTGGAAAGGATGGCGCGGCCAGCGCATTCATCGCCCGCATTCCGAGAATTGCCGAGCGTCTCGCGCTCGATGTGCGCGCCGCGTACGACGGCGACCCTGCTGCGACCAACGAGCTCGAGATCGTCGTGTGCTACCCCGGCGTGCGCGCGCTCGCGGTGCATCGCTTCGCGCACGAGCTCGACGCGCTCGGCGTCCCGCTGCTCCCACGCATGATGGCCGAGCACGCGCACCGCGAGACCGGCATCGACATCCATCCGCGCGCGGCCATCGGTGATGCGCTCTTCATCGATCACGGCACGGGCGTCGTCATCGGAGAGACCGCGACCATCGGCAACCGCTGCCGCATCTACCAGGGCGTCACGCTTGGCGCGAAGAACTTCGATCGCGAGCCCGACGGCTCGATGCGTCGCGGCTACAAGCGCCATCCGACGCTTGAGGACGACGTTGTCGTCTACGCGGGCGCCACGATCCTGGGTGGAGACACGGTGATCGGCAAGGGCTCTGTGATTGCCGGCGGCGTGTTCCTCACCAAGAGCGTGCCCGCGGGACATGTCGTGACCGGCCCGAAGGTCGAGCTCCGCATGATCTCGATGGGTGGGGCGATCTAGCGTGGCCAGCGCGCGAAGCAGGCTCGTGCTCGCGATCGGAGCATTGGGTTTCGCCAGCGGTCTGCCGAACGTGCTCATCACCGACACGCTTTCGGCATGGCTGTCCGATCTCGGGTTCAAGCCGGCGGACATCGGCTTGCTTTCGGCGCTCACGCTGCCGTACGGACTCAAGTTGCTGTGGGCTCCGTTGCTCGACCGGTTTCCTGCGCCTGGTTTCGCGTGGCTTGGCCTTCGGCGCAGCTGGATCGCGCTCTTCTGCGCGATGCTCGCGGTGGCCTTTGGTGTTCTCGCGTGGGTTGGTCCTGAGAGTGCGCAGTCATCGGTGATTCCCGCGGCAATCGCCGGCCTGGCGATCGCGGCGATCTCCGCCTCGCTTGACGCTGCCGTCGACGCGCATCGAACCGACAGCGCGAGCGGTGGCGAAGAAGGGCCGGCTGCGAGCGCCTTCGTGCTCGGCTACCGAGTCGCGTTCGTCTCGATCGGCGCCGCGGTGCTCATGCTGCACGGCAAGATCGCGTTGTTGTGCGGGCCCGCAGGGGATCCCGCGGCGCGCGCGCTCGCGTGGCGCGTCGCCGTCGCCGCGGGTGGCAGCGCGATGCTGCTCGGCGTCGGCGCGGCGCTTCTCTCTCCCGAGCCGCCCAAGCGCCGATCGCCGGAGACGCTTCGCGACGCGGTCGTCGAGCCGCTTCTGTCCTTCCTGCGTTCGTTTGGTCCTCGCATCGCGATTGTGCTCTTCGTGGCGCTGCTCTTTCGCCTGCCCGACCTGCTCGGCAACAAGATGACGATGCCGTTCCTTCGCCAGGAACTCGGCTTTGACATCGCCGAGATCGGCACGATCCGCCAGTTTCTCGGCTTTGCCATGACGATCGTCGGTGCGGTCATCGGTGGCGTCTGCGTAAAGCGGTGGGGCCTGTTCCGCGCACTGGCCGTGTTTGGCGTGCTGCAGATCGCGTCGAACGCGGGCTACCTGGTGCTCATCTCAACCGGTAAGTCGCTCCCGGCGTTCGCCGGCGTAGTGGTCGTCGAGAACCTCTGCAACGGGCTCGTCAGTGCGGCGTTTGTTGCGTACTTCATGACGCTCTGCGAGCCTCGTTTCGCGGCCGCGCAGTACGCGATCCTCTCCGGACTGATGTACCTCGCGAGTGCCGTGGTCGGCAGCGTGAGCGGCATCCTGGTCGAACGCCTGGGCTACCAGGGGTTCTTCCTCCTCTCGATCGTCGTGGGCATCCCGCCGCTCCTTGCGCTTCCGTGGGCGATGCCGCGCAAAATCGAGGCCTGAACCCGTCGCGTCGTCGGCTCTATACTCGGCGCTTCGCCAGTACAGGACCAGACGACCATGACCACCACCAACGATCGCTACGGCGCGCGCACCGCGCTCGACACCGCATACGGCACCAAGCACTACTACCGCCTCGACGCGCTCGCCAAGTTCGGCGACGTGAAGAAGCTGCCGATCTCGATCCGCGTGCTGCTTGAGAGCTGCCTCCGCAACTACGACGACTTCATCGTCACCGAGGAGCACCTCAAGGCCCTCATGAACTACGACGCGAAGAACGTCGGCGAGAACGAGATCCCGTTCATGCCCGGCCGCGTCGTGCTGCAGGACTTCACGGGAGTTCCGTGCGTCGTCGACCTCGCGGCCATGCGCGCCGCGATGAAGCGTCTCGGCGGCGATCCGAAGAAGGTCAATCCGCTGGTTCCCTGTGACCTTGTCATCGACCACTCGGTGCAGGTCGACGCGTTCGGATCGGGCGTCGCGCTCACCATCAACGGCGAGAAGGAGTTCGAGCGCAACATGGAGCGCTACGAGTTCCTCAAGTGGGGCCAAGGCGCGTTCTCGAACTTCTCGGTGGTGCCGCCGGCAACGGGCATCGTCCACCAGGTCAACCTCGAGTACATCGCGAAGGTCGTGTGGGAGAAGGACGGCGTCCTCTACCCCGATTCACTCGTCGGCACCGATTCGCACACCACCATGATCAACGGCCTCGGCGTCGTCGGTTGGGGCGTGGGTGGCATCGAGGCCGAGGCCGTCATGCTCGGCCAGCCGATCTACATGTTGATTCCCGAAGTCGTCGGCGTGAAGCTTGTGGGCAAGCTGCCCGAGGGTGTGACCGCGACCGACCTCGTGCTGCGCGCGACCGAAATGCTGCGAAAGCACGGCGTGGTGAACAAGTTCGTCGAGTTCTTCGGCCCCGGCCTCGCCGAGATGCCGCTCGCGAATCGCGCCACCATCGCCAACATGGCGCCTGAGTACGGCGCGACGATCGGCTTCTTCCCCGTCGACGAGCAGACGCTCGCCTACATGCGGCTTTCCGGCCGCCCCGAAGGACTGGTCAAGCTCGTCGAGGCGTACGCCAAGCAGAACGGCTTCTGGCGCGAGGACGACTCGAAGGTCGTCTACTCGAGCGAACTCACGCTCGATCTCTCGACCATTGTTCCGTCGCTCGCGGGCCCCGCGCGTCCGCAGGACCGCGTCGCCCTCACCGACATGCAGACCGGCTGGCGCCGCGATCTCGGCAAGATCTACAACAAGGGCGCGAATGCCGCGACTCCGAATGCGACCACGATGACCGCGGCAGACGGCGTGAGCGTGCGCGATCCGCAGGGCAACGAGTTCCAGCTCAAGCACGGCTCGGTTGTGATCGCCGCAATCACGAGCTGCACCAACACCTCGAACCCGAGCGTCATGATTGGCGCCGGTCTCGTCGCCAAGAAGGCTGCCGCGCTCGGTCTCACCCGCAAGCCGTGGGTCAAGACGTCCCTCGCGCCGGGCTCGAAGGTCGTCACCGAGTACCTGAATGCCGCGGGTCTCACCGCCTCGCTTGACGCGGTTGGCTTCAACACCGTCGGCTACGGCTGCACGACCTGCATCGGCAACTCGGGTCCGCTGCCCGATCACATCGGCGCTGCGATCAAGGAGGGCGACCTCGCGGTCACCAGCGTGCTCTCGGGCAATCGCAACTTCGAGGCTCGCGTCCACCAGGATGTGAAGGCGAACTATCTCGCATCGCCGCCGCTCTGCGTCGCCTACGCGATCGCGGGCACGGTCGACATCGACCTCCAGAAGGATGTCATCGCCACCACCAAGGATGGCAAGCCGGTGTACCTCAAGGACATCTGGCCGACCGCCAAGGAGGTCGAGGACGCGGTGCATCAGTTCGTGACCCGCGCGCAGTTCGAGCGCGAGTACGCCGACGTGTTCAAGGGCTCCGAGGCCTGGCAGAAGATCGCGACCGGCGGCGGCGAAATGTACGGTTGGAACGAGAAGTCGACCTACATCCAGGAGCCGCCGTTCTTCGTCGACATGAAGAAGGAAGCGGGCACCATCACCTCGGTGGCGGGCGCGCGCTGCCTTGCCAAGCTCGGCGATTCGGTCACCACCGACCACATCTCGCCCGCTGGCGACATCAAGAAGGACGGGCCTGCGGGCAAGTTCCTCGTCGAGCATGGGGTCACGCCTGCGATGTTCAACAGCTACGGCTCGCGCCGCGGCAACGATCGCGTCATGACCCGCGGCACCTTCGCGAATACGCGCATCAAGAACGAGCTCGCGCCCGGCACCACCGGCGGCGTG
>Ga0114980_10003331_pt1 | contig 11042 bp, 10 predicted proteins | sample S_140806_EF_Meta_FD_87018 | JGI IMG/M metagenome (GOLD analysis project Ga0114980, IMG submission 87018) | Freshwater microbial communities from Lake Simoncouche, Canada to study carbon cycling - S_140806_EF_MetaG | ecosystem: Environmental > Aquatic > Freshwater > Lake | place: Lake...
AGGCTGGTGAGGACATTGCAAAGGGCAGGGGTCATGGCACCTTCGGTGATTGCTGAATCCTACGGCGCCCTGGGGGGTCTTTAGGATCGGCTCTGAAAGCCGTAGAAGTTTGTGACAGCTTTACCCCTGCCTTTGCTTAATGCCAGCAATAGCTTGATCGGCCTCCTACTTGCGGCCTGGACCCTTTTATTTCTTGTGCGGATTGTGCTGAGCTGGTATCCGCAATTAGATAGCTCAAATCCCTTGGTGGCATTGGTTTTGATCCCAACGGAGCCATTGCTTGCCCCCACTAGAAAGCTGATCCAGCCGATCGGCGGGGTAGACGTTACGCCTGTTATTTGGGTGGGCCTAGTGAGCTTGATGCGTGAACTGTTGGTGGGCCAGCAAGGCCTGATCAGCCAGTTGTTGCGTTCAGCCCAGCACCTGGCTTAAGCATCTCCATCTCAACAAATTTGGTGTGCACCTCACCCCTTTGAAATTCCGGCCGATCCAGCAGGGCCAAGTGGAATTCAATCGTGGTGGGCACCCCAATCACAGCGCATTCGGAGAGGGCACGGCGCATCCGTTTCAAGGCGGCGGGCCGGTCTTCCCCCCAAACAATCAGCTTGCCGATGAGGGAATCGTAGAAAGGAGGAATTTCATAGCCCGTATACACGTGGCTATCGAAACGAACGCCTGGCCCGCCAGGGGGTAACCAGCCTGTAATCGTGCCAGGGGCAGGGCGGAAGTTATGGCGGGGATCCTCAGCATTGATGCGGCATTCAATCGCATGGCCCCGCAGTTGGATGTCTTCCTGGCGCAGCCGCAGGGGCTCACCAGCGGCAATGCGCAGCTGTTCAGCGATTAAATCAATGCCCGTAACCACCTCCGTAACGGGGTGCTCCACCTGGATGCGGGTGTTCATTTCCATGAAATAAAACTGACCTGTGGCATCCAGCAAAAACTCAACCGTGCCAGCACCCTCATAACCAATCGAGCGGGCAGCAGCCACGGCTGCATCACCCATCCGGGCTCTAATGATTGGATCTAAACCAGGCCCTGGGGCTTCCTCAAGCAATTTTTGATGGCGCCTTTGAATCGAGCAATCCCTTTCGCCCAGGTGCACCACCTGGCCAAAACGATCGGCAAGGATTTGCACCTCCACATGGCGGGGACGATCAATAAATTTCTCCATATAAAGGCCAGGGTTACCAAAGGCAGCCTCTGCCTCCCCTTGAGCTGCCTTAAATAAAGACTCCAATTCATCCCCGTGGCGCACGAGGCGCATGCCCCTGCCACCGCCGCCTGCCGTGGCCTTAATCATCACCGGGTAGCCCATGGTTTCAGCCAGTTGGGCCGCCTCCTCCGGGGTATCAAGCAGGCCCTCACTGCCGGGGATGGTGGGTACCCCAACCCTTTGCATGGTGGCCTTTGCCGTTGATTTATCCCCCATTTCGCGGATCGATTCCGGTGACGGGCCCACAAAGGTGAGGCCATGGGCATTGCAGATTTCGGCAAAACGGTCGTTTTCAGCCAAAAAGCCGTAACCGGGGTGAATGGCATCAGCGCCGCGGGAGGTGGCGGCGGCAATGATGTTGGGAATATTTAAATAACTGCGGCTGCTGGGGGGATCCCCAACGCATACGGCCTCATCTGCTAGCTGCACATGCAGGGCAGTGCGATCAACCGTGCTGTACACCGCCACGGTGCTGATACCCATCTCCCGACAGGTACGAATGATTCTCAGGGCGATTTCACCCCGATTTGCTATCAGAAGCTTGCCAATGGCCATGGGGGCCCTCTGTAGCCAGCGACTGTATCAGTGGCTATCGGGATTAGTTACGAATCAAACCGTAGAACCCGCTGGAGTAGCTGGTAAAGTCGATCTCTGCTTTTTTGGCAGGCCACGCGGATGTGGTGGAATTGGTAGACACGCACGTTTGAGGGGCGTGTGACTTCGGTCTTGCGAGTTCAAGTCTCGCCATCCGCATCAGAACCAACCGGAACAATCGTTTTGGTTTGCAATGGCCCCGGGGAGCTCACCACATGGGTGAGGCCCCTGGCCCAGGCCTTGCATCGGCTCCGTTCGCTTAGGCCCCTGGCGCCTGGTGCCGCCGAAAACCTACGGCTGGTGCTGGTGCCATGCCCAAATGCAACAGGCACTGAGCATCGGGTGGCAAATGCCATGGGGCTGTTTGAGCGGGTAATCGCCGCCCGTGAATTTTGGTGGTTGCTTTTACAGCCAAACCGCTATGGGCCATGGCCCACCCAAGGGGTGGTGGTGTTCCTTGGCGGCGATCAATTTTGGACGGTGCTGTTATCAGCGCGGCTCGGCTATCGCCACATCACCTACGCCGAATGGGTGGCCCGTTGGCCCCAATGGAACGACCGCATTGCGGCGATGGGGGCAGCTGCTGCTAATCAATTGGCGCCCCGCTGGCAACAGCGCTGCACTGTGGTGGGTGATCTGATGGCAGATCTCACTAACTACGCCAGCTCTGAAAGCCAACTAGCTGCAGGGGAATGGGTTGCGCTAATGCCGGGCTCAAAGCGGGCCAAATTGCAGGTGGGGGTGCCTTTCATGCTGCGCTGCGCCGAACTGTTGCAACAGATGCGGCCCCAGGTGCGTTTTTTGTTGCCGGTGGCTCCCACCACATCGGTGGCCGAAATAATCAACTACGGCAGCCCCAGCAATCCACTCCAGCATTTTTATGGCAGTAGCACGCCTCAACTGCTGGAAAGGGACGGTGAGCGCTGGTTGAAAAGCTGGAATGGCTGCGAAATTTTGCTTATTGAAACCCAACCGGCCCACCATTTGCTAAGCCAATGCTCCCTAGCACTCACAACAGTTGGGGCAAATACGGCAGAACTGGGGGCCTTAAGTGTGCCAATGCTGGTGCTAGTGCCCACCCAACATCTTCATGTGATGCAGGCCTGGGATGGTTGGCTTGGCCTATTGGCAAGGCTGCCCCTGTTGCGATGGCTTCTTGGTGTTGCACTTACCACTTGGCGGATGCGCCATCGGGGCTTTTTGGCCTGGCCCAATATCAGCGCCGGCCATTTGGTGGTGCCTGAAAGGGTTGGCAGGATCACCCCTGAGGGAATTGCCAAAGAAGCTGAGCAATGGCTCGCCAACCCCCACAAATTGCAGTCTATGGCTGAGGAACTGCGCAACTTGAGGGGAAAATCCGGGGCCGTAGCCCAGCTAGCGGCGATGGTGGACGAATTATTGGCCGCAAAAAAACAACCACACACTTAAATTCAAACGTTATATTTTCAAACGAGTTATTCCTAATCAATGAAGCTGAGCCTTGAAGAATGGCGCTCAAAGCTCAGCCAAGAGCAATATCAGGTTACTCGGGAGGGCGGAACTGAAAGGGCTTTTACGGGTGTTTATTGGAACCACAAAGGCAAAGGCACATACCGTTGCGTTTGCTGTAATTCAGAACTGTTTAAATCCGAGGCAAAATTTGATTCCGGCACCGGCTGGCCCAGTTTTTGGCAGGGGGTAAATCCAGCGGCGATCAGCATTCATCAAGACGAAAGCCATGGAATGGTGCGCACTGAAATCCGTTGCGCCAACTGCGATGCCCATCTAGGCCATGTATTTAACGACGGGCCAGCGCCAACGGGTGAGCGCTACTGCGTTAATTCCGCATCTTTAAATTTTGAAGCGGAATAATTAAGGCGCTCAGGCCCAGGGGTCATCATCAACTGGGTTAGGGGCTTTATTAGCCCTGTTATCCAACGGTTCGGCTTCAACATCTAAAGGTTCCCTGCTTCTTTCAAAGTTGTCGTATCTGGAATTTCCGTAGCCGGAATCGCTGTATCTGGGTTGTTTTTGATAATTGTTTTCCTCCTGGTCTTCATCTAGATATCTGCGCCGCTGCTGCTGCCTAGCTGTTGTGCGTTGTTCAAGTTCAACGTAGTCGTAGTCGAGGTTTGAATTTAATTCAGCATTGGCAGCTGAATAGTCAACGTCATAATTTGATCTAAGCCGATCTTGGCTTGCGGCTGGAGCAAAGCGCTCTGCTTGGTTTGCCTGCAGGCGACGCTGCTCCTGTTCTGTTGCCTGGGCTGCGGGTAGTTGATTTTCAACCGGCACCATATTTAAGCGATAGCGCTCGCGTTCCTCGCGCTCTAAATTACCTCCACCAATCCCAAGTTTTTCCAATAAGCCACTACTTAATTGCTTTAATTTTTCCTCTGCACCCTCATAAACAATGATGCGATCTGGCCCTGAACTAACTATTTCCTCCACCGTTAATTCCCAAGTACTAATAATACCTTCGCCCAGCAAAGGCACCCCCACCGCCCCCATAACCAAAGTGGTTAATTCACCAGTTTCCACATCAAAACTAAAGCCCAATACCCGGCCAAGCTGTTCACCAGCCTCTGAAATCACCTGGGAATTAATAACCCTGCTATAGCGCTCTGGATTGAACTTTTCCGAAAGGGAATCAACCGAATCCACCAGGATCACATCACCAACCTGACGGATTTGCTCGAGGAGCATCCAGCGGGGTAAACCAGGTAGGAAACGGGTGAGGGGGTTATCACGCAAGCCGAGGGCTACCACTTCCCTGCGGTCTATGTCCACCATCACTTCACCAACCACGCCTAGGCGGCGGCCGGTGTCGCGGGTGATCACCTGGGTGCCCATCAACTCAGAACGCAACCAGAGGCGATCAGAGGGGGCGGGATTGGAATCGGGGGGGGGAGGCGCCTGCAAGGGCTCAACTAATAATCGAGTTATTGTGGCGCAGGATTGGCCATCAGGCTGCAGAGGGTAAACCCACCACCTGGGTGTGGGCGCCGCGGGCTTGGGTAACACCAATGGTGCGGGTGCTTGCCGCAATCATTGGGCGCCGGTGGCTAACCACCAAAAATTGGGCATCATCGGCCTGGGAAGAAATCAAACTGGCAAGTCTTTCCACATTCACGCCATCAAGGAAGCTGTCAACCTCATCAAGGGCATAGAAAGGCGATGGGCGGAAACGTTGCAGGGCAAACAAAAAGCTAAGCGCCGTGAGCGATTTCTCACCCCCAGACATGGATGCCAAGCGACGCACCGCCTTGCCCTTGGGATGGGCCACAAGCGTGAGTCCCCCCTCGAGGGGATCCTGGTCATTTTCCAATTGCAGCTGACCCTCCCCCTCGGAAAGACCAGCAAATATCTCGCGGAAATGGCCATCAACGGCCCGAAAAGCCTCCATAAATGCCTCCTGGCGCAGGGTGGCAACGGTTTCCACCCTCAACAGCAATTCCAACCGCTCGCTGGCCAGCACAGCCAAGCGTTCCGCCAATTCGGCTAAACGGGTTTCCAGCTGCTCCAACTCCTCCAGGGCCAACATATTTACGGGCTCCAGGGCTTCCATGCGTTGCTGCACAACCCGCAACTGCTCCTGCAATAGCTCCAAGCCGGCTTGCCGCACCTCCTCTGGCAATTCCGGCAGGGGCTCAGGCAGGGCAAGTTCAAGTTGCTGCAGGCGTAAAGCAAGGTTGCGCTGCTCTTCCATCAGTGCCTGCAGCTGTTCACCCAGCCGTTCCAATTCCCACTGGTGCTGCTGCTGTTGTTGGCGCTGGCCAGCCAGATGGGCTTCCGCTTGATCACGGGCGCGGCGCTGCTCGCCAAAACGGGTTTGCAATGTTTGCTGCTCGGCTTCTAGGCCTTGGCGGCGGCTTTGATCTGCCAATTGCTGCTGGCGTAATTCCTGAACCTCTGCCGTGAGTGCGGTGGCGGCCGCTTGGATCCGCTGTTCATTGCTAACCAATGCCTCCAGTTGACTTTGCAAACGCGCCAACACCAGGCTGGATTCCCTTTGGCTTGCTTCCAGGCCATCTTTATGGTTTCTGGCAAGGCTTAGGGCAGCGTCGGCAGCTTCTAGTTCCTGTTGCAATACCCGCCATCTGGCTCCGTCTTGCTGTTCACCGGCACTGGCCTCAGCCGCCTCAATCGAAAGCCTTTCCCGCTCTAATGGCTTGATTGCAATAGTTAGTTTTTGGAGTTTTTCGCTGTCGCTAACGAGGCTGGCTTGCAGCTGCTCAAAGCGTTGGCGGGATTGCGCTTCACGGTTTAGTTGCGGCCCATGGGCCCTTTGGGCTGCGGCTAATTCCGCCTCAAGGGCCGCCTGTTGGGAGCGTTGGTTGCCAAGGGAGGTTTGAAGCGCTTCCAGGCTTGTGGCTAGCTGCTGTTCTTTGCGGCGACAGGCCACCAAGGTTTCACCCAATTCCATTAGGCGCCGCCTAAGTGGTTCGGCCTCATCACCTTCATTGGCGCGGCCGAAACTTAAGGAACCGCTGCGCTGCTGTTGGCTACCACCGGTGATCGCACCACTGCGCTCCAATAATTCGCCATCGAGGGTAACGATGCGATTGCGGCCTAATTCACGGCGGGCTGATTCCAGATCTTGATAAACAAGGGTTTCTCCAAATACATAGCGAAACACCTCCCCATAAACCGGCTCAAAATGCAACAGCTCTAGGGCAAGGCCAAGGCAACCACTGGCCTGGGTGGATGAAGAGGCGGCTGAAAAATTGGAGCCGGCGCGAATTTTATTGAGGGGTAAAAAAGTAAGCCGCCCGGCTCGCCGTTGCTTCAGCAGCTCAATCGCCCTAGCGGCGATGCGGTCGTTATCAACCACCACCTGGCTGAGCCGGCCACCGGCAGCCACCTCAAGGGCAAGCCGAAAACGTTCTTCCACCTCTGCCAACTGGGCAACGGGCCCATGGATGCCCTCCAAACCAGCCTCTAGCAAGACCCGCAGGGCGCCGGTGCCACGGCTTTCTTGCAGGGTTTCACGGCGGCTGTCTTGGCGGGCAATTTCACGCTCCAGCTGCTGTTGTTCCTGCTCGAGCCGTTGGCGGGTGCGCTGCTGCAGGGAAAGGGCTTCCGCCAACTCCTGGATGGAGCTGCGCTCTGTTTTGCCCCCTTGTGACACCTGTTGCAGTTGGCGTTGCAATTGCTGCAATTGCTGCTGGGCAACGCTTGCCCCTTCCTGGTCCTGGCCAAGTTGTTGCTCCAACTCCTGCAACCGCTCCCGATCGTGGCGGCAACGTTCATCGAGTTGCAACTGCTCCGCCTGCAGGGGAGTTAGTTGGGCCACCAGCTCCTGGCGGCGGCGGCTGAGCTGCTGTTGCTCCTCAAGCCAACTACCTGAACGACCAGCCACCTCCCCTAGGCGGCGGCGGGATAACTCCACGGCGGCTTCAGCGGTGAGGCATTGCTGTTGGGCTTGCTCACGCATTTCCTGCTGATCACTGGCTTCCAGCTGGCGCTGTTGATCGAGCAGGGCGCCCCGCTCCTGCAATAGCTGATGGCGTTGTTGCTGAATTTGAGCTGATTCCTGTTGATGCCGTTCAGCCCGCCTTTGCCTTTCCCTTGCGGCAGCCTCCAATTCAGCAAGCTGGCCTTGCACTGCCAAAAGCTGGTCTTCACCAAGGGATTTCACCTCCTGCTGCAATTGTTCCAGGGCCGCTGCGGCCTTATGGATTTCCGTTTCACCCCGCTGAATAGCCTCCTGCTCTTGGCCTTGACGCTGCTCTAGGTGCTGCTGTTGCTCTGCCAACTGCTGCAGCTGCTGGCGGGAATGTTCCACCTGCAACACCTGTTCCTGCTGGCGCCCCAACTGCAATTTGAGCCTTAGTTCTTGATATAAACGCGCCCTTTGGCAATCCCGCTCAAGGCGGGTACGCGATGCCTGCAGTTCACCTTCAACGATGCGGCAACGATCTTCCCTTTCCTGCACCTCGGCCAATTTGGCGCGGGCTTGGTCTATGCGGCTATCAAATAGGGCTACCCCGGCCAATTCATCGATGATGCCGCGGCGATCCTTAGCGCTCATTGAAACTATCCGGGTTACATCCCCCTGCATCACCACATTGCTGCCATCGGGGTCAACCCGCAGGCGCCTCAATTGAGTTTGCAGCTGTTGCAAATTGCAGCTGATGCCATCGGCGCTGTAGCTACTGCTGTAGGTGCCACCGGCGGCCACCCTGAGGCGGCGGGTAACGGTCCATTCCTGTTGACCAGGTTTTATCCAAGGGCCCTCGGCTGGGGCCTCGAGGCCGGCCTCAGCTTCATCGGGTTGCCAACCGGCCAGATCAAAGCGCACAGACACTGCAGCTTCAGCCGCTTTGCCTTCGCGCATCACACCGTTATTAATTAAATCCGGCAGCCTTTCGGCTCGCATGCCGCGGCTATTGGCTAAACCCAAACAAAAAAGAATTCCATCTAAAATATTGCTCTTACCTGAACCATTGGGGCCCGTTACCACTGTGAATCCAGTGTTTAGAGGAATGGTTACGGAACCACCAAAAGACTTAAAATGGGTGAGGCTTACCTGATTGATATAAACCAACAGGAAAGCGGCGGCTAAGCCCCGAAGCAAGGTTGCAGCGACCGTAGCTCAATTTGCCAGCTGCACAAGGGGTAGCCTGTAAACAAATTGGTTGCCCATGGTTATGGACAGTTCAAATCCAACCAGTTCCGTTGGCCAAGTTGGCGAACTTTTCAGGGAGCGCTTTGCTGAATTATTGCCTGTAATCCAAAAGCAATGGCCCCAGATCACCCAAGACACCCTTACTAATACCCGTGGCAGTTTTGATGAGGTGGTGCTGTTGATCTCTGATCAAACCGGCCGTACCGCCACTGTTATTCAAGAGCAACTGCTGGGATTCCTTGAAGTTGCGAGCGATCAAGGCCGCCGTTTAGGCGACAGCCTCCAACCGCTGGAGGAACAACTGGAGCAATTACTCGATGATTTGAATGCAAACCTACGACCCAAAATCGAGCAACCGGTTAGGGAGCGCCCCTTACTGGCATTGGGTTTAGCCGCTGGGGTGGGACTTTTGGCCGGCCTGCTTTTAAGCGGCCGAAGGCGCTAATTGCCATGGCTGATTCAGCTCCCCGCAGCACCAGCTCCAGGCTGGCTTCATTGGTTACGTCGGTGATGGATCTGCATGTGCGCATTGCACTACAGGAAGCGGATCGCGAAAAAAGACGTTTAATTGTTGGCGCTTTATTGATCGGCACTGCGCTTGTGTTACTCAGCGGTGCTTTGTTGGTGGCCCATGGCGCTGCGCTGCTGTGGCTGGTGCAGGAGTGGCAGTGGAGCTGGCTGGCAGCTTTTTTAATTGTTGGTGCCGTTGACTTGGTGCTGGCTGGCTTGTTGCTGCGCCTTGGCGGGCAGTTACTTAAGGGGCCTTACCTACCGCAAACAGCTGCTGGCATCAGCCGCACCACCCGCACCTTGCTGGGCCGTTAACGGATTTCGTAGTTGAGCCAGCGGCAATCGATGCCGCCATTACTAATGGGAATTCGGCGGCGAGCCTTTAGCCGCATCGCTGCGGTGCTGGCGGGATCACCACTCAATAACCACAACTGCCAACCAGAGCAGCGTTGCTTCAGCATCTGGCCGAGATCAAAAAAGAGCTGCTCAAGGTTTTCTTCATTACCTAAACGCACGCCATAGGGGGGATTGCACACAATTAGCCCCGCTTGCTGGGGTGGTTGAAAATCACGAAAATCAGCCAGTTCAAATTGCAGCCATGGGGAAACACCAGCTGCAGCGGCATTTTGCTTTGCTTGCTCCACCACTGCGGCGTTGTTGTCGAAACCGAAAATTGGCGCCATGGGGCTGCCATCAATCAGCTTGCTGCGCCCTAGAGCCGTGGCAACTGCCAGCTCATCACGCCAAAGCAAAGTTTCAAAATCAGGCCAGCGTTGCAGGGCAAACCGGCCGGCTTGGGCTAACTCAAGGCCAGGGGCACGGCCTAAAGCCATGGCAGCTGCCTCGATCAAAAGGGTGCCGGAACCGCAAAGGGGATCCACAAGGGGCAGCGAACCATCCCAACCGGTGAGGGCAATCAAACCAGCAGCCAGGTTTTCCTTAAGGGGTGCAAGGCCCATGGCGGGCCGGTAGCCGCGGCGGTGCAAACTTTCGCCGCTGCCATCTAAATAGAGGCTTGCATCTGCTCCACCTAGGTGCAGATGCAACACCAAATCCGGGTTATCCAGCTCAATGCTGGAGCGTTCACCCCAATGCTCACGCTGCCAATCAACCAGGGCATTTTTTACAGCTAAGGCGCTGTAGTGGCTGTGGCTTAAACCCGGCATACTGCCAGTTGCTTCCACGCGAAAGCTGCGGCTGGGGGGCAACCAGTGGTGCCAATCGGCAGCAGCTTGCACGCCGCTATGCAGCTGCTCACGGTTTCGACAGGGGAAATGGGATAGCTCCCTTAAAAAACGAAAAGGCAAGCGGGCTTGGAGATGAACGCGATAGAAACCGGCTTGGTTAGTGCGAAAACGCACGGCACGATGCAGCGGTTTTACGGCAGTGCAGGCCAAGGCAGTGAGTTCAGCCGCAGCTGCTAGCTCAAGGCCGGGGGGCACCACGGCTATGCAGCTGTATTCAGCTCCTTCCACTACTGCCATAGCTGCTGCCACAATGATGGGGTTCGGTTTCGATCGAACTAGGTGATCCACACCAGTGCTTCGGACAGCGGTTCGATTCCGCTCAGCTCCATTTCCCCCTATTGCAAGGGGCTGCAATGGTTTCGACGGGGCATCAGGCGGATGACTGAAGCCTGCTCGGTGAGAGCAAAACCGTAACAGCGAACAACATCGTTCGTTTCTCCCGTCAAGCCGCCCCCGTGGCCGCCTGACCCTTAGGGGAGATGGGGTGAAGTTAGCCTTATCAACCAAATAACTCATTGGGCCTGGAAGGGCCCTTTAAAGTAGTTATAGCAGGGGATCTCAAGATTGCCCTACACACCCATATAAGCGGCAGTTGACAAATTGCTGACAAGAATGAGGGGGTTAGAAACAGAAATCCCCCTTGAAGCTGGATTGCTTGAATTCGCCGCCACAGCGGAGTCGCTCTGCTTGAGGCCAAAGGCCGAAGCCAAGCTCCTACGGGCGAAGGGTTGGCGCCTAGTGGGGGTCGCTTGCTCGATGGCCTTAGCGGTTGAACCATGTGCCGCTGCCAAAGCCGACTGGCTGCCCAGCAGAAGCCCCATGGGCAAATGGCTCCAAGGGCAGTGATAGGGCACCAGGCCCATCC
>Ga0114980_10003334_pt1 | contig 11034 bp, 9 predicted proteins | sample S_140806_EF_Meta_FD_87018 | JGI IMG/M metagenome (GOLD analysis project Ga0114980, IMG submission 87018) | Freshwater microbial communities from Lake Simoncouche, Canada to study carbon cycling - S_140806_EF_MetaG | ecosystem: Environmental > Aquatic > Freshwater > Lake | place: Lake...
TCCAGCAGGGCCCGCAGGTCGCCCTTGAGGCACTCGGTGGCCACCATCTCATCGGGGCCCAGCCCTTCACCGGCCAGCAGGTCAAGCAGTTCGGTGTCGTCGCCGTCGCCCACCTTCGTTTCCAGGCTCACCGGCTGTCGGGCCCGACAGAGCAGGTCCTTGACCTCCTCTTCGGGCAGCTCCACCGCCGCCGCCAGCTCCGTGATCGTGGGGGTGCGGCCCAGTTCCTGGCTCAGCTCCCGCTGGCCCTTCTTGAGCTTGTTGAGGGTCTCGGTGATGTGGATCGGCAGCCGGATCGTGCGGCTCTTCTCGGCGATCGCCCGGGTGATGCCCTGGCGGATCCACCAATAGGCGTAGGTGGAAAACTTGTAGCCGCGGGTGGGGTCGAACTTCTCAACGCCCCGCACCAGGCCGATCGTGCCCTCCTGGATCAGGTCCAGGAGCTCCATGTTCCGCTTGGTGTATTTCTTCGCCACGCTCACCACCAGGCGCAAATTGGCAGCCACCATCCGCTCCTTGGCGCGGCGGCCCGCCTGCAGCCGGCGGCGCAGTAGGGGCACGGTGAGGCCTGCCTCGGCGGCCAGGGTCTCGGGACTCGGTTCCTGGCCGCCGCAGCGCAGGGTCAGCTCCTCCCGCAGCTCCTCAACCACCATCAGCTCCTGCACCTGGCGACCCAGGGTGATCTCCTGCTCATGGCTGAGCAGCGGCACTCGGCCAATGTCCCGCAGGTAGGAGCGCACCATGTCGCCGCAGGGGGCGAGGGCAGCGGAGCCGGCCAGAGTGACGGAGGGCATGGTCGGAGGGTGGGATTGGGCTCGGCCGCCACCGATGTGGTGGACAGTTACGAAACCCATGTGTTTCGTAAAGCTATCACCCTTTTACGGACTGGATCCGCTTTGGCCTGCATCGGACTTGCCTCGCGGGAGACTGCAGAGGCCCCTGGCTGCCCATGGACCACCCCCCGCCGGATCCCGATGGCCGCGGCGAGAAGCTGCAGAAGCTGATCGCTGCCGCCGGTCTGTGCTCCCGTCGCCACGCCGAGGAGCTGCTTCGCCAGGGCCGGGTGCAGCTCAATGGCTTGCCCGCCAGGCTGGGGGCCAGGGCCGATCCCCTCCGGGACCGCATTGCCGTGGATGGTCGCCCCCTTCTGGCCCGGCCAACCCCTTTGACCCTGCTGCTGCATAAGCCCCTAGGGGTGCTGTGCACCTGCCATGACCCCCAGGGCCGCCCCACCGTTCTGGATTTGCTCCCCCTGGAGCTGCGGCAGGGCCGGGGTCTCCACCCGGTGGGGCGCCTGGATGCCGACAGCCGGGGGGCGCTGCTGCTCTCCAACGACGGTGACCTCACCTTGAGGCTCACCCATCCGCGCTTCGGCCATCGCCGCACCTATCGCATCTGGGTTGAAGGCCAGCCCGGCCCAGCCACCCTGGAGCGCTGGGCTGCCGGTGTGAGCCTCGAGGGCCTGGCCAGTCAGCCGGTGGAGATCCGGCTTCTGGAGCGCCATCGCGATGCCAGCCGGCTGGAGCTGGTGATGCGGGAGGGCCGCAACCGTCAGATCCGTCGCACCGCAGCCCTGCTGGGATATCCGGTGCTGGATCTCAAGCGGGTGGCGATCGGTTCGCTGCGCCTGGCCGATCTGCCGGAGGGCCAATGGCGGGAGGTCTCCCGTGCTGGGGCCCTTGGCCGAGAATGGGGGCCGCCGTCGGTCGATCCCTGAAGGTTCCCCCCTCCACCCGAGCGCTTCCCCCCGTGCCGAGCGCCTTCAGTGCGCTGCTGCGGCGGGTTTGGCCGCGCCTGAAGCGGCCTGAGGAGGCCCCCCAGGGAGGCGTCTCCGGTTTCCCCCCCGATTCCCTGCAGGAGGCGGGCCGCCGGCTGCGAGAGGCCCGCGAAGGGCGGGGTCTGGGGTTGCGCCAACTGGCCCAGGAGACCCGCGTCAGCACCGCGGTGATTGAAGCCCTCGAGCGGGGCTGGCCGGATCGGCTGCCGGAGCCGACCTATCTGCGCACCATGCTGCCCCTGCTCGAACGCCATCTCGAGCTAGACCCCGGCAGCCTCGGGGCCGCCCTTCCTGGTTCTTCCACCCCATTCCGCGGCTCCAGCCGCGAGCCCTTGGCGCGGCGGTTCACGCCGGGCTCGATCGATGTGTTCACCAGCTGGCAGGGCACCCTGCTCTATGGGCTGGTGACCCTCGGGCTGATCCAGCTGCTCAATCTCCAGCAGTTTCGCCTGGCCAGCCGGGGCCTGCACAGCACCCATCCGATCCCCCCCATGGATCAACGGGGTGCGGCGGGGGCGGCCGGTGCTGCCGATGCGGCCGTGCTGGCGGCCTATCCAGACCTTCGCCCGATCGACCGGGCCGCCGCCGGTCAGGCCCTGCAGCGCTGGCGGGCCGAAGCGGGTTCCCCCGCCCCCAACCTCGCCTTGGGCCGGCTGGACCTGCAGCTCACCAACCCCACCCGCCTGGAACTCACCAGCTCCCGGGGCGCCAACACCAGCCTCGATGCGCTGCGGGGGCAGCTTTCTCTGCCGGTCTTGCCACCGTTCCGGCTGCGGCTCGATCCCGCCCCCGAGGCCGGCTCGGTGCGCTGGAACGGCAAGGACCTGGCACCTGTGGCCGGGCAGGCCGGTTCCTTTGCCTATCCCCCATCGGCCGCGCCCCAGGCTTCGCCTCAGCCTCCCCCATCCGCCCCAGCGCCATCGGCAGCCGCACCCCGCCCGTAGCGGGCCGCCATGGCCCCGTAGCCATGCACCGCCCCGGCCAGGTCGGAGACCGGTCGATCGAGCCGCCAGCTCCAGTTGCCCTCGACCGTGCCCGGGGTGTTGAAGCGGGCCCTGTCGTCGAGTTCGAGCAGGTCTTGAAGGGGCACCACCGCCAGCTCGGCGCTGGAGGCCAGGGCCAGCTCCAGCAGCTGCCATGAGGGGGCGTTCACCGCCGCCTGGAGAACGTGCTCCACCCGGCTACGGCCGCCGTGGTCGAGGCTGTCCCACCAACCGCGGCTGGTGGCGTTGTCGTGGGTGCCGGTGTACACCACCCAGCGGCTTCCCCCGAAGTTGGCGGGCAGGTAGGGGTTATCGGCGGCGCCGTCGAAGGCGAACTGCAGCACCTTCATGCCCGGTAGGCCGAAGCGGTCCCGCAGAGCTTCCACCGGGGGCGTGATCACGCCCAGATCCTCGGCGATCAGCGGCAGTCGGCCGTCGGCCAGGAGGGTGTGGCGGCGGCGGCAGCGGCGCCTCAGCAGGGTGAGCAAAACGCCGCCAGGGGAGGGAACCCAGGATCCGTTCTCGGCGGTGGTGTCTCCCCCCGGCACGTTCCAGAAGGCCTCCAGGGCCCGGAAGTGGTCGAGGCGCAAGAGGTCAAACAGCTCCAGTTGCCGCTCCAGCCGCGCTAGCCACCAGCGGAAACCGCTCAGCCAGTGGCGCCTCCAGCGGTACACCGGGGTGCCCCAGAGCTGGCCCGTGGCAGCGAAGTAATCGGGTGGCACGCCGCTCTGGCTCACCAGGCTGCCATCGAGACCCAGGGAGAACAGCTGGGGGCGACACCAGACATCGGCACTGTCGTGGGCCACGTAGAAGGGCAGGTCGCCCAGCAACCGCACCCCCCGGCTGCGGGCCCGCTGCCGCAGGCCCTCCCACTGCGTCTGCAGCTGCCATTGGAGCAGGGCCTCCTCCAGCAGGGCTTGGCCGTGCTCCCGTTCGAGGGCCCGCAGGGCCCGGCCCTGGCGACGGGCGAGGGGGCCGGGCCACTCCCACCAGGGCCTGCCCTCCTGGAGCTGCCGCAGCACCATGAAGAGGCAGTGGTCGCGCAACCAGGAGCCCTGCTCGCGGCGCCAGCGCTCGAAGGCTTGGCGCCGCTCGGGAGGTTGGTCGGCCCAGCGGAGGCCCAGGGCCCGGGCGATGGCCTGGGAACGGCGCGCCGCCAGTGGGGGGTCGAGCCGATCGCTGGGGCCAGCGGGCAGCCCGCCAAGGTCGGAGGGGGTGATCAGGCCGGCATCGACCAGGTCGTGGGGATCGATCAACCAGGGATTGAGGGCCGAACCGCTGGGGGAGCTGTAGGGGGAACCGAGGCCATCGGTGGGCGCTAGGGGCAACACCTGCCAGACCCCCACCCCCGCCTGGCCGAGGAGGTCGATCCAGGCGCGGCCAGCGGCTCCGAGGCTGCCGCTGCCGGGATTGCCGGGGAAGGAGGTGGGGTGGAGGAGAACGCCGCAGCTGCGGCTGGGGTTGCTCACGGTTTGGGGAGGCGGTAGCGGTCCACGATGCGCTGGGCAAAGGCTGGAATCTGGCGCTCCACCAGCTCCGGATGGTGGCGCTTCAGCCAGAGGGCGTTGCGGGTGAAGTGGGAATCGATCGAGAAGCGGCCGTATTCCAGGCCCTTCGGCGCGAAGCGCTGCACCACCCCAGCAATGACCTCGGCCAGCCAACGGGGCAATTTCACGGCCCGGTCGTAGGCCTCAATGCCCTGCTGCACGGCGGCGCGGCGATCGCCCTGGCTGGTCACCGGGGCGGTGTCGAGTTCGGCTTCCACCAAATCCAGCAGCTGCTGGCCGCGGGGGTTGCGCACCGTGATCCACTGGCGGCCGAATTCCGCCCCCATGTAGCCCACCACCAGATCGGCGCCGGCATTGGTGTAGTCGAAGCAGCTGAGGCAGCTGGGGGCAAACACGTCCTTGAGGGCCGGTGTGTCGAGGGCGAAGAAGGGCACCATTTCTTCGCTGCCATCGCTATGGCGGAAGTGGATGCGGAAGTCCTGCATGAACTCGTAATGCACCACCGTCTCGGGGGAGCGGCTGGCGCTATTGAGGAAGGTCTGCAGCCCAGCGCGACTGACGTTGTCGACGCAGGGCAGGCCCAGCACGTAGAGCTCATCGAGGGGAAGGGTGGCCTGCACGGCCCGAAGGGCCTGCACCTGGCACCCGACCCCCACCGCCAGCAAGCGGCGGATGCCGCTGCCCTCCAGCTCTTCGAGCACCTTGAGGTTGGGGGAAAGGGTGGGCTTGTTGACCCGGGCCGCCAGCACCTCCTTCGCGGTGCGGGCCAACACGGGCACCGGCGTAAAGCGGTCGTGGGGGCTCTGCTGCACACACAGCACCGCATCCACCAGGCCCGATTCCAGGGCCCGTACCCCCAGGCGACTGACGATGCCCGTCCACTGGGCCCCCTCGATCGGTGCCTGAAGCCGGGCGGTGACCATGCGCTGGTGCACGCCGAAGTAGAGCTCGTTGTCGTCGTCGAGCTGGCGGGAGCGGCCATGGGCTTCGGTCTCCATCGCCTCGAAACGCTGCTCCAGAAAGGCGCAGGCCGATCGCACGTAGGCCACCCAGCGGCTGTCGCAGAGGCCGCACTGGCTGCAGAGGTCCTTGGCGGGATAGGTGCTGCCCGGCTTGAGGGGGCGGGCCCGCTGGTGGGGCAGCGGCGAGGGCTGGGCGGCGGTCAAGGGGGGAGGGTGGCGCACCTGGATGCTCAAGCTATCGGCCCCGGGCGACCCCCCTTGGGTCAGAGTGGTCCGCATTGGCGCCTCCGGCTTCCATGCCTCCCCGCCGGGAACCCCGCTCCAGCTCCCTGAGATCGGCCTCCTCGTCCCGCCAGGCCGGCTGGCTTGGTGGGTTGCGATTGTCCTGGCCCCAGCTGTCCCTCCCCAGCCCCCAGACCGTTGGCAGGGCAGCCCTGGTGGCCCTGGGGGCCGTCGTGGGCGGCGGCTTGCTGTCCCTGATCTGGCGCGAACCGGACCGGGCCGGCGTGGAGAGCTTCGAGGTCACCCCCGGCAGCCTGGCGGAAAAGCCCGCCCGGGCGATCACCGTTCTGGTGATTGGCCTCGACGCCGACAAGCTCGGCGAAACCCCCAACAAGGCGGCCCTGGGCGGGCCCCCCAATGCCGATGCTCTGCTGCTGTTGCGGGTCAACCCGAAGGGTCCGCTGCAGTTGCTCAACCTCCCCACCGAGGTGGCGGTGAACCTGCCCGGCCAACCGCGCCCCGTGTCCCTCGGCAGCCTCTATGGGCGTGGTGGGGTGGCCCTCACCGCCGATGGGGTGCGGGAGCTGGTGGGTCTGGAGCCACCCCGGCCCGACCGCTTCCTGGTGGTGCCCCGCTCGGCCCTGCGCACCATCGTCGATGCGGTTGGGGGGCTGGAGATCAGCCCCCCCCGGGTGATGCGCTACCAAGACAAGGCCCAGAAGTACACGATCGATCTCCAGAGCGGCCTGCAGCGGCTGGATGGCAAGCAGGTGGAGCAATTGGCCCGGTTCCGGGATCCCGGCTACGGCGATTCGGGCCGGCGGCAGGATCACCAGCTGGTCGAAACCAGCCTGAGGGAGCGCCTGGCCCGCCCCGAACAACTGCTGCAACTGCCTGGCTTGCTCACCACGCTGCAGGGCCAGGTGGAGACCAACCTCACCGGTCGCGAGAGCCTCAGCCTGCTGGCCGCCGGCCTCGATGACCACCGGCCGATCCAGTTCGCCACCCTGCCCCTCAAGCCAGCCCAAAAGGAGAACGGCGGCCTGCGCCAGCTCGACCTCCCCCCCGATCGGCCCGTCTGGCGGGCCCCCTGAGGCTGGCTGGGGGCCCTGGCCTGCTTCGCCTACTAGGCCAGCTGTTCGATCAGCCGCCGCCAGCGCCTTCCCAGGGCCTCCAGCAGCATCACCTCCTGCTCGGTTGGGCAGGGGCCCGTTGGAGGCTCCACCGCGAGGGGATCGAGCCATCCCAGCCAGGGGAGGCCATCGCGGCGGCGGCGCTCGCCATCCCAGGGGCCACCCCACTGGATCAGCCCCACCAGGGGAACCCCCCAGCGCTCCAGCAGGGCCGTAGCGGCGGCCGGCAGTCCCGTGGCCAGCTGGGGAGCTTCCACCACCAACACGGTGAGTTGCCGCCAGGCCCCCAGCGCTTCGGCCCAGCTGCCCTCGTCGAGGGGGAGCCCCGGATCGAGGGGGAGGGGGGCCAGCCAGCCGCCCGGCTGCCCCAGCAGCTCCGCCAGGGCGATCTCAGGTCTTTCGATGGTGGCGATCGGGCAGGTGCCCAGGCCGGTGAGCTGTGCCAGGCGGCTGGCGACGGCCGGCAGCAGCTGGGCGGGGCCACTGGGGGCGTCGTTGGAGCCGAGGGCCACCAGCACCAGCCGCGGCAGGGGTGCACGGGAGCCCGCTGCGATTTCCGCCGCTGGGCCGAAGGCCTGGAAGCTGGACGGGGAGATGGGTGCGGCCAAGGGAAGGTTCTCTGAAAGCGGCCAGCGGGCCCTCACGCTTCTACCATCGGAGCTGCGCCGCTGCGACCGCGACCGCCGTGACCACTTCCTCGACTGCAGAACGGGTGGACTCGGCCGGCAGCCACCGCTCACCGGCCTTTGATACCCGCCGGCTGCGGTTGTTCAGCGGCAACTCCAACCCCGAGCTGGCCCGGGAGATCGGCGCCTACCTGGGCATTGCCGATGGCCCCAGGGTGATCAAGCGCTTCGCCGATGGCGAGCTCTACATCCAGATCCAGGAATCGATCCGCGGCTGTGATGTGTTCCTGGTTCAGCCCACCTGTGCCCCGGTCAACGACCATTTGATGGAGTTGATGATCATGGTGGATGCCTGCCGCCGGGCTTCTGCCCGCCAGGTCACCGCCGTGGTGCCCTATTACGGCTACGCCCGCGCCGACCGCAAAACCGCCGGTCGGGAGTCGATCACCGCCAAGTTGGTGGCCAACCTGCTGGTCAAATCAGGGGTGGATCGGGTGCTGGCCATGGACCTCCATTCCTCTCAGATTCAGGGTTATTTCGATATTCCCTGCGACCACATCTACGGCTCGCCGGTGTTGGTGGATTACCTCGGCACCCGTGATCTCGGTGAGCTGGTGGTGGTCTCGCCGGATGTGGGGGGCGTGGCCCGGGCAAGGGCCTTCGCCAAGCAGATGAATGATGCTCCGCTCGCCATCATCGACAAACGTCGCTCCGGCCACAACGTGGCCGAAAGCCTCACCGTGATTGGCGATGTGGTGGGTCGAACCGCGATCCTGATCGACGACATGATTGATACCGGTGGCACCATCTGCCAGGGGGCCAAGCTGCTGAGGGCCAAGGGCGCCGCCCGGGTACTCGCCTGTGCCACCCATGCGGTCTTCTCCCCGCCCGCCGTGGAGCGGCTGGCGGAGCCGGGGCTGTTTGAGGAAGTGGTGGTCACCAACAGCATCCCGCTTGCTCCGGAGCGCCGCTTCCCCCAGCTGCGGGTGCTTTCGGTGGCCAACATGCTCGGGGAGGCCATCTGGCGGATCCACCAGGAGAGCTCGGTGAGCTCGATGTTCCGCTGATCAGGGCGTTGTGGTGAGCGAGCCCGATCCTTCCGCCGCACCGGCGCCGCTGGCCCCCCTGCGGCGCCGGGCCCATCTCAAGCGGCTGTTGCCGGTGGGCCTCACCCTCGCCGTCGCGGCGCTGCTGCAGCTGGTCGGCAGTCGCGACCGGGTTCGGGCCGCCGAGCCGCCCCGTCCCTTCGAACGGCGGGTGGGCGTCTGGCTCACCAACAGCCCCAGCCCCCTCTACTACGACAGCGGCCGGATCCAGGCCGCCGTGGATGCCCTGGCGGCCACGGGCTTCAACACCCTTTATCCGAACGTCTGGAGCCGCGGCGCCACGTTTCACCGCAGCCGCTGGGCGCCAATGGAGCCCACCCTGGCCCAGGTGAATCCCAACCTGGATCCGATCTGCAACCTCACCCGGGCGGCCCGGCGCCGCGGCATGCAGGTGGTGCCCTGGTTTGAGTACGGCCTGATGGAGCCTGGCGATGCGGAGGTGGTGCGGCAGCATCCCGAATGGTTGCTGCGCCGCGCCGATGGCAGTGCCCTCTTCGCCATGCATGGTGCCAGCCTGGCCACCTCACCCCTGAAGGATCTGCGGGTGTGGCTGAATCCGGCCCATCCGGGGGTGCGGGCCCGCTTCATCGGCTTGATTGTCGAAATCGTGCAGCGCTGTGATGTGGATGGCATCCAGCTGGATGACCACTTCGCCTGGCCCGTGGAGCTCGGCTATGACGACACCACCCGCGCCCTCTATCGGGCCGAAACGGGCCAGGAGCCCCCGCTCGATCCCAACGACCGCTTCTGGATGCGTTGGCGCCGCCAGCAGCTCACCAGCCTGCTGCGCGAATTGCGGGCGCGGCTCCAGACGGTGCAGGGCCCCAGGCGCCTGGTGATCAGCCTGTCGCCCGGCCCCTTCCGCTTCGCCTACAACCAATGGCTGCAGGACTGGGAGCTTTGGGCCCTCGGTGGCTTGATCGATGACCTGGTGGTGCAGAACTACGCCTATTCGATCACCGGTTTCAGCCGGGACCTGGACCAGCCGGCCCTGGTCAAGGCGCGCACCTGGGGCATTCCGGTGGAGATCGGCATCCTGGCCGGCTTCGGCGCCCGCACCCCCACGATGGACACCCTGAGCCAGAAGGTGCAGTTGGCGGCCCAGCGCGGCCATGGGGTGATCTACTTCTATTGGGAGGGTCTTTGGGGAAACCACGCCGGCCGGGAGGGCGGGCCCTATCGCCGAGCCGTCTTCGGCCAGCTCCATAGCGCCGTCTTTGGCGACGGGGGGAGCCGGGTTTCGGTGCCCTTCCGCCCAGCGCCCCCGCCGGAGGAGCGCCAGCCGGGGGGCCAGCCGCCTGTGGCGAAGCCTCCTGTTTCCCAACCGACCCAGACCCAACCGACCCAGACCCAGCCGACCGAGCCCCGGCCGGTCGATTCCCAACCGGTCGGGGGCAACGCGGTGGTCAAGCCGCTTGTGCCACCTCCCCCCTTACCCCCCCTCGACCCGGAACAGGAAGCTGACCAGGCTGGCCAAAGGTCGGCCCGTCCCTTTCCCAGGCTCCCCCCCCAGCTGCCGCCGCTGCCCTAGCCGTTGGTTCCTTGGCCGTGGCCACTACGGAGGGGCCCCCACAGCGCCGGCCCTGCCGCGGCCGGCCTTGCCGCCAGGGTTTGGGGACGCTGGATCGGACGAAGACGGATCGTTGCTATTCCATCGCCTCGATGAGATCCGCAGCTGCGGCCACGCCTCCAGCTGTGTTGAACTCTGCCTGAAGGCGCTGAGCATTCTTCTTGTAGCTGGAATTGCTGAGCATTTCAGACACCAGAGCTCTCAGCTGCGCGATGGCAAGGTTCTGCACCGGAATCTCACGACCCGCTCCGCTGTAGGCCAGGCGGGCGGCAATGTCAGGCTGTTCATTGGTGATCGGAATGGTCCGATGGCAGGCGGCGTCACGATTCCGTAGCGATGGGTTCGCCTTGTCATCACCAAGAAGTGGTCTGCATCGGTTGGGCCCTGACCCGCCAAGACTCGTTCTAAAGCTGCTCTTCTGCGGCGACGACGCGACGTGGTGGGGCCATCTGGGCGCTGGCCAGAAAGGAGATCGCCAGCCCCAGCGAAAGCAGCACCACCCGCAGGCTGTCCTTGATCAGCGCCTCCATCGGTAGTTTTGTCGTTGCACTTTTGCTAGCAGCCGCTTCTTCCTGGGTTTTGATCTGGGCTAGAAGATCGGCCTTCAGGGCTGGGAAGTCGATGCGCTGATCGGCCGCCGAGAGCGGCGGCGCCTGCACAGCAGCCAATTGGATCTGCAGCTCAGCCATGGTGGTGGAGCGCTCCACGGCCTGGCGGAACTGAGCCATGCGGCCCTCCTGGGCCTGACCGGCTCGATTGGAAAGAGCCTGGGCCCCATCGAGGCCGCGCCAGGCGGCCAGACCCTGCAAAGGAATCAACAGCAGGAAACCAATGGCCACCGGGAGGGAGAAACGGCCCACCACAAGCCGGCCAAATTGGTGCCAGAGCGAGAGGGGATCCAGGGTCACGGCGACGTGGATCAACAGCACGGCCAGTAGGGCCAGGAAGCCATTGGTGCAGAGGGCGCCGGTGAAGGCCAACAACCAGAAGGGATCAGCCAGCTTGGGGGGAAAGAGCGGCAGGCCAACCGTGAAGACAAAAACAAGCAGCAGCACCACGGCGGTGCCACTGGCGAGCGACGCCAGCCGATCCGGTTCCGCAGGGGGCACGAAGGAGTTCATCGGGATGGATCAGGAGGAACCGAACA
>Ga0114980_10003337_pt1 | contig 11029 bp, 10 predicted proteins | sample S_140806_EF_Meta_FD_87018 | JGI IMG/M metagenome (GOLD analysis project Ga0114980, IMG submission 87018) | Freshwater microbial communities from Lake Simoncouche, Canada to study carbon cycling - S_140806_EF_MetaG | ecosystem: Environmental > Aquatic > Freshwater > Lake | place: Lake...
CAATGTAATTATCAATGACAGGAACAGGTCCGGCAGGTCCTTTCAGCACAGCAGCGCGAATGAGCAAGAATAAAATCGTGACTACCAACATAACGCCCGATGAGTGGAGGTACACTTTCTTGTCTGCGTCCGTGAAGAAATAAAGCATGAGCGGAATTATTCCAAGGAATGTGATTGCAGATTCTTTCGACAAGTAACACAGAAAGTAACACACACCTGCCCAAGCGAGGTGCTTATTTAGGCCAGACTGTTTGTATCTGAAGACATACAATGCGGTGAGCACAAAAAATAACATACAGAGTATATCATCGCGCCCTTTAATATTCGCAACTACTTCCGAGTGAATCGGATGAATGGCGAAGAGTACGGCAGTAAGAAAAGGAATGAGGATAGAATTCGAAATATAGTGCCTTAGGGTTTTGAAAAGCAGCACAATTGTTAATGCGAAAAGTGTAATGTTCACGAAGTGGTTCAATCCTGGATTTTCTGCAGAGAGTCCCCATTCCATTGCGAACATCGCTTTTGACAGTGGGCGATACAACTGATTGTCGGCGGACGTAAAACTGGTACGGTACCCTGTGGTCATGATGGTACTTACGCCAGAGAAGCCCTGTTTGGTATACTCATTCTCGAGAATAACGCCGTAATCGTCCAATGCATACTCATTCTTCAAAGTGTTGCCATAGAAAGCGATTACAAGTAGAATGAGTAAAGTATTCAACCCGCGAATGAGAGATCCGGAAGTAGAAGCAATTTTCTTTTTAGCAGTAGTGGCTGACGCCGCTTTATGCTGCTGATGACGTTCTGCGGTCTTTTCTTTTCTTGTTGGTTTGGAGGCCATACAGCGTAATGACTGTTAAACCGGATTTGCCGGTGGTTCCATTTCGTGTCCGCACTTTTTGCATGTGCGCAAATCTTTGTTTCCGTAGTAGCGAGAGAATACTGATTGAAATTGAGTGGCAATATCAGTCAACTCAAAATACTCTTCATACAATTTATTGTTGCATTTCTCGCAGAACCAAAGTAATCCATCTTTTTCTCCATTACGCCTTTTTCTCTCGATGACCAACCCTACAGTATTGGGTCCTCGGCTAGGACTATGAGGAACAGAAGGTGGGAGTAGGAAAATTTCGCCTTCTTTGATTGGCAGAGTAACAGCATTCCCATCTTCTTGTATAGTGACGTTGATATCGCCTTCCAATTGATAGAAGAATTCTTCACTTTCATTGAAGTGATAGTCTTTCCGTGAATTCGGTCCGCCAACAACCATAATAATAAACTCGGCGTCTTTGTAAACAACTTTGTTGGATACAGGCGGTTTCAGGAGATGACGGTTTTCATCTATCCATTTTGTGAAATTGAAAGGGCGAGTGATCATGGTGATTAATTGTGTTGAACGAAGATAGGAAAACTCCGATGTTTTCGTTTATTGAATCTGCACCAGCTATAGGGGGTATTTGCTAAATTTACCACCATGAATCTCAACCTCACCGGAAAACACGCACTCGTTTGCGGAAGTACACAAGGAATTGGCAAAGCAGCCGCAATGGAACTTGCTCTTCTAGGAGCAGATGTAACATTGGTGGCGCGTAACGAAGAAAAGCTAAAATTGGCTGTCCAAGATCTACATGGCAGCGGTCGTTTTGGTTATCTCGTAGCGGATTTTGCTTCGCCGGACCAAGTGAAAGATGTAATTGAGAATTATCTTGCTGTCGGTAATGCAATTCATATTCTTGTCAATAATACCGGTGGACCGCCAGCAGGACCGATAGTGAATGCAAAATCACAGGAGTTTATCGATGCGTTTTCTGCACACTTGCTCTGCAATCACATTCTTGCGCAGGCAGTTATTCCGGGCATGATGGCAGCGAAGTATGGGCGAATCATCAATGTCATTTCCACTTCTGTAAAGCAACCACTGAAAGGTCTTGGCGTTTCAAATACAATTCGTGCAGCAGTAGGCAACTGGGCAAAAACGTTATCATTGGAAGTGGCTCCCTTTGGAATTACGGTGAACAATGTTCTTCCCGGCGCAACTGCAACGCAACGTTTAGAAGGAATTATCTCTGCAAAGTCAGCACGTACAGGTGCGAGCAAAGCAGATCTCGAACAAGAAATGTTGCATGAAATTCCCGCTGGCAGATTTGCCTTACCCGAGGAAGTTGCTGCTGCAATTGCATTCTTAGCTGCTCCTGCTGCAGCTTACATTAACGGGATCAATGTTCCTGTTGATGGTGGAAGAACCGGAAATCTATAGATATTCGATAGAATTCATGTCTTTGCACACAGCTGTACGTTCAGTTAACAATTCCCGTATATCTTTGCGAAATATTGTATCATCATTCACTTAACCTTAAATCGCTATGGGATTTATTAAAGAGTTCAGAGATTTCGCTGTTAAAGGCAATGTTATTGATTTGGCAATCGGTGTTGTAATCGGTGCTGCATTTGGTAAAATCGTTACATCCTTGATTGAAGATGTAATTACTCCATTGGTCTTGCAACCTGCGTTGGAAGCTGCTCACCTCACCAACTTAAATGAACTTACAATCATGGGTTCTGTGAAGTATGGTAACTTCTTGGCTGCGGCAATTAATTTTGTCATTGTTGCTTTCGTTCTCTTCATGGTGATCAAAGGTGTGAACCGCATGAAGAAGAAGGAAGAAGAGAATCCTGCGGTGCCCGCTGCTCCTTCGAAAGAAGAAGTTTTGCTCACTGAAATTCGCGATCTCCTTAAGGATAAAAAATAATAATCATGAAAAAGTTCATTTTTGTATTAGCAGCATGCTGCAGTATTCACCTTAGTGCGATGCAAGCCGATACGACTGCAAAGGATACTTCTTATTGGAAGCATGGTGGTGTAGTTGGATTTAATTTTACTCAGGCCACTTTCACCAATTGGGCTGCAGGTGGCGTTAACTCGGTTTCCGGTCAGGCGTACTTCAATGCATTTTTGAACTACAAACATGATCACACGACTCTTGATAATACCCTCGATATGACATACGGATTGTTGCAGCAAGGGAAGAGTGCAATGATGCGCAAAACAGACGATCGTTTTGAAATTACTTCGAAGTATGGTCGTTATGCATTCAAGAAAGTATGGTACTATTCTGCATTGCTCAGTTTCAAAACGCAATTTCAGCCAGGATACAATTATATCAATGATACAACACGTACGCTGATTTCTGATTTGATGTCACCTGCCTATGCGATGCTGGCAATCGGGCTTGATTACAAGCCCAATGACAAATTTACAGTGTTCACCGCTCCTTTAACTGCGCGTTATCTTTTTGTGATGAACCAGGACCTCGCGGATGTCGGTGCATTCGGTGTGGACAATGCCGTGTATGATGCATCAGGCAATGTAATAACACCTGGAAAGAACTTACGCATGGAGTATGGTGGGTATTTCCGCGCTCAATACCGCGCTGATGTGATGAAGAATGTGAACCTGAATACGAAGTTGGAATTGTTCTCCAACTATCTCGATCGCCCGCAAAACATTGACGTAAACGCAGAAATTCTTTTGACGATGAAAGTCAACAAGTACATTTCTGCTAACGTTAACTTACAGGCAATTTACGATAACGATGTAAATGTTGCTGTTGATAAGAACAACGATGGCGTTATTGATGGTGTTGGTCCGCGCTTGCAATTCCGTCAGGTTCTCGGGATCGGATTTGCAGCAAAATTCTAGAAAGCGTTTTGAGCATATCGTATATGAAAAAGGGCAGGAGTTAATTCCTGCCCTTTTCTGTTTTTGACTTGGCGGGTTTACTTCGCAATCAAGCGGAATCCTTTTCCGTGAATGTTCATGATTTCCACGGTTGGGTCTTCTTTCAAATATTTCCGCAGTTTGGCAATGTAAACATCCATGCTGCGCGAATTGAAGTAACTGTCGTCACCCCAAATCGAATTCAGCGCGAGCGAACGATCCAAAACATCATTCTTGTGCAGGGCGAGCAATCGCAATAAATCGGATTCTTTCGAGGTGAGTTTCTGTGCTTTCGTTCCATACTCCAACATTTGACGTTGGCTATCGAAAGTGTATTCACCCACCGTGAAGTTTGTTTGGTCTGCGTTAGCTACACTACCTTTTGTACGGCGAAGAATTGCTTTCAATCTCAAAAGCAATTCTTCCATGCTGAATGGTTTTGTGATATAATCGTCTGCACCCGCATTGAAGCCTTCAATTGTATCTTCCTTCATCGATTTTGCAGTAAGAAAAACAATAGGAACTTCCTTGCTGATTTCGCGAATTTCTTTGGCAAGCGCGTAACCGTCTTTCACTGGCATCATCACATCCAGCAGACAAATATCCCATGTTCCTTTGCGGAACTTATCAAATCCTTCCTTACCGTTAGTTGCAAGTTCGGTTACAAATCCTTTGGCATCGAGATATTCCTGAAGCAAGTGACCCAGATTCGGATCATCTTCCGCTAGCAATACTCTTGGTTTGATTTCAGTCATATTATGATTCTAATGTTGACATTTTAATAGGCATTCTTACATAAAACCTGCTGCCTTTTCCAGGTTCACTTTCTACCCAAACAGATCCGCCATGCTTTTCAATAATAGCTTTCACGTAGCTCAGTCCGAGTCCGAATCCTTTTACATCGTGAATGTTTCCGGTTGGAACGCGGTAGAGTTTCTCAAATATTTTCTTCTGATTATCGCGGGCAATCCCGATTCCATTATCCTGCACGCAAATCTCTAATAAATCTCCCATGTCACGCGTGAAGATCTTGATATTTGGATTTTCTGGCGAGTACTTCGTGGCGTTGTCGACTAGATTGTAAATCACATTCTGAACGTGCGTACGATCTGCTTCAATAACATAATATAATGCACGTAAATCTGCATTGATTTCTCCTTCTCGCTTCATGATCGACAAATCAATGTTCGCGATCACATTCCTGATCATTTCGTGAATGTCAATAGGAGAAGGTTTTAATTTGAAATTTCCTTTGTCCAAGATTGCAGTCTGAAGCACATTCTCAACCAAAACACCCAAACGTTTGTTCTCTTCGCGAATCATACCAAGATAGCGATCTCGGCGATCTCGCGTTTTCTCAATTGTGTCATCACCCAATACTTCGCAAGCGAGGGATATGGTGGAAATTGGAGTCTTAAGCTCGTGAGTCATATTACTTATGAAATCGTTCTTGATTTCAGATAGTTTTTTCTGACGATAAATGGTGGATATGGAATAGTAAAACAGCACAAGAATGAATATGATGAATAGCACTGACAGAATAAGCATCGTCCACATTGAACGGAAAACATACGCGCGCTCATTCGGGAAGTATATAGCCAACACTTTCGGTTGCGAGAACATATTGTCGCCAGTTAGACGGACCCTGTATTTACTGTTGAGCAAACTGTCCTGCCAACGTTCGTAACTTCCATTGTCAGAAGAGTAGATGCAGATCGGGGAATCGAGAATGGTCCAAATGTAGCGTGTAGAAATTCCTCTACTCAGCATTTCACTTTTAATGAGTGAATCAACCAATGTTGTATCTAATGTCTGCTTCAGTTCGTCATAGACGTTGATGCGGATTATTTGATCAAATAGTCCTGCAACGTGATTGCTATTGTTGAACTTTCCGACTTCCGTTTTAGGCGGTTGCATGAACGGTGAGGCAGAAGTGAGAGAACTCTCTTGGGTCATGGAAGAGCTCATGTCAACGCTCATGTTGTTCCATGGATAAAAGGACTGTCGCGAAGTATGTTGAACAACTCCTGCAGAGTCATTCGTGAATTCTTCAAATACGCGAACTCCGTCTGAAGTGTTTCCTGGTAAAAAACTCTGACGGTGGTAGCTGAGTTGTTGTTGCAAACGGTCGGCCGCAATCTGACGGTTATATCTCCTTGAAACTTGCAACAATGCTTCGCGCACGTCTTGGAAAAAGTGATCACGTTTTTCATTCACAGCATTGCTTATCCAGTAATACTGGATGATGCATAACCCTATGAGGGCCACGCCAGCAAGGAAGCTAATGAGTTTCGGCGATACAATTTTCATCACTACAAAGGTACGCAGCAGGGCAGGTTGAGTTTTTGGGTTAACAATCTTTAACGGGTGATGATGCTTATGGAGTAGTGCTATGTATTCACTAACTTCGTAATGTAACAACTCAATAACTATGAAGAGTATTTTACTCGCAATCGTTGCTTTTTGCGCATTAAGTATCCTACCAGCACAAACAACCGTTCCCAATGGTGGATTGGAATCATGGACGACAACCGCTTTGGCTGAGCCCAACTACTATTTCACTGCAAACAGTCAGGTGATTTTCGGTCAATATGCGGCTTGGCCATGTCAGCGAACTACTGACGCACAACTAAACAATTACGCTGTACGACTGGAAACGCAATCCAATGGCACTGATACGCTTTTCGGCTATTTTGCTAATGGTGATCCTGGAAACGGTCAGGGTGGAATTCCTTATGCTGCGCGTCCTAGCGCGCTTACCGGCTATTGGAAAGGGAACGTGATGACAGGAGATACGGGCTTTGTAATTGTAATGTTCAAGCTCGGTGGTAATATTATAAGCACTGATGTTTATCCGCTATATGGCACTGCAGCTTCGTACACTGCTTTCACGTTGAATATTAATTTGCCAATTATCGTGGTGCCTGATTCCGTAATTGTTGCTGCAGTATCCAGTAACGCGTTTGTTTCTTTAGGAATTCCGGGCAGTGTAGTACAGCTTGATAACCTCGTTTTCACAGGTGCTGCTTCTCAACCTACTTTGCTAAATGGAGATTTCGAATCGTGGAATATGTCTAACTATTATACAGCGGACAATTGGTTATTGGCCGGGGATTCGGCTTATCGCACCACGGATGCCGCGGCAGGACAATATGCAGTTCATCTGGGAAATTTTGTTTACGGTCAACTTAATTTCTCACCATCTTATTTGACTAACGGAGCACTCAATCCCAACGGACCTCCAATGGGAGGGTATCCGTATACAACAGTTTCAGATACCTTGATGGGTTACTACAAGTATTCGGGTGGTGCAGGGGATAGTGCATTTCTACTGGCTGTTTTTACGGGGCCGAACGTTGGCGACACAGCATATGCTGCATATTGGTTCACTTCTCAATCGGTTTATACGTTTTTTGAAGTGCCATTTCTATTGCCATTTACTCCCGATTCCGTAGCGATTACAATTTCATCGGATATCAATAACCCTCCGAATCCAGCGAACTTGAATAACGTTTTGATCATTGATGAAATTCAATTTGCCTCGCAACCATTAACAACGGGCATACCTCTGCATTGGCAGGATGTTTCTGAAGTTGTGGTGTATCCAAATCCAAGTGATGGAATGTTTACCATTGACGCGAAGCAGGGTTATTCTTCATTAGAAATTGTAGACCTAACAGGTCGCGTTGTTTACTCTGAAAGTAACGCTTCAACGGTTGTAGGCAAGAAGGAAATTGACCTTACAAATTTCGGTTCTGGTACTTATTTGGTGAATATCGTTTCGGCTAACAAGATGACAACCCGAAAGGTGATAGTACAATAGAAATTAGTGTGTTATAAAAGCGACTTGTGCATAGACGCATGAGTCGCTTTTTCGTTTTTATAATCCGAATCTGATTCTGGATTGCGTTGAAAGAAATATACGGAGTGGAGGAAGTTCAACATCCTTTCCTTCGGGGGAGGTTGCGTGAATTCTTTCGAAGATCAATACGCCTCCACCTTTTTTTACGTCTATTGCATCGACACGCTTTTTCATTTCGGGTGTCATCTGATTTGTGTGAGAAACCAGCGTATCAAAACCTTTAGGATTTCGAAAGAACATGCAGAACGAGTCGACTTGATAAACTTGATTGCCAAATTTGGTTTTCGCGCGCAATCGACCCAAAGCAATCAGCGTGAATTGATCTGCTACAGAATCATTAGGTACGCCATCAACTGTTACTGTAGGTAGTTCGCGACCGAAAAGTTTATAGGTCTTTGATAAAGCCACTTGCTCTTTTCCGTTCTTCAGTTTTTCATAAACAACAAGAACCGCTTCTCCACCTGTTTCTGCACGAAGAATATAAACGGAGTCACGCAACGTTACAGTTCCTCCTTTCAATTCTACCCTGCTCATTTTGTTCTTGCTGCTGAATTTGATTTTTACTGCATAATCTTCACGGAGATAAAACCACGAATTGTTAGGCACAACGGATATTGTTGTTGCGGCGTTCTTTACTACAAACGTGTCAGTCTGGGCAGACACATACATTGTGCCGGCAACCAGACTGAATAAAAGTATCAGGAGTTTATTTTTCATATTCCGCTTACTTGTCCGGTAAGATCAGCTACTCCCAGCAACTTGCGCGCCTCATCCGGAGTTTTAACAGGATTACTGCTTACGGTGAACTTAAATGTAGCCTCTTTTTTGGAACTGCCTGCCATGTTTTTGAAATCATCAACAGAAACAATCGCCAGTTTACCTTCACGTGTAATAGCCCAGAGCATATTTTCCGCATTGGGATTGAACTGGAATTTATTCATGTCGGAAGCAGAGTAGGTGAACAGTGCATTTCTTCCTTTCTCAACCAGATAAATTTTCATTGCATCCAATGCTTTCCCTGTTGCACCATCAGTCACTTTTGCAAACATAGTCCATTCCTCAGGAAGCGCTTCCGGACAATCTGAATTCCATATACCGAAGTCTGCAACGATGAATTCCCGCATTACCATACTTTCTGTTGACGCTTGAAGTCCTGAAGCAATTCGTGATTGCCGTGCACGTTCAGCCAATGTATCATTCACCCAAATGCGATGACGATCTGCGTTTTCCATAGCTGTCTCACGAGCCTCGGCTTCTTTCTTGTCTTTTTCTTCGCGCAATTTGAGCAACGCCTGATAATCTGCATTTCTTTTTTCCCATGAGAGTTTAGCCGCTGCGAAATCTTTTTCGTCAACAACAGGTTGAGTAATATATGATGCAGTGCGATCTCCGGAAGTGAATGTTACGCGCAACACGGAACGATTCTTTACACGAGCTATTGTCACGTCTTCCCACTGCACTTTTTTATCTTCCTTGTTGTAAGGCGTTTCTTTTTCATCTACCTCGAAACGAACGCCTTTGTAAGCGACAAGTTCCGGAAACTCCGATGGTTCAAAAGCAATCGCGAATGAAGGCTTGTTCTTGTTCGCAACCTTAGGCGGAACCGGAGGCTCACTTGCTGTTGAAGGGGCGGTTATTGCTACAGAAGAATCTTGAACCGGGGCATTGAACACGCTCGCCTTTTCATCGTTAATGTACTTCCATGCTTTCGATACTGTATCAAGGTAGTACGTGTTAAAACGTTCTTCGCTCGAGCTACTTACCATTGCTATGTGTATTGCAGAATCCGGATTTGTTCGCAACGGACGTCCATTTTGCCAAGCGGTAACTTCAATCATTCCTGCTGATTCAAAATGAAATGTTGCTCCGGAAGAATCGTAAGTCATAGGAATTCCTGCCATGAATATTTTCGCCGGATCATGAAATTCTTTGTAGCGGAGTTCCACGTTTCCGGAGACTTTATTTCCTGCGCTATCGAGAAACGCAGAGCCCGGTACGTTGATAATGCTTCCGTTTTCGTTCATGAACATTCCGCCGGTTGCGGCGTTCACAACAAACCCTGTGTCTGCATCTCTTGCGCCATCAAACAAAGGTTGAATGAACGCGGGATTGTTTTCTGCAATGGTTGGCTTGTCATCGGAAAGCAGAAAATACCCGCCACCAATGGCTACAGCACCTATCACTGCTGCCATCACATAGAACTTCATTGGTTTCCCTGATGGAGTTCCGCCCGAAGAAGACGATGGATGTTTGGCATTATACGCGTTCATGAACGAATTGAAATCCTTGCCCTTGGCAATATCAGATTCCGACAGCGGCTCACGATTTCGGTTGATGTTGTAATTTTCCATGACGTTATTGTAATGACGTGTAAATGTTCTTCAGTTTTTCAAGCAGTCGGTAAACGCGTGCCTTCGCAGCAGTTTCTGAAATCTCCAGGATTTCACAGAGCTCTTTGAATGGAATCTTATCGAAGAATCGCATTTGCAGCAGAGCGATGTCTTCAGCAGGAAGTTGCTGAACAGCTTTCATCAAACGTGCATCTGTCTGCGCAGTAGTTTCTTCTCCGAGTTCAGTCAGTACGTCACTTACTTGTTCATCATCAATGCTTATAGCCTGACGTACTTTATTTTTCCTGTAAAACCTATTTAATTCATTGATGGCAATTCGGAATAACAAAGCCGCGTAAGGAACTCCTGTCGCTTTATACTTCCCGATGTTCTCGAGAGCGGCAATGAAAACCTGTTGTGTAATATCGTACGCATCGTCTTTACTGTTTGTTCGTTGATAGACAAATCCGAGGATGCGTGCGTAATAGCGATCGTACAATGGTGCGAATGCCCGTGGATTGTGCTTTGCAGATTCAATCTCGGCTTCTTCAGCAGCAATGTCGGTCCGGGTGGCGTGATACCTGGTCTCCATTTTCATATATGTTCCTTTTGCGGTGAGGTACATGTTTTCTGCTCTTTTCATGAGCATAAAGCATGCAGGTAGCAAAAGTCACTCAATATCAGAAAAAGAATGACAGGCAGGCGGATGTTTCCACTACCATGAGATAGGACAGGGCAATAGTACTGTTCGACTCAATGGTTAATGTTCTTTCTGTTTTGCAGAGCAGAATATTGGTAAGCGCAGGATGGATCGCATCTTCGAAGGGACTTCGGACCATGTTACGGGTTACCACTCGCTCTCACAAAATAAGACCGCCTCTCCATCCCGACTTTATCAGGAGTTGAGGCGGTCTTCGCACACCAGTCACAGTAAGAACTACCGCGACACGATTATCCTTTTGGTGACTTTACCTTCGGCGGTTCCAAGTTCTACAAAGTAGAGGCCGGGTTGCTGGTCACTCAAATCAATGCTGTTTGGAATGGGTTCTAAATCTGTGGCTTTATGTTCTTCTACAGTTGAACCCAAAGTATTGTAAACTACTAGTGAGAGCAAAGAAG
>Ga0114980_10003338_pt1 | contig 11028 bp, 9 predicted proteins | sample S_140806_EF_Meta_FD_87018 | JGI IMG/M metagenome (GOLD analysis project Ga0114980, IMG submission 87018) | Freshwater microbial communities from Lake Simoncouche, Canada to study carbon cycling - S_140806_EF_MetaG | ecosystem: Environmental > Aquatic > Freshwater > Lake | place: Lake...
CGCGGGACCATTCCCATGCGTAGATAGAGGAGGGTCTGTCTATTGTGGTGCCCCATGCTCGGGACCGACTCAGGAGTCGGTCAGGCGAGCGATAAGGACGGCATCCCAACGCCGGTCCGCCAGTTCAAAGAAGAGGTTGGGACAGAGGTTGGCGTTCGGACTCACTGCCGAGCGATCGCCGAATCGAAAGTGCGGAATCTTCGAAATCCACGGCGCTGAGGTCGGAACTTTGCGCCGCTGAGAGCGTCTTACTCAGTCGCGCCCCTAGGCGCATCGGTCAAGCCAAACCCAAGAGTGGGGAAGAGCAAACCTAGAAACCTGGAGACGGTGTCGTGGCTGATGGCGGTGCCATCCGCGCTAGCCGTATGCGTTCAGCCCAGCCACACTGGCCAAAATTGCCACAGAAACCGCACACGCAAACCAAAGGATCTGCCGCGAACCTGCTTCTAAATGCCGCCAAGTCTCCCGAAAAGTCTTCGGAAACCGCCATTCAACCTGCTTCGTCTTCCTCGCCCCGCCGTTCACTTCCCAAACCTCGGAGGGTCAACCATATGCGCCACGCTGCAAGCCAATCCAACCTGCTCACTGCCTCGGCTGGACGTGACCCGTCCAACCGCGAGTCCCCGCTGCTGCGGGCTCGCAAGCGGCGCCATGCAGCGCAAGCACATGCAACGCAAGGAAGCGACATTGCCGTCAAGCCCGCGCAGGGCGCGCGCACTGCAAGTGCATTCAAGAAGAGCACTTCCGAATTGTCTCCGCTCTCGCAGAGCGAAGAGCGCCTCCTGAAGAAGCTGCTCTCGGAGCCGATGGATTACATCGATCACCCCGAGTATCACGAGGATGGCGCTGAACTCCGGATCTATGGCGCGGCAGAGATCACTCGGCCCGATGTGACGTGGTACCGGCCGCTGATGGATGACTTCATCTCGACCAGGAGCCGAGGTGCGCGCACCCCGAAGTCGCAGTCGAGCGTACTGCTCACTGGCGCCCAAGAGCGCATCCTGTTCATGAAGTACAACTTCGCGCGCTTTAGCGTGTCGGAAATCCAGAAGCAGGCCGCTTCGAGGGCCCTGACCCTTGCCGAGGCGCGCGAGGTGCTCCGTTGGCACGCGATCTCCAAGCAGTACCGCGAACAGCTCGCCGAGACCAATCTCGCGCTCGTCCTTGCCATGGCCAAGCGCGTTCGGCTGTCCGAAGTCGACTTTGCCGACCTCATCAGCGAAGGCAACATGGCCCTGATGCGGTCTGTCGACAAGTTCGACTGCGGCCGAGGCTTCAAGTTCTCGACGTACGCATGCCGGGCGATCCTCAAGGCATTTAGCCGCCACGGCATCAAGGTCACCACGCAAAAGCGTCGCTTTGGCGCGGAGTACGACCCGGCGCTTGAGCGCTCGAATCACTTGGAAGTCATGCGCGCCACGCACGAGCGGGAGTGCGCCGACGAGGTCAAGTACATCGTGACGGCCAACAAGGCCGATCTCTCGGACATCGAGATCAAGGTGCTCGCCCACCGCTTTGGGCTGGACCCGACCGGAGCGGGCAACGCCGAGGCTGTCGCCCCAGCGTCCAGCGAGCCGCTGACGCTGGAGCAAGTCGGTCAGGTCATCGGCGTCACCAAGGAACGCGTCCGCCAGATCCAGAACAAGGCGCTCGAGAAGATCCGCTGGGCGCTGCAATCCGCAAACCCCGAAGCCGCCGGCGAAATGGCGGCGGACATTGCGGCGCGCGACGGCCGAATCCCCTACCAGTCGACCTATCCGTCCAACTGAGCTGGGGCACTCAGGCTCGACAACAATCCAAACACCGCGGGGCACGCAACCACCAACAAGGCTGCGCGCCCCGCGTGCGTTTTCCCGAGCCTCATTGGAGATCGGTACACTCCGCGCCCCATGAAAAGCAAGGTTTACGACACCCCCGCGGCCGCGCTCGAAGGACTGCTTCGCGACGGACTCACAGTCGCAGTGGGCGGCTTCGGTCTGTGCGGCATCCCCGAGCAGCTCATCATCGCCCTGCGTGACTCCGGCGTAAAGGGTCTGACCGCAGTGAGCAACAACGCGGGCGTCGATGAATGGGGCCTTGGGCTCCTCCTCAAGACCCGTCAGATCAGCAAGATGGTCTCGAGCTATGTCGGCGAGAACGCCGAGTTCGAGCGGCAGTTCATGTCGGGAGAGCTCGAGCTCGAGTTCAACCCGCAGGGCACACTCGCCGAGCGCATGCGCGCCGGAGGAGCGGGTATCGCTGGCTTCTACACCAAGACCGGCGTCGGGACCGTCGTCGCGGAGGGCAAGGAGACCAAGGATTTCGACGGCGAGACCTTCGTGCTCGAGCGCGGGATCCGCACCGACCTGTCGCTCGTGAAGGCCTGGAAGGCCGACGTCAACGGAAACCTCGTGTTTCGAAAGACCGCCCGCAACTTCAACCCGATGGTCGCGATGTGCGGCAAGGCGTGCGTCGCGGAAGTCGAGGAGATCGTGCCCCTGGGCGCCCTCGACCCCGATCAAATCCACACTCCCGGCATCTACGTCGATCGCATCGTCAAGACGACCGCGGAGAAGCGAATCGAGCAGCGAACCGTGAAGGCGCGCGCCTAAGTCCCGACGCGGTTATTGGACAACAGTGCGATCCCCTGTTGTTTTGCCTCCGTTGTGGAGCAGTCGCCGCGATCGGTCGATCTTCCCGTGCCTTCGGACGCCCCTCAACGGTCGCCGAAGTCCCATCCGTGCGAGTGGCAGGGATGCGGTTCGCACGATCAATCAATTCCCGCATCGATGGATGCATGAGATTCGCCCTGACTTCGTTGCTCTGAACTCGGAATGGGCAACGAACTCAGCGTGATGTGGAACAATGACGACCCCTCGGTGCCCCAGGCGTGAAACGCGCGCCGACCGAGGGATTGCCCGCCCAGCGAAGGAGATGCACGTGATTCGCACAGCAGCCATGAACGTCCAGCGCTCGATCCGCTCCCGCCTCGCCACCGCCGTCATCGGCGTCGGCTTGCTGTGCGCCGCGGTGACGCCCGCCACTGCGCAGTTCGGCGGACGTGGCGGAATGGCGACGCTGTTCGTCCCCGATTACCTCCCGCGCGACCTCCCGGTCTTCGTGGACTCGCTGTCGCTCGAAGAGTGGCAGCGCCCGATTCTCGAGGCCCTCCTCGAGGACTACAACACGAACTTCAACACCGCCGCCGACGGCGTGCGCGCCAAGATGGGGCAGTTCAAGGACGCCGCCGCAGGCGCCAGCCCCGAGAAGGTGGTCGAGATGATCACCCGCCCGCTCATGGAGTGGGCCAGCGAAAAGAAGAAGCTCCAGAACGACTTCCTCGCGAGCGTCAAGAGCCAGCTCAGCGACGTACAGAGCGAATCCTGGCCGCGCCTCCAGCGTGCGCTTCGTCGCGAAAAGTCGCTGCCAAACGGCGAACTGTCGGGCGAGTCGCTCAACCTCCTGCTTCTCGCTCGCGAAATCGATGCGTCCCCGCTGGCGCTCGATGCCGCTCGCGTCGCGATGGATGAGTACGAGCTCAAGCTCGACGAGGCGCTCGCGGCCCGCGACGCAGAAGTCGACGCCACCATCACCCCGCTGCTCCAGGCGATGTCGACCAACGACGCCCAGCGCGGAGTCGCCGCGCAGGAGCGAATCATGCAGCGCCGCATCGCCGTTCGCGCGGTGCAGGACAGCGGCATCACCGCGATCTCCACCGCGTTCGGCGGCGACCTCGGCCACAACTTCGAAAAGCGCGCCCTCAAGCGCGCTTTCCCGCCCGTGTACGGACCCGACCCGGTCAATCCGCTCTTCGAGGCAGCTCAGGCTCTCTCCGACCTTTCGGTCGAGCAGAAGAGCAAGATCGCCGCACTCAAGACCCAGTTCGATAGCGAGCACGGTGCGCTCCAGACCCGCTACGTCGAGGCGATTCGCCAGTCGGAACCGACCGAGCCCCGCCGCCGCACCGACCTCGCCGCGAAGAAGGCTGCTGGCGGAACGATCAAGTACACCGACGCTCCCGAGGTCGAGAAGATCAAGGACGAGCGTCAGGACCTGTTCTCGCGCTACCGCGCGATGCTCGCGGAGATCCTCACCGACTCGCAGAAGGACGCGGTTCCTGGCTTCGGCAAGCCTGGCGCTGCGGGTGCTGACGGCGGCAAGTACAACGCCGCCGTGCACGCTGGCAGCGGCGCGGGCGCGAACCCGAGCAACGGCAAGCTGGGCGGCGTGAAGGCCGCGCAGGACACGATGGACCCCAACGTCAAGCCGCGCACCCCGCAGCAGCCGTCGATGAATGACACCGCGCCGACCGGCGCGCAGCCCGCGCCCAATCCCAAGAAGTCCGTGGACTGAGCGAAGCAGAGCGTCAGCGCACAAAGAGCCGCACAGCAGTCGAACGCAACTGGCGGCAAACAGCTCCAGAACAGGATCCCCAGTGCAGACTGGAATCAACGGCATCAACGGAACCGCGACCGTGACCACCATCACGGCAAACGTCAAGGACGCGCGAGCGACCCCCGCGTCACCTTCGCAGGACGCAGGCGTGCGCGAGCGCTGCGCGATGCTCGGCATCGAGTGGCTTGACAAGGCCCCGCAGTCGGATGCAGCAGCAGCGGACTTGCTTGCTCCCGAGATTGCGGTTCGCCTCGGCGCGGTTCCGGTGTCGATCGATGGCACGCGACTGATCGTCGCGATGCTCAATCCGCTGGACACTGCCGCAGTTGATGAGATTGGCGCGGTCACCTCGCGTTCGGTGCGCCGCATCGGTCTCGAAGGCCCCGCGTTCCGCGAGCTCATGCGCGACCGCTACGGCACCACCGCGGCACGCATGGCAGAGACGCTGGCGTCCGACGGCGGTCTCGCCGCCACCCCTGACAACGAGCACAACCTCGACGCAATCGAGGCGGATGACGTCCACCGGATGGCTGAGCAGCCCACGCTGATCAACCTGGTGAACCTCATTCTTCTCGAAGCGATCCAGAGCCGCACCAGCGACGTGCATGTCGAGCCGTTCGAGAGCGAACTGCGCGTCAAGTACCGCGTCGACGGCGTGCTCGTCTCGCAGCCCCAGCCGCCGAAGCACCTGCAAGCCGCGCTGATCGGCCGCATCAAGATCATGGCGGGCATGAACATCGCCGAGCGCTATGTGCCGCAGGACGGCCACATCACGCTGCGATTCGAAGGCCGCAAGGTCGACATCCGCGTGTCGACCGTGCCGACGCTGTACGGCGAATCGGTCGTCATGCGTATCCTCGACAAGAGCTCGCTGCCGCTCGACCTCAAGAGCCTCGGCATGAGCGAGTCGCACCGCGCGGTCGTCGACCGCATGATCGAGAAGCCCCACGGCCTCGTGCTCGTCACGGGTCCGACCGGCTCGGGCAAGACGACCACGCTCTACGCAGCGCTTTCCAAGCTCTACGACCCGCGCAAGAAGATCATCACCATCGAGGATCCCGTCGAGTACGAGCTCAACGGCATCAACCAGATCCCGGTCAATGCCAAGCGCGGACTCAGCTTCGCCACGGGCCTGCGCGCGATCCTGCGTCAGGACCCCGACATCGTGTTCGTCGGCGAAATCCGCGATACCGAGACGGCCGACATCGCGATCCGCTCCGCGCTCACCGGCCACCTCATCTTCTCGACGCTGCACACCAACGACGCGATCTCGTCGGTCGGACGTCTGTTCGACATGGGCGCCGAACCCTATCTCGCGGCCAGCGTGCTCGAAGGCCTGCTCGCGCAGCGCCTCGGCCGCCGCATCTGCGATGTGTGCAAGGAGCGTCGCCCGATCAGCGAGGACACGCAGAACCGCCTGTCGCCGGACGAGCGCCAGCGGCTCGGTGGATTCCAGAACGTCGGCCGCGGCTGCGAGAAGTGCGGCAACAGCGGTTTCCGCGGCCGTCTCGGCTTCTTCGAGATCGTGCGCATCTCGTCGCCGCTCCGCGCGGCCATCGCGCAGAACCGCCCGGTGCACGAGCTCAAGGCGCTGCTCGATCCCGACTTCATCACGATGCGCGAAGACGGCATCCGCAAGGTCGCCGAAGGCATCACCACCGTCGAGGAAGTTCTCCGCGCCACGCAGGACGTCGAGGACTTCTCCGAGGATCTCAAGCTCCGCGAGGCGAGCCAGCGCGCCGGCAACCAGGACAAGAAGGGCTAATCCGCCACCATGCCGTCGTTTCGCTACCAAGCCCTGGCGTCGGATGGCGCAATGCAGTCCGGCACGCTCATGGCGCCGGATCGCGCTACTGCCATGCGGCTGATCCAGCAGAAAGGCGAGACTCCGCTTGAGCTCACGATGAGCGAGGCCGATGCCGCCGTCGAATCCAGCGGGCCAGCTGCGCGGCCTGTGATCTCACGCTCCGAGCTCGCCGATCTTGTGCGCGAGCTTGCGACCGCGCTTGAGGCGGGCCTCCCGCTCATGCAGGCGCTGAGGACCGTGCGTCGCCAGGCAGGACACAAGAACCTGCAGACGATCCTCGACTTCATCATCGAGCGCGTGGAGGCAGGCGTGCCGTTCCACACCGCCGCGAAGGAGTACGGACCGCCGTTCGACGACATGACGACCGGCATGCTGCGCGCAGCCGATGCTTCAGGCCGTACCGCGGAAATCCTGCATCAGCTCGGCGATCTGCTCGAGCGCTCGGTGGAGCTTCGCCGCGAAGTCGTCGGCGCCGTCGTCTATCCGATGATGATCGCGGGCCTGATCGCGGTCAGCGTCGTGGTGCTCATCGCGTTCGTTCTTCCGCGCGTGATGAAACCGATCATCCAGGCGAACCTCGAACTGCCGCTGCCGACAAAGATCCTCATGGCGATCTCGGCGTTTGTCACCAGCTGGTGGCTCGTCATCCTCGCCGCCATCCTGCTTGCGATCGTGACGTGGCGCAACTGGCTCGCGAAACCTGCCAACCGGCTCCGCTTCGACACCTTCTTGCTGCGCCTCCCGGTCGTTGGTCGCCTTGTGCGCGACATCGCCGTTGCGCGCTTCACGCGCACGCTCGGAACGCTGGTCTCGGCCGGCATCCCGATCCTCAGCGCGCTCAAGATCGTCCGCGACACGCTGGGCAACCAGGCGCTGATGCACGCGATCGACCAGGTCTCGGACAAGGTCTCGACCGGACAGTCGCTCGCCGACCCGCTCGAGCGAAGCGGACACTTCCCGCCGCTGCTTGTCCAGATCGTGAATATCGGCGAGCGCTCCGGTCGCCTCGAGCAGATGCTCCTGCACGCCGCCGGGTCGTTCGACCGTCAGGTCAACAACTCCCTCAAGTTGTTTACCCGCATCCTCCCTACTGTCCTGCTTGTAGTGATGGCGCTCGTGGCGAGCTTCGTGCTCTCTGCGATTCTGCTTCCGATCATCGAACTTCAGAAAGCCGCAGGCGCGTAACAGTCCAGCGCCCGAACTAGGAGATCTCCATGCGTTCCAACAACACTCGTCGCTCGGTCCGCGCCATCCGCCGTGGCTTCAGCCTCATCGAGGTCATCGTCGCCGTCACGATCATCGCGATCTTCGCGGGTCTCGTCGCGCCGCAGCTGCTCAAGCGACTCTCGGGCGCGAAGCAGGACCAGGCCCGCACCGAGGCGAACACCATCGCCACCCAGGTCAAGCTGTACCTCACCGACCGCAAGCAGACCAAGCTCGGGGCGGACTTCGCGCTCGACGCGCTCGTGCCCGAGTTCCTCGAGTCGACCGACGACCTGCTCGATCCGTGGGGCAACCGCTACCTCATCCTCGACGGCACCAACGGCCGCGACTTCGACATCGTGAGCTACGGCGCGGACGGCACCCCGGGCGGTGAAGGCGAGAACGCCGACATCACCAATGGCAAGGCGCCGAAGAAGACCGACTGAGATCCGCACTTGCCCAGCGCACCGACCATCAACTCCATGCGAAAGCCGCGCTTTATCAAGCGCGGCTTCTCGCTGCTTGAGGTGATCATCGTCTGCGTGATGCTGGTGATCGTCGCGGCGATGGCGCTGCCCAGATTCATCGTGGTCGAGCGGCAGCGCGAGGAGAAGGCGATCGGCGACGTCGAGGACCTGATGCGCATGTTCGCGTTCCGCAATGCGGCGGGCACGCAGCAGATCGCGCTGCACTACGAGCAGGCGTCGAACGAGGTCTCGCTGTGGATCATGGACCTCAACCCGAACAACCCGGAAGGCGCGCGTATCTGGCAACAGGATCGCCTGAGCACGCCCGTCGAACTGCCTGAAGGCATGATCATCGACGAAGCGATGAGCGACGACTCGTCCATGCACGACGAGACGTGGACGATCACCACGCATCCCGATGGCAGCCGTCCGCGCATCGGAGTCTCGCTCAAGGGCCGCAATGCAGCGGGCCTGCTGCTGCTCGAGACCTACTCGACCGTTCCCGTCCGCGCCGACGACGAGAAGGCCCTCGTGCGCCAGCCCGTCGACCTCGACCGCGAAGGTCGTTCCGAGGAACGCTGGTAAGCCATGGCGCCGAACCCAAACACCATCCGCACGCACAAGCGCGCGCCCGCGCGGCGCGGCTTTGCGCTCATGGACGCCGTGATCGCGGGCGTTCTCCTCGCGATCGGCATGATCACCGTCCTCTCGGTCGGCGGCCAGGCGATGACGATGGCGCGCCGCGGCGAGATCGATGTACGCGCGGCGAGCGCACTCGATGAGCTGCTCTCGAGCGTGCTGACCGAAGGTCCCGTCGACTACGACAAGCGCATGCCGCTCAACGGGCACTTTGATGCGGCGAGCCCGTACGCGGACTTCGCCTTCGACATCCAGATCGAGCAAGGCGGCTCTGGCGTTCCTGCGCGCGTGATCGCCAAGGTGACGCACGAAAACGGCCGCGAATATTCCATCGAAACGAGCATCGCCGAGAAGCGCGGCGAAGAGCCCGATCCGCTTCGAATTCCGTCAGAACCCATCGACCGTGAGGCACGCTATGTTCAAAAGCAGCAAGCCCGTGAAGGGCAGCAAGCACAAACTGGCCGGTGAAGTCCGCGGCCGCGGCTTTGACCGTGGCGGCTTCACCATCGTCGAGCTCGTGGTCGCGATCGCCGTCAGCGCGCTCGTGATCGTGACCGTGTCGACCGCGCTGTCGCGCATCTCGCGCACGCGCGACGTGGCGCGCACGCGGCTCGAGGCCGTGACACGCGCGGGTGCCGCGCTGGACGCGGTGCGCCGCGACCTCGTGTCGGTCATCCGCGACGGCGATCTCTTCTACTCGCGCGTGCTGCTGATGGATGGAACGACCTTCACGCCGTACGGCGAGATGGGCCGCGACGAAGTGCTCATCTTCAACAACCGCCTCCGTCCGCTCAAGCGCGACGCGTACGCGGGCGAGGGTGGCGAGTACGAGTCGCAGTACCGCATCGAGGACGACCGCTCGGGCAGCGTGCTCTGGCTTCGCCGCGATCCGGTCAGCGACGAGAATCCCGAGGGCGGTGGTGTTGCGATCCCGACCGTCGACGGCGTCGTCGGCATCGAGATCGAGGCCTATGACGGCGAAGCGTGGTACCCCGACTGGGACTCGGATGTCTACGGGCTCCCGTGGGCGCTGCGCGTGACCGTGACCGCCACAGGCGAGTCGCCCGACAACGTCTCCTCTGATCCGATGAACTCGACTGCCGTGCTCCGCACGCAGATCGCGATCGACCGCATTGTCCCCCCGCCCCCGCCGCCGCCGGAGCCGGCTGACCCGAACGATCCAACTGCGGCGGGTGCAAATCCAGACGGCGCGGCGAATGGCGATCCGAGCGCGGCGGGCGCTGGCGGCCTTGAGGGCGCGGTGCCCGGTGGGCCAGGCGGTCCGGGTGGTGGTCGCGGCGGTGGTCGCGGTGGTGACTTCGGCGATGCCGGCGGTCCCCCGGGTGGCGGTCGTCCTGGCGGTCGTCCCAGCGGCGGGCGCCCCGGCGGCGACACGATGGACGGCGGCGGCCCAATTGGACGCCCAAGCAACGGCGGCGGAATGGGCGGACGACCGATCAACGGCGGCGGTCGCGGCAGCGCCGGCGGCGCAATCATCAATGGAAGCGGCGGCGGACGCGGCGGCTACTCCATGTCTGCTACACGGGGTCGCTGATGAAGAGGTCGCTGATGCACAAGCGCACGCGCACCATCGCTCGACGCGGATCCGTGATCGTCATCGTCATCTGGGCGGTCGCCATCGCGGCGGTCATCGTCGGCGCAGCGCAGGTGCTCGCGTTCCGGCAGGCGTCGATGGGACGCGAGTCGATCGCCAAGGTCGAAGCGCGCTGGGCCGCCCGCGCAGGAATCGAAGAAACGCTCGCGGTACTGGAGTACCACACCGAGAAGCCCGACCCTTCCAATGCCCGTCAGATGTACAAGGATCTCGAGACGGTTGCCGATGGGCAACTGGCCTCGGGCGACTGGCAGATCCGTCACTCCGAGGACGGCGTCGAAGTCAAGGGACCGCAGGACGAGCACGCGAAGCTCAACGTCAACACGGTCACCCGCAACACCCTTCTCGAACTCGACGGCATGACGATGGACGTCGCCGACGCGATCATCGACTGGCGTGACGCCGACGACACTCCGGGCATGATGGGCGCTGAGTACGAGTTCTACGTCAACCGCCGCCTGGGCTATGAACCGCGGAACGGCAACTTCCGCTCGGTGGCCGAACTGGAGCTCGTCGCGGGCGCGTTCCCCAAGAGCGTGCGCGGCGAAGACCAGAACCTGAACGGTCGGCTCGATCCCAACGAGAACGATGGCTCGGCAAGCGAGCCGCCGGACGACGCGGATGGCTTCCTCGACGCTGGTTGGTCGAGCGCGCTGACCGCGCGCACCACTGGCAGCCTGATCGGCTCATCCGGCGAGCCGCGCCTCAACCTGCGCGATGCCACCGTGGAAGATCTCCAGGCCCGTCTCGGCGTCACCGCCGAACAGGCTGGCGCGCTCAGCGCATTCGGCAAGTCGCAGAGCGCACGAATGGAGATGCTGCTCACGCAGGATCTCTCCACCCTCGCGGCAGGCGGCGGACAGCAGTCCAGCAGCCAAGGACGAGGCAATCCGATGCAGCGCGGCGGCAGCGGTGGCGGCAGC
>Ga0114980_10003340_pt1 | contig 11024 bp, 9 predicted proteins | sample S_140806_EF_Meta_FD_87018 | JGI IMG/M metagenome (GOLD analysis project Ga0114980, IMG submission 87018) | Freshwater microbial communities from Lake Simoncouche, Canada to study carbon cycling - S_140806_EF_MetaG | ecosystem: Environmental > Aquatic > Freshwater > Lake | place: Lake...
CGTAACATAGACGCAGGCTTCGCTTAAATACTTGCTACCTATTTGATTACAAGCAGCTGTTATGGCAATCATTTCGGCATGGGCCGTTGGATCTTTTAATTGCTCTGTTTGATTATGGCCACGCGCTATTATTTTATTATCCCAAACTACTACTGCACCTATGGGAATTTCTCCCAAATCAAATGCTATTTGAGCCTGTTCTAGTGCGGCTTTCATGAAATAACTATCGTCGTACATTATTCTTTGTTTTTAGTATCCATGATAATGGTTACTGGACCATCATTTAATAAATCGATTTGCATATCGGCACCAAATACCCCTTTTTCGGTAGGCACCAATTGTTGCATTTTATGAATAAACAATTGATATAAGGGTTTGGCATGATCGGGTTGTGCTGCATTTATAAAAGAAGGCCTATTCCCTTTTTTATACTGTGCAAATAGCGTGAATTGACTGACCACTAAAACAGCACCTTGTATTGCTTTAAGATCCAAATTCATAGCGCCTTGCTCATCTGCAAACACACGCAATTTTTCAATTTTTTGTACAAGCCAATCAACATCTTCTTCCGTATCATCATGCGTAATTCCTAATAAAACAAGGAAGCCTGCTTGAATAGCACCAACCACTTGTTGATCAATAGCGACCGTGGATCTTTTTACACGTTGAATAACTGCTCTCATTGTTTAACCATACAATTCAAATTCTACATTCGTTTTATTATAGCCCAATTTGATAATACGCTCTTTTGCTTCATCTACCATAGGGCGCCATCCACAGAGCATAAAATGCGCTACCGGCAAATCGCTACAAAGGGATTCGTAAATAGCATGCACATAACCTCTTTTTGAATTATAGGTAGATCTAGAGGTAATAGGATGATAAAAAAACTGCTCATTTTGTTTAGCCATCGCTTCCATTTCCTCTTTGAAAAGCAGATCTTCTTCGTTGCGACAACCATAAATCAAATGAATATCCAAATGGGGTAACTGTTCTTGTTGTATATACTGCAGCATGCTTCTGTATGGAGCAATACCCGTACCTGTACAAATTAAAAACAAGGTTTTATCTAATTGGTCGGGCAATACAAAAACACCTTGAGCGGCTCTTACCAGCAATTCGGTGCCTATACTAGCTTGCTCAAATAGATAAGTAGTGCCGGCACCTTGCTCCAACTTTACAATAACAAGTTCGAATATGTTGGATTGATTGGGCGCATTTGCAATGCTATAACTGCGCCATCGTTTATTACGGCGCTCAGCAATAGGCAAATCAAGCGTTACAAATTGTCCGGGTATAAAATGGAACTGCTCTAATTCAGGCAATTGTATCCAAAATCGCTTCACCGTAGGCGATTCATTTTGGATATCTATAATTATACCTTTATGCCAAGCTAATACCATATTGTAAAGATACTATCGACTTTCTATAATTTTTATAAAAGATTACTGAATATACTTGTATTTTTGCTAAAATTTAAAATCTAAAACCATGGCAAGTAGTGCATTTAATAATCGAATAGCAAAAGAAGTTGAAGAGATTAAAATCGCAGGTTTATTTAAAGAAGAACGCATCATTGCTTCTGAGCAAGGCGCAGAAATAATGGTAAACGGTAAAACAGTTTTAAATTTCTGTGCTAATAATTACTTAGGTCTTTCCTCGCATCCGCGTGTTATTGAAGCAGCGCACCAGGCGTTAGACAAAAGAGGCTTTGGCTTAAGTTCTGTTCGTTTTATTTGCGGCACACAAGATATTCATAAGGAATTAGAACAAAAGATTGCTGCATTCTTGGGCACAGAAGATACTATATTATACGCTGCTTGCTTTGATGCCAATGGTGGCGTGTTTGAACCCTTATTAGGAGAAGATGACGTTATTATTTCAGATGAATTAAACCATGCATCAATTATAGATGGTGTACGCTTATGTAAATCGAAACGTGCTCGTTACAAACATAACGACATGGCCGATTTGGAAGCACAATTACAACAACATGCAGATGCAAGAACGCGCATTATTGTTACCGACTCTGTTTTTTCTATGGATGGCACAGTTGCGCAACTTGATAAAATATGTGACTTAGCCGACCAATACGATGCTATTATTATGATGGATGAGTGCCACTCATCAGGTTTTATGGGTAAAACTGGTAGAGGGGTGCATGAATTATGCGATGTGATGGGAAGAATAGATATTATCACAGGTACTTTAGGTAAAGCACTAGGCGGTGCTTCGGGTGGTTTTACCAGTGGTAAAAAAGAAGTTATTGATATGTTGCGCCAACGCAGCAGACCGTATTTGTTTTCTAATACCTTGGCTCCTTCAATTGTAGGTGCTTCGATAGCGGTCTTTGATTTGCTTAGTGAATCTACAGCCTTAAGAGATAAATTAGAAAGCAATACGCACTATTTTAGATCCAAAATGACTGCCGCAGGATTTGATATCAAACCGGGTATCCATCCTATTTGTCCAGTGATGTTATATGATGCCGTATTAGCACAAAAATTTGCAGCACGCATGCTAGAAGAAGGTATTTATGTAGTTGGATTTTTCTACCCAGTAGTAGCAAAAGGATTAGCTAGAATTCGTGTTCAAATAAGTGCTGGCCACGATCAGCATCATTTAGATAAAGCCATTGAAGCCTTTATTAAAGTAGGTAAAGAACTAGTAGTAATTAAATAATAGCAAGAGCACAAGCGCACTAGAAAAGTAAATTATGCAAGAAGAAAAATCACTCAACTTTTTAGAAGAAATCATTGAAAATGATTTGGCCGCAGGAAAATATCCTGATGGCATACAAACTCGATTTCCTCCCGAACCAAATGGGTATTTACATATTGGTCATGCTTCTTCTATTTGTTTAAATTTTGGATTAGCCACAAAATATAAAGGAAAATGTAATCTTCGTTTCGATGACACTAATCCTTCTACAGAAGAAACAGAATATGTAGAGAATATAAAACAAGATATTGCTTGGCTAGGTTTTACTTGGGATAAAGAATTTTATGCCTCCGATTATTTTGAGCAAATTTATCATTTTGCCCTTGCTTTAATAGAAAAAGGATTAGCTTATGTAGACGATAGCAGTGCAGAAGAAATTGCAGCTATGAAAGGTAATTTACAAACGCCCGGAAAAAATAGTCCCTACAGAGATAGAAGCATTAGCGAAAACAAAGAATTGTTTGAAGCTATGCGTGCCGGCACCTTTGCTGATGGCGAAAAAGTATTGCGTGCAAAAATTGATATGGCGCATCCCAATCTTCTTCTACGCGATCCTATTATGTATCGCATCAAACATGCACATCATCATCGCACAGGTAATGCTTGGTGCATTTATCCTATGTATGATTTTGCTCACGGACAAAGTGATAGCATAGAACATATTACACATAGCATTTGCACCTTAGAGTTTATACATCATAGACCATTATATAATTGGTTTATCGAGCAATTAGGTATCTATCCTAGTCACCAATACGAATTTGCGCGCCGCAACCTTACTTATACTGTAATGAGCAAGCGTAAATTATTACAATTGGTTACCGAAGGTCATGTTGCCGCTTGGGATGACCCACGAATGCCCACTATCAGCGGTATGAGAAGAAGAGGCTATACGGCTAAGGCATTAAGAAATTTTGCAGATACTATTGGCGTTGCTAAGCGCGAAAATATTGTAGATATAGGTTTATTGGAATTTTGTGTAAGAGAAGACCTCAATAAAATTGCACAACGTAGAATGGCGGTTTTAGATCCTATTAAATTAATCATCACCAATTATCCAGAAACAGAAGAGTTTTTAACTGCAGAAAACAATCCAGAAGATGCGGATACTGGTCATAGAACCATTCCTTTCACTAAAGAATTATGGATAGAGCGTGACGACTTTATGGAAGCGCCTCCAAAAAAATTCTTTAGATTAGGGGTAGGCTTAAAAGTACGCTTAAAACATGCTTACATTGTGGAATGTACCGATTATAAAAAAGATGCCAATGGAAACATCACTGAAGTGCATGCTACCTATTTCCCTGAAAGCAAAAGTGGACAAGATACTAGTGGCATAAACGTAAAAGGAACTATACATTGGGTGAGCACCCAACATGCGCAAACAGCAACGGTGCATTTGTATGATCGCTTATTCAAAGTAGAAGATCCAAGTAGTGAAGAAGGTGATTTTAAATCGTACTTAAACGAGCATTCGAAAACGGAACTCCATACCGTATATATAGAACCTGCATTGGCAACTGCCAAGGTGGGCGAACACTTTCAATTTCTGAGACTAGGTTATTTTTGTGTAGATACAAAAAGTACAGCATCACAACTCATTTTCAACAAAACAGTAGGCCTGAAGGATTCTTGGGCTAAAGAACAAAAAAATAATGGACTTAATTAAGTATTCTAAACACCCTTTAATAAAAGCTATTAGAAGTATTACCAACAGTAAATACTTAGATGTAATAGGTGTAATAGTGGTTCTTGCCGGCGCCATTTCGCTTGGTTATCATAAAACCACAGTAGATCTTCATCCTTATCACATCCCTTATGTATTGCCTTTAGGCATCTTTTCAATAATCAATACCTGCATTAGCATTTTGAGTACTAGAATGGTGACTAAGAAAAACAATTTGGGCAATCTTGTAACTACATTTAATACGGTGCTGAGCGGTGCTGTTGATTTTCTATTGGGAAATATTGCTGCAATCATTACCTATCCCGTTTCTTTTCTTGCTAATTATTTTTGTTATCGCTCTTGGAAAATTAGCAAGGTATTACGAGAAATTGATTGGATATTTTATAGAAATATAGCGCTGGGTTTTATAGTTTCTTTTTTGCTCAACTATATTGGCTTTAAAAAATTTAATCTATTCAGCAACGAATCTATAGATCTTTTAAAATATGTAATAGTAGCTATTCCTGCTGGTATTACCTTTGGTGCTACTTTCAATACAGCACGATTATATCCAGACAGTTGGTTGATGTGGCAGAGTTACAATTTATTCAAACTAGTGCAAAACATATTGTTCAAAAACTATGCCAATATGTTTAAGTATATTTTCTATTTATTCAATTCCATTATTGGTTATATTACCTGGAAATCAGAAGAAAGTAAAGAGTTTAAACTCACCAATAAATAGCGCAATCCAAAAAGTTGCTGTAGCTTAATCTAAAAAATCGTCGCTAGGTTTTTGGCTTGCCAAAAAATTATCTAAAATAGGTGCAAATTGAGGTGGAACTTTTTTAAGGATATATGCCTTTACGGTTTCCAGCGCTGCTTTAGCTTGTTCTGGCGTTAAGCCTGCATTAGCTTCTAATTCTTTAAGTAAATCGTTCATAATTAAACTGCTTTTTGAGATTGTAATTTTTCTACTTGTAATTTCTCTTTTGTATAGGCTAAGCTAAGATGAAATGAAGTAACCCCTTTTTCACTCGGCAATTCATACATGGCATCACGTAATATCATTTCACAAATGCTGCGCAAGCCTCTTCCGCCTAATTGAAACTCAATAGCCTTTTCTACCATAAAATCTAAGGCATCTTCATCTACGGTCAATTCAATTTTTTCTAGAGAAAATAATTTCTTGTACTGTTTGATCAATGCATTTTTAGGTTCGGTAAGGATACGTTTTAAAGATGTCTTATCGAGTGGGTTTAAATATGTAACAATAGGCAAACGACCTAAAAGCTCCGGTATTAAACCAAAACTTCTCAAGTCTTGTGAATTTACGTATTGTAATAGATTAGCTCTATCCAAATCTTGCGTAGCTGTGATAGATCTATATCCAATTGCTGATGATTGCATTCTACGAGCAATCATTTTATCGATACCCTCAAATGCACCGCCGCAAATAAATAAGATATGTTGGGTATTTATTTTTACCATTTTCTGATCGGGATGTTTACGGCCACCCTGAGGAGGCACCAATACTTCCGATCCCTCTAGTAATTTGAGCATAGCTTGTTGAACCCCTTCGCCACTAACATCTCTGGTAATAGAAGGGTTGTCGCTTTTTCTACCCACTTTGTCAATCTCATCGATATACACTATACCTTTCTCTGCTAAACTTATATCATAATTACACGCTTGTAATAAGCGCGATAAAATACTTTCTACATCTTCACCAACATAACCAGCTTCCGTGAAAACAGTAGCATCTGCAATAGCAAAAGGCACTTGCAATAATTTAGCTATGGTTTTAGCTAATAAGGTTTTTCCCGTACCTGTTTCGCCCACCATGATGATATTAGACTTATCTATTTCTACTTCATCATCTTCCTGATTTAAGCGCTTATAATGATTGTAGATAGCCACTGCCATGGTTTTCTTAGCGTCTTCTTGGCCAATAACATATTGATCTAAAAAAGCCTTTATTTCTTTCGGTTTATGCAAGGATAAAGCAGCTGGGGTAGCAGTAGCTGCTTTGCCCGAAACACCTGCATCTTGCAATAAAATATGTGCATTTTCTATACAGGCATCGCAGATCATTCCTTTAGCACCTGTAAATAGGATATTAACTTCACTTTCAGCACGTTCGCAGAACGAACATTTTTTTTCAGTAGCCTTTGCCATTCAAAAATAATTAGTTGTCAAAGGTACGCATTGAAAAGGAAGAAATGAGAAATCTATCCCTATAAAAAATTGCCTTAAAGTATAAAAGCTATCTAGTATCTTGCAGATAGAAATGAATACTACTTTATTCGCTCATACAACCGATACAGAAAATAGATTTGTAGAGGTGGTGGTGCCACTCAATCTACCGCAAACCCTCACCTATGGCATTCCACTAGAATGGCAAGGAAGTGTATTGCCAGGCATGCGTGTAGAAGTAGCATTGGGAAGGAATAAATTGTATGCAGGACTAGTAGTTGCTGTTCATAATAATCAACCAACATCCTATCAAGTAAAACCCATTCGCGCTATAATTGATGCTATTCCAATTATAAGTGAATTGCAATTAGCCTTTTGGTCGTGGGTATGCCAATATTATATTGCCAATCCAGGTGAAGTAATGCAGGTAGCGCTTCCAACACACTTAAAACTATCTGGGGAAGCCCTGTTTGAATTACAAAAATTTGACACAAGAATTAATTGGAGTGATGACGCTTTTATTGTTTTAGAAGCACTAGACCTAAAAGGTAAACTTAGTCTTAACACTATCAAACAATTAATTACTCCTAAAAAAGTAGCCATCACCCTTCAAGAGCTTTTGCATCATAATGCTATACGTATCATTGAAAAACTTGAAGAAACCTATAAACCTAAAACAGAAAGAATTGTAAAATTAAAGTCCGAATTTGACTCGGAGCAAGGTCTTCATACCCTTTTAGATGCTTGTAAAAAAGCACCTAAACAAGAACAACTTGTGATGGCTTTTTATCAATTGTATAAAAAAGAAGCCGTTGTTACCGTTAAAAATTTATTGGCTAGTACACAGACTACCAATGCACAATTAAATGCACTCATAGAAAAAGGATTTTTTTATACCGATGAAATAAAAGTAGATCGACTCGCATATATTAAAAATCCAGATGGCGTTAAAACTATTACCTTAACGGATGCACAACAAATTGGCCAACAGGAGCTTGAAAAAGTGCTCCAAAAACAAGAAGTGGTGTTGATAGAGGGTGTAACAGGAAGTGGAAAAACGTTACTTTATATAGAGCAAATAAAAAAAATAATACAAGAGGGCAAACAAATATTACTCTTAGTTCCCGAAATAGCCTTAAGTACACAATTAGTGGCTCGATTATATCATTATTTTGGTGAAGAGCTGGGTGTTTACCATTCCAAATTTTCTAATAATGAGCGTGTGGAGATATGGAATAAAGTGAGCAGTCAAGCATACAAGTTAATCGTTGGTGCCCGCTCTGCCGTATGGCTTCCTTTTCAACAACTAGGCTTGGTTATTGTAGATGAAGAGCATGACGGATCTTATAAACAACAAGAACCAGCGCCACGATTTCATGGAAGAGATGCTGCCATTTATTTAGCGCAGCTTCATAAAGCCAAAGTAATATTAGGATCGGCAACGCCAAGCATGGAAAGTTTGTATAATGCGCATCAAAAAAAATATGGCTATGTACAATTAATGGAACGCTATCAAGGTTTGGCAATGCCTACAATAGAGATTGTAGATGCTCGTATGCTGCAACAAGCTTATGCTACAAATTCCTTAATTGCACCTTCACTTATTGAAAAAATAGCAGTAGCACTGTCGAATAAAAAACAAATTATTCTGTTTCAAAACAAACGGGGTTATGCTCCTTTTCAAGTTTGTACTACCTGTGGGTGGGTACCCAAATGTAAATATTGTTCTGTATCGCTTACCTACCATAAGATAACAGATAAGATGCATTGTCATTATTGTGGAACAAAATCGAAAGTGATCCATCAATGCCCAGCTTGTGGAAGTGATCATATTATTAGTAAAAGTTTTGGAACAGAGCGAATAGAAGAAGATATAAAACAATTATTTCCAACAGCCACTATCGCCAGAATGGATACCGATAGTATGAAAGGAAAAAATAACTTTTCCGATTTATTTAAAAAAATGGAGTTGCGCCAAATTGATATTTTAATTGGCACACAAATGGTAGTAAAAGGCTTAGACTTTGCTAATGTATCTTTGGTAGGTATTTTAAATGCCGACAATTTACTTACATGGCCAGATTTTAGAGTTAACGAAAGAGCTTTCCAATTAATGGAGCAGGTAAGTGGAAGAGCTGGAAGAAAAGAGCAACAAGGAGAAGTACTTATACAAGCCATACATATCGACCACCCCGTACTGCAATGGGTAAAAGATCATAGTACACAGGCCTATTATGAGAATGAATTACAATTTAGAGAAGCATTTATATACCCTCCATTTTGTAGGATGATAAAAGTGATATGCAAGCATGCTGCAGAAGCGATGGCTCAACAAATGGGAGCACTTATGGCTGACGCTATTCAAACAAAAAAAAATGATTGTATATTGCAAGGACCAGCACCGGCGCTTATCAACAAAATCAACAATTTATATTATTACGAACTTTGGCTTAAATGCCCTAAAGACGCAAAAAAACTAGTCGATATCAAACAAGTATTGAAAGAACAAAAAAGAAGCATTCTGTCTATGAAAGCTTATAGTTCTGGAATAATTACTCTTGATGTGGACCCTCAAAACTAAGCTTACTATGATAGTGCAACAAAATGTATCTATAAAACACCTAAACACTTTTGGTATAGACTTCAAAGTAGATAACTACGTTATCATTGATTCGATGCAAGTACTAAAAACACTTAGTGAAGAAAAAAAGTTATTAAAACATAAAATACAAGTAGGTGGTGGAAGCAATATTTTATGCGTTGAAGAGCAATTGCATGCTACACTTATTCACAATCAACTTAAAGGGAAAAAAGTAATAAAAGAAACGGAAGCCCATGTATGGGTTGAAGTAATGGCTGGTGAAAAATGGCATGACTTTGTATTGTATGCCATTGAAAACAATTGGGGAGGCGTTGAAAATATGTCTTTAATACCGGGCACAGTAGGTGCTGCACCCATTCAAAATATTGGAGCATATGGTGTAGAAGTTGGTTCATGCATAGAAGAAGTACGTGCATGGAATTGGAATGATAAAGAACTCCTGAAATTTAAAAAAGAGGAATGCAAATTTGGATATAGAACCAGTATTTTTAAAGAAAAATGGAAACAAAAAATACTTATTACTTCGGTGGTATTTAAATTAGATAAGCAACATCATTTTAATACTACCTATGGCGCCATTACACAAGAATTAGAGAAAATGGGTATTACTACCTTATCCATTAAAGCGATATCGGATGCCGTTACTAGTATTAGAAAAAGTAAACTTCCCAATCCTGAGGAGTTGGGAAATGCGGGTAGCTTTTTTAAAAACCCTACAATTAAAATTTCACATTTTAAAGAACTACAGAAAGAACATACGCTTATACCTTCATTCACATTAGATGCGCAACATGTAAAAGTGCCTGCAGGATGGCTTATAGAACAATGCCAATGGAAAGGTAAAAAATTAGGCTCTTGCGGCGTACACAAAGACCAAGCACTTGTGATTGTAAACTATGGAAAGGCTAGCGGACAAGATATTTACAAATTGTCCGAAGCCATAATACAAGATGTACAAAGTAAGTTTAATATTTTACTTGAACGTGAAGTACAAATACTAAGCAATAGTATCATCTAAAAAAGGTAAAGCAACATAGAAATCAGTTCCTTCGTTTTCTATTGATTCAAACCAAATTGAGCCATGCCAGTACTCCACAATTCGTTTGGTCATTGCTAGACCTATTCCACTACCTGCATTTTTGGTAGTAAAATGAGGAATAAATACATCCTCTCTGATAGATGAAGGAATTCCACTTCCATTATCTTTAACTTGAACAACAGCAAGTTGATTTTGTATATAGAGATTTACAAAAATAAAACCTTGTTTCCCTTCAGGAATAGCCTGTACAGCATTTTGTAATAAATTACTAAATACCCTTAATAAGTGACTTTTATCTGATTTAATGATGATAGGTCGAGGCGGTAAGGATAAAGATATCGTTATAGTACTTTCATTTTTATAAATAGAAACACTTGATTCTAAGATTGTATTTAAACTAAAAACAGCAATTTGTGGATCTGGTAGTTTAGCAAAATTGGAGAACTCACTTGCTATATAATTTAAATTATCGATTTGCTCAATCAAAGAATCGGTTACTTTTCTAGTAATCTCCAAAGTATTATCCTGTTTATTTTTTATTGCATTTTGCAAAAATTGCAAATTTAGTCGCATCGGAGTTAAAGGATTTTTAATCTCATGTGCTACCTGTTTTGCCATTTCTTTCCAAGCATCCTCACGTTCTGTTTGCGCCAATTGATGAGCACTTTCTTCAAGCTTTTTAACCATTTTGTTATACTCGGTAACCATCAAGCCAATATCATCATCATATGGCCATTCTAAAGTTTCATTCTTTTGTAGATTGACTCTTTGAAATTGTTTAATAATTAAATTGAAACTAC
>Ga0114980_10003345_pt1 | contig 11013 bp, 14 predicted proteins | sample S_140806_EF_Meta_FD_87018 | JGI IMG/M metagenome (GOLD analysis project Ga0114980, IMG submission 87018) | Freshwater microbial communities from Lake Simoncouche, Canada to study carbon cycling - S_140806_EF_MetaG | ecosystem: Environmental > Aquatic > Freshwater > Lake | place: Lake...
CATGCTCCGGCTTGTTTGTGGCGCATCTTATCCGCCCCATGGGAAGCCGGCAATTCGGCCCAAAGCAGAGCAAAAAAAAGCGCTCCGCAGAGCGCTTTTTACACGGTCAACCGGCAGTAAGTTCGTTACTTACTCCGTACCGTCCTCTTTGCCTGAATTGCCCTTGCGGAATACATAAGCCACAAAAGCGACAATCATCGCGAAAAACAGCACGGCAGATACGATCAGTGCCGTCGGGTCAGTATCGCCCCGGGGAACCGCGGCGACAACCGCCTCATCGGCAAAAACCGGCAGCGACATCACAAACACCGAGACTGCGGATAAAAATTTGCTCTTCATTGCGAACTCATGCTCAACAGTGGGGAACAAACCGCGCCGCATGAGGTAAGGCCGGCGTGGTGCAAGGTGCCATGTTGGGGTCTGCAGCTTGCTGCAGGCTTACGGCACCTTGCAGCAAGCATACGGAAGCCGGCAGCAGGAAGGTCACCGCCCGTGGTAGAGAGCACGCTTCAGAAATAGCCATCCATCATCTTGTCCACCCACCCCGGCAAACGCACATTGTCCTTGCGCTCGAATCCGGGAATATAGGGTTTGATATCGAGCACCGGCGTCCCATCAAGCGCATCGAGCCCGCGCACGGTGATGCCCTTGTCATCTACCGCCAGCAACTCAACGGCGGTCACCCCGATGGGGTTTGGCCTGAACTTGGTGCGCTGGGCAAACACCCCAACCGGATCAAGATTTTCCATGCCGCGGGGGTTGCGCGCGATCTGCTTCACCGGATCAAACGGCGGGATTTTGTGCAGATGAAAAATCACCACCACATGTGAAAATTCGCTCAGGCCAGCAAGCCCTTTGACGTACAGCGGATCAATCTCGATTCGCGATTCAACATTTGCCCAATGCCCGGCGGACATTTCGGTGCGGTCGCTGCGTACATAACCAACAGGCTCGAACTGCGGCATACCAAAACTCCTAGTCGAATGAAAAAGAGAGTACCGGCCCAAATTCAAGCAGGATGAATATCCTGATAACGCCGTCCGATTTCTCCCATCTCCGCGGCATGACTCTTGATTGCAGCAACACAATTGCCATCCAGCTTACCGGCAGCCGTCATGCGATCCAGTTCGGCAAGGGCCTCTTCGACAGTCCATGCCGCTTTGTACGGACGCTTGCTGGTCAGGGCATCGAAAATATCCGCCACCATGACAATGCGCGCCTCAACGGGGACGGCGTCTCCCTTCAGGCCGGCCGGGTAACCGCTGCCGTCCATGAATTCGTGATGGCAGCCGACAATATTCATCATGACCAGGGAATCAGGAAGATGGTCTATACCGAAATCACCGAGGATCTTCTTCAGAACCTCACGCCCCTTCTCCACATGCGTTTCCATGAGCTTGCGTTCTTCCGGATCAAGCTTGCCGGGTTTCAGCAGAACCTTGTCGGGGATGCCGATCTTACCGATGTCGTGCAGCGGCGCATAGATATACAAGTGTTCAACAAATTCATCGCTTAATCCGTAAACCGGCGCGATCGCGCAGCCGATCACCCTGGAATAGCGTGCCATACGCTCGAGGTGGGCGCCGGTTTCAAAATCGCGAAGGTCGGTGAAATCACGCGCGACATGAGCCGATGCAACGACCGCGCGCACAGCCGCAAGTTCGTTGGAAATTGCCATGTTGATAAGCGTGCAATACAGACCGAGGTCGCGCTGCACTGTCGACGTAAACGCGCCCTGCTGCAACGAATCGAAAAAGATGAAACCCATGAATGCACCGTTGTCATACATGGGCACGGTAAATGAGGATTGATAACCCTGCTTGATCACCCAGGCCGAATGAGCCGTATTGGGCGCCAGCGAAGCGGGGATATCGACAATCACACGAAACTCCCCGCTTTTGGCGAGATGGCTCAGCGAAACGCTGTCAGACAGCTTGAACTGGTAAGCGGTAATGGACTCGCCGGATCGGGTGCTGTTGATGAAGGTCTTCAACAGATCTTCGGGCTGATCGTAAATTGCGCAGGCAATGCGATCAACGCACGAAACCGTATCGATCAACTGTCTGTGCAGGCCCTGAAGCCTCTCGTCGAGAGTCGCCTTGCCCTCGAAAAGCCTGTTTGGCAGCCCTATGCCCGGACTCGCCGTTGAATCGATCGTCATTTGGTCCTTCCCCTATCGATTGGTTGGCCGATTGCCAGGATGTCAGGAACCACATCGGCAGTTACGATAAAAAGTTAAATAAAAGCTTCAGTGAGCGGATGCAGAGACGCCGCATTTCTTATACGCTTTTCCGGGTTCAGAAACAAAAAAAGGGGGTAGCTGATGAGCTAACCCCTTCTTTCATTGACTGGTAGGAGGTGCGAGATTCGAACTCGCGACCAACGGATAAGCCAGTGGGGATGCCCTGCGGACCGGTAGAGACGGATTTCTTAGCTAATTCCTGGGGTAAACAAGTTAAATTGCACCGCGGAAAAGATCGATTCATTGATTCTTAAACCAGAACAATCTGCGAGCGCATGCTGTAGAGCACGAATAAAACTTCTTCCTGCTCGCGCTGACCTATATTGTTTTTTTGCAGGGCAGCCAACGCATCGTCCAACACTGCCATGAACTCCATAGGAGAAATATTCATTCCCTTGTGAGCCGCCAACATATCCTTACCCTTGTAAACATCGCCTCCCCCGGTGCCCGCAATAAAGAAAGTGGCTGCGGCGTTCTTCAACTTTTCAACGTCGCTATTGGCAAAGCGTGTGGCAATAGCGTTGTTCGTCAAGTGATTATCAACAACATCACCCGCCAGCTTAGTGATGCCTTCATTTCCGCCCAAACGCTCGAATAAAGATTGTCCCATTATGCAACTCCCAAAAAATAGATTAGGAAATATTAAGAGGATGCCCGTTAAATTCAATAACATAATATTGGATGCCCGACGCAAGGTCAAAGCGCCAAGCGGTGCGGCCGGCTGCGACCACTATTGAGCCTTCCATAATTCATGACATTACCAAAGTGTAGCCTGCATCCAGCAAGCAGCGATGATCGAAGGTCGTTTTTGCACGCTCCTGAGCTTGTTGCGGGCGGTGGAGTGCAGTTCGGTGAGATTGTTGGGGCAGTAATTGGCCAGCGCATGACGCTTGAGCCAAGCCCAGAGATATTCGACTGGATTCAGATCGGGCGAGTACGCGGGAAGGAAAGCGATCTGGATATGCCCGTCGATCGAATCCAGATGCTCGCGCACCAGGCGGCTGCGATGCGCCCTCAAGCCATCCCAGATCACGAGCAGCGGTTGGCGCAGGTGGGCTTTGAGCGCTTTCAAGAACGCCACGATTTCCTCCTTCTTGATACTGCCCTCGTGCAGCCGGAACAGGCAGTTGCTGCGCGTCAGGCCGGCGATGACCGAGACATGATTCCAGTTGAAGTGAAACTGAATGACCGGCGTCTGGCCTTTGGGCGCCCAGGTGCGAACCCGCGTGGGGCGTTCGCTGATTCCCGACTCGTCGATGAAGACGATCAGGCGGCCGTCTCTCTGGGCTTTTTTTTAAGCCCCGGCCATGTGCGACGCTTCCATTCGCGCACGCCATCTTCGTTGCGCTCGATGGCGCGTTTCTCGGGCTTCTGCGCACTGAAGCCCAAGGAACCCAGAATTCGCCAGATTTGCGTCTGGCCGAACTGCACGCCGTGCAGGCGCTTGATAACAACACCAACGCGCTTGAGCGTCCACAGTTCTGTACCGAAGCCGTGCTCGGTAGGCTTTTGCAGCATGGCCCGACGCACCCCTTCAAGTTGTGCCGCGTCCAGTTTCGCTGGCCGACCCCGACCCGGGACGGCACGCAGCGCGTCGATCCCACCTTCATCGAGCAGCCCCTTCCATGTGTACACCGTCTGGCGCGCAACGCCCACCGCCAACGCCACTTCGGCGGGGCGCTTGCCCGCCAGCAACATGCGCCCGGCGCGCAACCGATTCTTTGTTGCTTCGTCCAACCGCTTCTTTGCCATGCCCATCATTTCCAATCAACCCTATGGAAATGTAACGCATGAGCGAACGATCGGTTGTCATGTATTTAGGAAAGATCAATAGTTTGCGCCAGGGAACACCATCAGAGGTGGCGGCTCTAGTTCTTAATGGCAAAGCAGATTTCTCAATTGCGACAAAGCCAGTGGATGAACATGACGGATTAGTGATGCTGCCTTGCTACGAACTTCAGAGGATTATTTTGACCCCCGCCCGTCATCCATTGCTAAAAATAAAGAAACTGACTTTGGATGCACTTGTTCGATACCCACTTATCACCTATGACTTCGCCTTCATGGTGCGGTCGGAAGTTACTTCAGCCTTTGAACGTGCCGGCCTAACTCCAAACATCGCTCTCAATGCCATTGATGCTGACGTAATTAAGACCTATGTAGATCTTAGCTTGGGCATCGCCATAATTCCGGAAATAGCATATCAACGAAAAATAGATAACTCCCTTAGGGGAATAAAAGCTAACCACCTGTTTGCCCCCAATATCATCTATCTTGGCCTACGCCGTGACCACTATTTACGAAATTATGCGTATACCTTCATCAATTACTTTGCACCTCGCTTAACTCGAAAGGTCGTTGAAAAAGCGTTGAGAGTTAACTAATGTCTATTCGCCAACTGACCATTGTGGTGACACAGGCCTCTGCCATACGCGAAGGCAAGCGAATAGATTTAGTTCAAACGAAGAAACTTTTAGCACGCGATTTTCGGCCATTTAAAGTACTTTTCGGAAAGTAATGCCTGACCATCGGGCCGCCCCGCGCGGCGCACCACGGACCACCTCGCGCAACGTGGGACCCCGCTGCGAGGCTCGGCATCGGCAATTCCTCCGCCTCAATACCCACCGCCGGACTACCCGTAATCCCGCCCCAAAATGCAAAAAGCCCAACCGCGATGGCTGGGCTAAGTGCAAGAAGCTCAAAACAAACCTGGTAGGAGGTGCGAGATTCGAACTCGCGACCAACGGATTAAAAGTCCGCTGCTCTACCGGCTGAGCTAACCTCCCAAAAAGAGGCGGAATTTTAACCGCCGAGCCTCTAGGGGTCAACCCGCATTTACCCTCGAAAACCGCCAGATAAGCTCAATCCTCCTGCAACATCCGCCAATACTGGTATTTCATGGTGGCCGCAGCACCGGCAACGATGGCGATAAAGGTGAGGAAGGCGCCCAGCGCCACGGTAGACATGCCGGTAATCGCCTGCCCCACCGTACATCCCATCGACAGCACACCGCCGACGCCCATCAGCACGCCGCCAATCGCATGATTGGCAAAATCCTTCCAGGACGCAAACCATTCAACACGAAATGTCCGCGCAGCGACCGCATAAACAAAAGAACCCGCGATCACACCCGCCAAAGCCATGACACCAAAATTAATGATTGAAAGATCGCTTGGGTTCAGCAGATAACGTAACGAGTCGCCCATCGGGCTGACAAAGGTAAAGGACTGCACCTGGACCCGGCTGGGCACGACGGTTGCAAATTCGGCGTATTCCTTCCACGCCTGACCGAGCGGACCGCCGGTGAGGTACCAGCCGGCCAGTACTGCAAGACCAACTGCCGTGCCGCCAAGCAGGTTGTCCGTGCTGCTGCGGAACTCCGCTGAACGCAGCACATAAACCAGCAAGCCGATGGCAATCGCAAAGCCGATGGCTGCATTGAATTCAGGCGATGGCGGCAATCCCGACACGCCCGTAATTACTGCACCCAGTTCCTGCGAGGGAATGCCGTGCTGGACAAGATCGACGGTCGTTGCCGACACCCAGGGATGAAACAACTGTTCATAGAACGTTGTCCACAACATCAGGTACGCCATCACCGAAGCAATCGCCAGCACCACCAGTGATTTAAGGTTGCCGGCGCCGACGCGCACCAGCGTCTTGTTGCCGCAGCCGCTGGCGAGCGTCATGCCGATACCGAATAACGCCCCGCCAACGAGGTAACGCAGCCAGCCGAAACTGGCGCTGCGGTACGGCGGAAACGTTTCGCTGCCGAGACTGAGTACGCCTGTAGTTTCAAGCAGCGCAACACCACCCATCGCCAAAGCCATCGCCAGCAACCACGCGCGCATGCGCCCGTGATCACCCATGTTCACCCAATCCGAGACCGCACCCATGGTGCAGAAATTGGTCTTGTTGACGATCGCACCGAGCGCTGCGGCAATTACAAACACGGCGCCCAGTACTTGATGATGTACGTTGAATTCCATCGCTTGTCCTCGTGGCGCTCCCAAGCAGCAGGATTAAATTGCAGGCGCTGTTGTGTGTGAAGTTTACTGCGCCCTTGCAAACTGCCTTTAACTATATGTTTTTATTGATTTATTTGTAATGCGTCGGATCAGCCAAACCGGCGCCTTCAAATCCCGCGCGGCGCAGGCGGCACGAATCGCAAACACCGCAGGCGCGCCCCCCGGCATCGGCCTGGTAACACGACACGGTCAATGCAAAATCAACACCCAAGGCCGTCCCGCGGCGAATGATGTCGGCCTTGCTCAATTCAATGATGGGCGTATGCAGACGCAGGCGTCGCCCTTCAACTGCAGCCTTGGTCGCGAGATTCGCAAGGGTTTCAAATGCACGCATGAAATCGGGACGACAATCCGGATAGCCGGAATAATCCACGGCATTGGCACCAAACCAGATATCGGCTGCGCCCGCCACTTCGGCTTCGGCAAGTGCCAGCGACAGCATGATCGTGTTGCGCGCCGGCACGTAGGTCACGGGTATGCCGGGCTGCACGCCGTTCACCGGCACGGGGATCGCGGAATCAGTCAGCGCCGACCCGCCGACAGCCCCCAGATCAATGCGCACGACCTTGTGCACCTTCGCCCCCAGCGCCCTTGCCACGCGCGCCGCAGCATCCAGCTCCGAGCGGTGGCGCTGGCCGTAATCAATCGACAGGCAGTGACAGTCATGCCCGGCCGCCCTGGCCATGGCGAGGGTTGTCGCGGAATCCAGTCCGCCTGACAGCAGTACGACTGCCGGAGAGTTCATCGTTCGAGTTCCGCTCAATGTCCGGGCTTTTCGCCCCATAACAGTTTATGCAGTTGCAACTGCATGCGTACCGGCAGGCGGTCGCGGAGTATCCATTCGGCCAGCTGACGCGGCTCGAGTTTGCCGTGCACCGGCGACATCAGCAGCGGGCACAGGGTGGCGAGCCGGCGATCGCGGATCTGCTCGCAGGCCCAGCGATAGTCGTTTTCGTCGCAGAGCACGAACTTGATTTCGTCATGCGGCGTCAGGCAGGCAAGATTGGACCACAGGTTGCGCTCACATTCGCCGGAGCCCGGCGTCTTCAGATCAACGATTTTTGACACCCGCGAATCAACCGCCGACACATCCAATGCCCCGCTGGTTTCCAGCGATACCGAATATCCGGCATCGGCCAGACTGCGCAACAGCGCCGGCGCCTGTTTCTGCGCCAACGGTTCGCCGCCGGTGAGGGTCACGTAATGCGCGCCATGACCGGCGACGCGTTGCAGAATGTCATCCAGCGTCAGCGACTCGCCGCCGTGAAATGCATAGGCGGTGTCGCAATAGCCGCAGCGCAGCGGGCAGCCGGTGAGACGCACAAACACTGTGGGCAGACCGGTACGGCTGGTTTCACCCTGCAATGAATGGAAAATTTCCGTCACGCGCAGCGTGGACCCGGCAGAAACGGCGGCAGATTTTTCGGACACAGTGGTATTCACGGCAGCGATTCTACCGGGATACAGCGCGAAACCGCAGCAGCTCAGCGCAAATTGGCGACGCGCCGGCGCGCCTTTTCGGCCGCCTCCGACGAAGGGAAGCGGGCAATCAGGCTGTCCATGGTCTTGCGAGCGGTGGCTGTATCACTGGCTTCGAGCTGCGCACTGGCCATGTTGAGCAAGGCATCGGGCACTGAGTTGCTGTCCGGGTAGGCGGACAGCAGCTTCTGCTGGCTGGTGATCGCGTTCTTGAAATCACGCAAATTGAAATACGAATCGCCAATCCAGTACTGGGCGCGCGGCGCCAGCGTACTTTTCGGATATTTGGCGATGAATGCCTGGAATGCGGTGATCGCACCCTGATAATTGCCGATACGGCGCTGACCCTGTGCACGCTCGTAGGTCTCGTTTTCCTCGCCACTCGCCGGCGCAGCGGACGCCTGCCTGGGCGCATCTGCAGTTGCAGGAGCCACCGCGGGAGCGCTGGCGCCCGGTGTGGCAGCCGCACCCGGCTGCTCAAACCGGCGAATACGCTGATCGAGATCAACATACATGTCGCGCTGCCGCTTGGCGACGCCTTCGATATTGTTGCCCAGCGTTTCGATCTGGCCACGCAGTCCGCGGATTTCCTCACGTAACTTTTCGATATCGGCGGCCAGCGTCAGCACCGGCTGGGCTTTTGCCGCGTCTTCAAGTTTCAACAACCGGGCGGCCATGCCGTCGCCCTGCTGGCGCAGTTCATCGACGCGTTTCTGCTGCTCGGCAATCTGTTTGCGCGCCACGTCGTCGTCGAACATTCCGGCTGTCGCCGGAGGGGCAGCAAACAGGCCGGCGCACAGCGCGAACACGCCGGCTGCCGTGCGCAGGGTGCAATACTTCATCGGTGGTTAATCAGTCGTTGGGATAAACAATGTCGGCGCGGCGGTTCTCATTCCAGCTCGCCTCGTCATGCCCCGTCGCTTTCGGCTTTTCTTCACCGAAGCTGACGGTCTCGATCTGATCCGCCTGCGCGCCCAGCAATTGCATCGCCTGTTTGACAGCGTCGGCGCGACGCTGACCCAGCGCGATGTTGTACTCGCGGCTGCCGCGCTCGTCGGCATTGCCCTGCACTATCAATTTTGCAGCACGATTCTGCTGCAGATAACGGGCATGCGCGGAAACCACCGGCTTGAACTCTTCCTTGACGACGTTGCTGTCGAGCTCAAAATAGATGCTGCGCTTCGAGAGGATGTTTGACGGATCTTTAAGCGGGTCGCCGGACATGCTCGATGATTCAAGCGGCTTGGACGTCGGCCCGGTTGACTGGGTCTGGACCGGCGGCTTCTGCTGCTGGGAACTGGTGCTCGCGCCACTGCGGTCTTCTACTGCCGCACCTTCCTGTTCCTTGGTGGGCGTGCTGCTGCAGGCGGCGAGTATCGCTGATGCCGCCAGTGCGAGGATTAATCGTTTCATGTTTGTACTCCTTGTCGACTGAGGTGGTGTGCTGATCAGTATTCAGTTCCGAATACCATTTCTATTTATTGACCACGGGACTCCACGCAGGTTCACGTGCATCCCCGACATCAGCAGTGAAACGCTGCTTGATGCGGCCGTCGCTGGACACGGCGGCCAATATACCACGCCCCCCTACCTCGGTTGCGTAGAGGATGATCTTGCCGTTCGGTGCAAAGCTCGGTGATTCGTCGATGCCGCCTTCCGTAAGAACCTGCACCTGTCGCGTAGCGAAATCCTGCACGGCGACGTTGAAACGTCCACCATTGCGCTGGATGAAGGTAAAGCTCTTGCCGTCGGGGCTGTGTCGCGGCGACACGTTATAAGTGCCCTCGAAGGTGATGCGCTGCGCAGCGCCGCCGGCAGCGGGTATGCGGTAAATCTGCGGTCCACCGCCGCGATCGGAGGTAAACAGGATGGACTGGCCATCCGGCGAAAAATTGGCCTCGGTATCGATCGCGGAACTTTGCGTGAGCCGAACCGGCGCTCCGGAACCGTCGGCATTGATGATAAACAGCTGCGACCCACCGTCGCGGGTCAGAGTCACTGCCAGACGTTTGCCGTCCGGTGACCACGCCGGCGCACTGTTGCTGCCGCGGAACTGTGCGACAGCCTGGCGCGCACCGGTCACCAGCGACTGCACATAAACCACGGGCTTTTTCTGCTCGAACGACACATAGGCCAGCCGCGTGCCGTCCGGCGACCATGCCGGCGAAATAATCGGTTCACTCGAACTGAGTACGCTTTGCGCGCCGAAGCCGTCGGCATCGGCAACATGCAGTTCGTAGTTGCGCCCGCGTTTCACTACATAGGTAATGCGTGTTGCGAAAACACCGGTGTCACCGGTGAGTTTCTCGTAAATGACATCGGCGATCTTGTGCGCGGTGAGGCGCAGCTGGCTCTCGGTGGCGAAGTAAACATATCCGGCGATCTGCGTCTGCTTGACGGCATCCATCACGCGGAAGCGGATGTCATAACGGCCATCAGGCGCCTTGGTGACGGACCCGATCACCACGGCATCAGCCCCACGCGCACGCCACTGGCCGTAATTGACCTGTTCAGGTTCGTAGGGCACCGGATTCATGCCGCCCGGATCGACCATGCGAAACAGTCCGCTGCGCGTCAGGTCGGCCGCAACCACGGCGGTAAGGCGCTGCGGCAAACCCTCCTCGGCCCGGAACGGCACGATGGCGACCGGGATCTGGGTGGCGCCGCCACCGATGACCTCGATCCGCAATTGCGCGGCCGCCCATTGCGGCAACAGCAGCAGCGCAGTAACGATCAGTAATTTATGGATATGCATTTTCATCATTGTTATTCGACCTGCAGTTATTCGACCTGCAACTTTTGCTTGCCGCGGGGCCCCGTTTCGCGGGGACTACCGGCTGCTGGTCCATTTATGAGACTTGCAACTTTGCGACAAGTTCGCTGCACTGTGATGTCAGTCATCAGTTAACCGGCCGGAAAGCCATCGTAAACTCCCGGAAATTGCGCTGGAATGCGTCTCCGGCGGGCACTTCGAACGGCTGCGCGCGGCGTACTGCGCGCTCGACGGCCTCGTCATACGCGGGATTGCCACTGCTCTTTTTGATCCGGACGTTGAGCACCTCGCCGCCCGGCAACAATGTCACCACGACTTCGGCCTCGGGATTGCCCTGAACACTAGGCGGCACCAGCACAAAGCGTTTGACCTTGGTACGAATGCCGTCCAGGTATTTGTCGACTTCCCGCTTTGCCGCAGCGGCCTGCTGTGCAGCGACCACCTCTTGCGCCTTGGCCTGTTCACTGGCAACGCGCTTGGCCTCCGCATCA
>Ga0114980_10003346_pt1 | contig 11013 bp, 7 predicted proteins | sample S_140806_EF_Meta_FD_87018 | JGI IMG/M metagenome (GOLD analysis project Ga0114980, IMG submission 87018) | Freshwater microbial communities from Lake Simoncouche, Canada to study carbon cycling - S_140806_EF_MetaG | ecosystem: Environmental > Aquatic > Freshwater > Lake | place: Lake...
AGCGTGCACTCGTCGTGGATCGCACGCGCCTCCGCGGTCTTGAGCAGGATCTTCTCCCACGGATACATGTTGCGCGGCGCGTTTTCGGGCCGGTTGGGGAACACAAAGAACTTGCTTGCACCCACCGACTCGAACTCGGTCAGCACGCGCGCCTTGAGGCCGGTGAGCGCGGCGATCACGGCGGTCGTGCTCGCGACGCCGACGATGATCCCGAGCGCGGTCAGGAACGCGCGCGACTTGTTGGCCCAGATCTGCGAGAACGCCAGCGAGATCGCCTGCAGCCAGAAGAGCGGATTGAGCATCAGGCGCCGGCCTTTCCGCTGGACGATGCGGCGGAAGCCGCGGCCGCTTCGATCATGGGCAGGTGTCGGCCCGCGATGTCCTTCGCGACCGGCAGGTCGCTCAACACGCGGCCGTCGCGCAGGCGGACCACGCGCTGGCAATGCGCAGCGACCTCGTCCTCGTGGGTCACGATGATCACGGTCTGTCCCTCGGCATGGAGCTGGCGGAAGAGCGCGAGGATCTCGGTGGTCGTCGCGCTGTCGAGGTTGCCCGTCGGCTCGTCGGCGAGCAGGATCGACGGCTTGTTGAGGATCGCGCGCGCAATCGCGACGCGCTGGCGCTGTCCGCCGGAAAGCTGGTTCGGCCGGTGATCGACGCGCTTGGCGAGGCCAACGCGCTCGAGCGCCGCCAGCGCGCGCTGCCTGCGACCGCGCCAACCACCGCTCGCGTAGATCAGCGGCAGCTCGACGTTCTCAAGCGCCGTCTGCCGCGGCAGCAGCTCAAAGCTCTGGAAGACGAAGCCGATCTCCTCGTTGCGGACCTGCGCGAGTTCCTTCGCGTTCATGCGGCTCACATCGCGGCCGTTGAGCAGGTACGTGCCGCCGGTCGGGCGGTCGAGGCAGCCGAGCATGTTCATCAGCGTGCTCTTGCCAGAGCCCGACGAACCCATGATCGCGACCATCTCGTTGCGCTCGATGGTGAGATCGAGCCCGCGCAGCGCGTGGATCGTCTCAACGCCGACGCGATAGATCTTGGTGAGCCCGACGGCCTGGATCAGCGGACGGTTGTCGCTCGCGTCAGCCATTCGGCTTCCCCGACGAGGATCCCGACGAGCCGGCCGCGGGCACGATGTCCTTCGCGGTCTCCTCGCGGATCGCATCGCCCTGCTTGAGCCGCTCGAGCACGCGGTATGGACCGGTGGCGACGACATCGCCTTCGGAGAGGCCCTCGCTGATCATCGTGTCGCTCAGGTTCGACGCGCCCGTGCGCACGAGCGTGAGCACCGCCTTGCCGTCGACCATGCGGAACACGACCGTCGCCTTCTTGCGGACCTTGTCGATCAGCGGCGACTCGGCGAGATCCTTGGGGAGATCCTCGACCTTGCGCTCCATCAGCGCCTGGCTCGGCACGAGCAGGCCTTCGCTGCGGTCGACCACGATGTCGACATTCGCCGCGAGCCCCGAGTAGAGCGTCTCGCCTTCGGTGAGTTCGAGCTTGACCTCGCACTTGAACCAACCACCCTGCCCGCTGCCGCTCGCGCCCGACGACGAGCCGAACGACTGCTCGGTGCCGCGCGAAAGCGCCACGCGCTCGACCGTGCCCTTGAACTCGCGCGCGCGATACGCGTTCACGCGCACCGTCGCGGCCTGGCCCGCACGCACGCGCGCGATGTCGCTCTCGGCGACCTTGGCCTTGAGCCGCACCGAGCCGAGGTCGGCCACGGTGAGGATCTTCGTACCCGCGTTGTTCATGGTGCCGACGACGACGAGCTCGCCCTGCTTGGCGTTGAGTTCGGTGATCTGCCCGTCGATCGGCGCGAGGATCGTGGTCTTCTTGAGCAACTGCCGCGCGCGCTCAATGTCCGCCTCGGCAGCGGCCAGCGAACTCTCGATCACGGAAAGGCCTTCCTTGGACGACGCGATGTTCGCCTCGAGCTCGCGCACGCGTGCGATCGCGTCGTCGAGCACCGCGCGGCTCACGTCGCCGGTCTTGAAGAGCGACTCCTGACGCTCGAGCGTCGCCCGGGCGTTGGCCAGCTGCGAGTTCGGACCCGCCAGGCGCTCCTGCTCGCTGCGAAGGCGGAACCGCTCGCCGTCGCGACGCGCCATCTGCGCATCGAGCGACGCCTTGAGATCGCGATCGTCGAGCTTGACGATGACTTCGCCCTTGCGGACGGTCGCTCCCTCGCGGAACGGCAGCTCGAGGATGCGCGCGCTGACTTCGGCCGACACGTCGACCTTGAACTCGGGGTCAAGCTCGCCCGGCGCGGACACCGTCTCGACCAGCTCCCGCTTGGTGATCTTTGCGATGCGGACGGCAAGCGCGTCCTCCCCTGCCCCAAACTTCGGGAGCAGCGAAAGCGCAGACGGACCCGCCACGACCAACCCCACGACGGCGACGCCGAGGATGATTGCCACCACGATCAAGAACTTACGCACTGGGTCCAACTCCTGGCTTTGCGGAGGCGGACTCGCCAACGCGGGAAGGCGAGGGTATTCCGAATCGGTCCAGAGGGGTTGCGGATCGCGCGAAAAAGACAACAGCCCTCGCCGAGCCCCCGCCGACCGTCCAGTCCAAAAGCACCGCGCCCCCGACCAAAGGTCGGGGGCGCGGGTGATTTCAAACCAATCCTTGCGGACTGGGGTCTGATCGCAATCCCTTCGGATTACGGGCAGGCGCCCCAGGCGTTGAGGAGGGTCGACAGGTCGGCCGAACCGACCGTGCCGTCGCCGTTGAGGTCCGGCGAGCTCGTACCCCAACCGTTGAGGAGGCCCGCGAGGTCAGCCGAACCCGTGACGCCGTCGTGGTTGATGTCGGTCGGGCACGAGGGTGCCGCGACCATACCGAGGTTCACGATCCACTGCGAGGTACCAGTCTGCGCGACAAACGCCGCATCGTTGCAGATGTTATTCGGATCGATCGACTGCTCGAACCAAGGTGCCGACGAGCCGGTGTTGTTGCCAACGCCGCCCGAGATACCGTTGGTTGCCGGGCTGCAGCCACCGCGGATCGGAGCGCTCATCACAACGACGAGCGGCTGGGTGTTGCCGGTGAGGCTGAGCGGAGCATCGAGGTTCCAAGTGAGCAGTCCGAAGCCACCGAGCGCGGTGAAGCTCTTCTGCGTGATGAGCTGGAGATCGCCACCAACCGTGGTCGGGTTGCCGCCATCGGTATCGCGGTAGAGACCGAGGGTGATGGTGACCGGAGCGCCGTTGGCGAGCGTGCCGTCGGTGTTCTCATCCATGTTGGAAACGCCAACCGTCACGCAGCCGAGGTTGCCGCTGTTGAGGCCGGCAAAGCTACGAGCAAAGTTGGTCGCCGTGCTGAACGTCGACTCGTTGGTGCCGCAGTAGAGCCAGCAACCGAACGCGTAGTTGGTGATGACCGAATCCGTGTTCTGCGAAACAGTCGTACCGATGTTGTACGAGCAGGTATCGCCGAAGCTCGGGCAGGTCGCGTTGACGCCGTTGAGCTGGAGGACGTAGTTGTTGAACACGCCCGAGCCGCACGGAGTGCCGGTGAAACCAGCCGTCGCGACCGCGAAGGTGTAGGTTCCGGCCGGGAGGCACCACGAACCAGTCGCGGGGCAGCTGTTGGCGATCTGGCCAATGAACTGCGCCGAGCAGGAATCACCCTTGAACAGGAAGCCCGCAGCGTTCGAAGCGCTGAACACGCTCGCGGTGACGGTCTTGCCCGAGGTCAGGGTGAAGCTGTACCAGTCGACGTCGCGCGTGCCGGCGTCGGCCCAGAAGGTGCCACCGACCGACGCGCCGAGCGCGATCGCGGTGGTGGTGCTGACGTTGTTCACGCAACCAGCGTTGGTGCTGCTGCCGCAAGCTTCGCCTTCCGACGAGGTCGTCGACGGGAGCGAGCACGGCTCCGGAACGTTGAACGAGATCTGGCCAGCGCCGGTCTCGCCCGCGGTGTAGGTGCTCAGGTTCACGAGGTAGCTGTGACCAACGGCCACAGTCACCGAGAGTTCCGAAGCGTACGGGGTCACGCCGTCGGTCAGCATGCAGCTGCCGCTGTTGCCGTCGTCGTTGCAACCCATGATCGACGTGTTGAGCGTGTTGTAGTCGTACGTCGAGGGCGAGGTGCCCATGTCGTAGATCGCGATCTTCGAGTCAAACGGCGTGGTGCCGCAGGTCGAGACGGTCAGGGTGCCGTTGGCGACCGCGGGGACGCGCCACCAGACGTCGTTGTTGCTCGAGTTGTTGCCGGAGCCGCAGGTCGTGCCGTAGTTCGGGCCGTCCTGGATCGCGCCGACGTTGCTGAAGGAGCGCACGCCATCGGTGTTGACGACGACCGCGTTGGTCGCGCAGTCGTTGGCCGGGGTGCCCTGGTTGCAGGTGTAGACGAAGATGCCGCAAGCAGCGACAGCCGCGTCAACGCACGACTGATCCCAGCCGATTTCGCAGCAGAGCGGGTTGCTCGCGCACACCGCGGTGCAGCAGACGCCGTCGTTGCAGCCCGGGGCAGCGTGAACCGCGCCGCAGCTACCGCCGGTGCCGCAGCCCGCAGCGTTCGGCGTGAAGGTGATGGTGAGCTGACCAGCGCCAGTCGCGCCCGCGTAACCACCCATGCGGACGTAGTACGTGGTGCCCGCCGCGACGGTGAGGTTCGAAACGATCGAGTAGTAGTTCTGGCAGCCGCCGTCGGTGGGACCGTCGCCGTTGCAGGCAACCTGGGTCAGTGCGCCGCACGTGCCGGTGTAGATCGCCATCGAGGTGTCGTACGAGCCGACGAGGCAGGTCGAGAAGGTCGCGGTTCCACCCTCAGTCGGGGTGTACTTCAGCCACACGTCCTTCTGTCCGGCCTGCCAGCTGAGGAACGTGCCGGCGCACTGCGCGTCGGTCGGAATCGCATCGGCGCTGGCAGTCGCGGTGGCGGTGTTGAACGCAGTCGGCGCAGCAGTGGTCGCGACGATCGCCGTCGAGCACTCATCCTGCGCCATCGCCATCGCAGCAAAGCCGCCCGTCGCAAGGACGGCGGCCATGAGCGAACTCATGCCATCAAACTTCTTCATAGAACTCTCCTCTTGGGACTCTCATGGAGTCGGGCTGGGATACGGCCGCGCGGCCGCAACGAGAACAAGCGAGCGAACGCTATTACGCAAGCGTTCGAGTCAGCTGGCTTCGGCCCTAACAACCGCCGCAAAAAGCCCTGAGACGCGCGATTATGAACGCAGTCCGTATGGTCGCCAACCTGAAAGTTCATCGTTTCCCAACATCGCAACCAACTCAAGATCGCCGAGCCTGCGCACTCGGCGGTTGTCCTCGGTCGTCAGCGGAGCCAAGCCGAGCCAGCGCACTGAGTTGCGTCCATCAGCAATGCAAAACGACCGCACCCCCGGCCGAAGCCGGGGGTGCGGTGAGTTTCAAACTGATCCTTCGGACCAGGGTCTGTTCGCAACCCTTTCGGATTACGGGCAGGCGCCCCAGGCGTTCAGGAGGGTCGACAGGTCGGCCGAGCCGACGACGCCGTCGCCGTTGAGGTCAGGCGAAGTGCCGCCCCAACCGTTGAGGAGAGTCGCAAGGTCGGCCGAGCCGGTCACGCCGTCGTGGTTGAGGTCGGTCGGGCAAGCGCCAGCGCAGGTGGCGAAGTTGCCGTTCATCTCAACGACCCACTGAGCCAGGAAGGTCGCGCCGAGCGACTCGCAGAGCTGGTAGGCGCCGCTGTCAGCGCACGAGAGACGGCAGTAGGTGAGGCTGCTGGTCGCGCCGACCGGAGTGTTGCCACCCGGACGGAGACCGTAGCCCGACGCCGCCGGGATCGTGCCCGTCGAGCCGTCGTTCAGGTTCGGGATGTCCATGATCACGACGATGTTGCCGGTCACGCCCGTGAGGCAGAGCGGCGGATCGAACGAGATCGTGCCCTTGTACGCGCCACCGGGGACGACAACCTGACGCTCCGCGATCAGACGAAGGTCGTTGCCGTCGCCCGGGGTGAGCTCCTTGTTGGTCGGAGCGCCACCGTTGAGGTCCTGGTAGATGCCGATGGTCGCCGGCAGCGGCAGGTTGCTCGAGAAGTTGGCGCACGCGGTGTTCGCGGTGTTGACAGCGCGACGGATCGAGAAGACACCGAGGTTGAGGCAGCTGATCGAGCCACCCACGCTACCAGCCGGGAACGAACGGGCGTAGCTGTTGGCCGTGGTACCACCACCGCTGCAGTTCGGGAACGCCGGGCTCACCGCGCAAGCCACGAGGCCAGCGGTCGAGGTGTTCGGATCCGAGTTGAGCGAGAAGGTGTTCGGGCCAGGAGCCGGGCAGGTCGTGGTGAGCGGATCCGGGCAGTTCGACGGGGTGCCGGTGACTTCGAGCACGTAGTCGTTGATCTGGCCGCTGCCGCAGGGCACGCCGGTGAACGCGCTGGTCGCGACGAACACGTAGTACGAACCCGGGTTGAGGCAGGCGGTCGCGGTCATCGGGCAGTTGCCCGCGCCGCTACCCATGACGGTCACGCCAGCGCAGCCAGCGGTGGTGATGTCGCCACCGAGGATGAGCAGCGAAGCGAACGAAGCCGAGTAGAGCTTGGCGGTCACAGCGGTGTCCGCGGTGATGGTCAGCTTGTAGAAGTCCGTGTCGCGGGTGTTGCCACCGGTGGTCGGATCGACCGCCGTGAAGAACGTACCGCGAACCTTGTTGCCGAGCGCGATGTTCTCGAACACACCACCGGCGTTGCAGCCGTTGTTGGTCGAAGCGCCGCAAGCCTCAGCCTCGTTGCCGGTGCTGGTCGGGAGCGCGCAAGCCTCGGGCATGTCGATGAACACGCCACCAGCGCCGAACGACACGTTGTCGTAGCCAGCGACGCGGATCAGGTACCAGTTACCCGAGGTCGCGTTGATGGTGAGATCCGACGCATACGGCGTGACGCCGTCGGTCTGGAGGCAGTTGGTGCCGTCGTCGTTGCAGGCAACGAGGGTCGTGTTCAGCGTGTCGTAGTTGTACGTCGCCGGGTTGGTACCCATGTTGTAGATCGCGAGCTTCGAGTCGAACGACACGAGGCCGCAGGTGCTCACGCGGAGGCTGCCGTTCGCGATCGGCTTGCAGCGGTACCAAACGTCGAACATGAAGGTGTCGCTACCCGAGCTGCAGGTCGCGGCCGGGTGGTTCGGGCCGTCGGTGTTGCAACCCGTGTTGTTGAACGACAGGGTCGCGTCCGAATTCACGACGATCGCGTTCTGCGCGCAGTCGTTGGCGGCCACCGGTGCGACGCACTGGTGAACGAAGATGCCGCAGGCGGCGATCGCCGAGTCAACGCAGGACTGGTCCCAGCCGATTTCGCAGCAGAGCGGGTTGTTCGCGCAGACCGCGTTGCAGCAGACCGCGTCCGAGCAGCCGGGGTTCGCGTGAACCGCGCCGCAACCGTCGGTACCAACGCCGCAGACCGGCGGGTTGGCGGTGAAGGTCATCGAGACCTGGCCAGCGCCGAACTCGGTGCCGTTCCAGCCGCCAACGCGGAGGTAGTAGGTCGAGCCAACGACGATGCCGAAGCTCGAGATCTTCGAGTAGAAGTTCTGGCAGCCCGTGTCGCCGGTGCCGTCGCCGTTGCAGGCGACTTCGGTCAGCGCGGCGGGGGTGCCGGTGTAGAGGACGATCGAGGTGTCGAACGAACCCGCGAAGCAGGTCGAGAAGCTGGCAACGCCGGCCTCGGTCGGAACGAACTTGAACCACACGTCCTTGTTGCCCGTTCCCCAGTCGAGGAAGGTGCCGGTGCAGAACGCATCGCTCGGGGCGGCGTTCGCGCTGGCGGTGGCATTGGTGGTATCGAACGCGACGGGCGACGCCGGGGTAAGGGTGACCGCGGTCGACGCCTCGTCGCCTGCGACCTGACCCAGCGCCGTCGTGGTGAGACCAGCCGTCGCGAGGACGGTGGCCACCGTGAGGCTCATACGATTGACATTCTTCATGGGCTGCTCCTTGATGCGGTCCGTTTCGGACCTCGTCTGATGGTGTCGGTCACTCGACCGCACCTGGGACTCTCACGAACTCCGAAACGGACGGTGTTCGCCGTACTCGCGTTTAGGTCGCCGGCTGTTGACAACAGCAAGCGATGGCAACGCGACTTTTTTCCAACTCGGATCCGTGATCGGACAATCCAAACCGCGGCTTGGGTTGAACTCAGAAATCCGACCAACTCTTCGGACTGCTAGGAAACATCCGCGTACAACGAACAGCGATCGCGTTCTCGGAACAGCCGAGAACAAACGCGATGAGGCAAAAACAAAAACGCCCTGCGAACAGGGCGTTTTTATTGGTTTGTTCCGATTACTTCGCGGGTTCGATGGTGACCTTAAGTCGCAACGAAGTGAGCTGCTCGGCCACGAGTTCCGCATGCTCGCGATGCGTGGCGAGCACCAGTGAAAGCCCCTTTTTGTGAGCTTCCATCGTGCAGCGCGTTGCCGCGGGCACGCTCAGACGCGCAAATCGACAGAGCGATTCGACCACGAAACCCATGTCATTCACTTCATCGTTGTGCAGAAGGACATTCCAAGGCGGCAGCGCCTCGGTCGGGGTCTTCGGCGCCGGAGTGGGACGAGTTGGTGCGTTGGCAGTCGACTGGCTCATCAGGTGTTGGGCTCCCGGTGGAGTGATCGGGGTGGTGCGATCAGGGCGGTCTTGCGGTGACCTCAGTACCTCCGCCGCACAGCTCAGCGTTGGAGCGCGAGTATACGCGGGCAACTCTGCCGATTCATCTACACGATCGAAGTTCGGACAAAAGCCGCGCGATGGTCACGCCTTTCGCCAGTCGATCACGAGCTTGCCAAACTGCTCACCCGCCTCGAGCCGCGCGAACGCATCACGTCCGTTTTGCGGAGCAAAGACCTGGTCGATCGTCGGCTTGATCGCGCCGCCCTTGAAGAGCGAGACGACCTGCCGGAACTCCTCCATGTTGCCCATCGTCGAGCCCACCAGACGCAGCTGGTTCCAGAAGATGCGCGTGAGATCGGTGGTCGCGTCGGGGCCGGTCGTCGCGCCGCAAGTGGCAAACACACCACCCCTCGCAAGGCTCTTGATGCAGGCCCCATGGATCGACTTGCCGATGCTGTCGACGCAGAGGTCGACACCGCGGCGGCCCGTGAGTTGGCGGACTTCCTTCGACCAATCGTGACCCTTGTCGAGCACGGTGTTATGGGCGCCAAGTGCCTTCGCGCGCTCGAGTTTCCACTCGTGGCGGCTGGTGACGATCGTCTCGCAACCAAAGTGCTTGGCGATGTTGAGCGCGGCCAGCGCGACGCCGCCGCCGATGCCCGTGATCAGCACGAGCATGCCCGCGCGGAGCTCCGCCTGCGTGACCATCATGCGCCACGCGGTCAGGTGCGCGAGGCCAAAGGCACACGCCTCGACGGGATCGCACTCGCCGATCTCCATCACGTTGGCCACTGGCGCGACGAACTTCTCCGCCAGGCAGCCGGGGCCGTGCTCGCCGATCATGAAGATGTCCGCAGGCGCTGGCCGGATGCCCGGGCGCAACGGGTCGACCTTTGGCACGGCCGCGTTCAGCAGCACCCGTCGACCGACCCATGACGCGTCGACGCCCTGCCCCACCGCTTCCACCACGCCCGCGCCGTCAGAGCCCGAAATCGCGGGGTACTTGAGGTCGATCCCCGGAAGCCCTCGACCAACCCAGAGGTCGAGATGGTTGAGCGCGGCCGCTTCGGTTCGGACCAGCACCTCGCCTGGTCCCGCGACAGGATCAGGAAAGTTCGCATCGAATGCGATGTTGGGAAGGACGGGATTGCCCTGACGCTGGATGGTGATTGCGCGCATCGCGCGAGTGTACGGCGATGCAGCCCCACCGTCCGCAACGCGTATGATCGGCACCATGACTCGAGACGCCTTTGGTCGACTTCCCGCCGCGCTTCGCACCACGCTGATCGCGGCGGTGTTCATTGGATTCGGCTGCGATGGCGCCGCCAACGGCCAGCAGCCGCCGACGCGTCCGACGGTCACCGCGCCATCGAGCCCAAACCTGCCCCCGCCCGCGCCCGCAGGCCAATCGATCCCGGGCCCGATCAAGGCTGATCCGCCGGGCGTCGATTTCGGCATCGTCGCGCCCAACTCGGTCGTGTCGACGACGGTCAAGATCCTCAATCCGCTGGACCACCCGATCACGATCTCGATGGCCAAGCCGAGCTGCACCTGCACGACCGTCGACATGGTCGGCAAGATCGTGCCTGCCAACGGCTTCATCGAGATGCCGATGTCCATGAAGCTCACCAGCGCGATCGGCAAGAAGTCCGCGCAGGTCAACATGGTGTTCGAGGGCATCAACCAGGTGCTCTCGGTGCGCATCGACGCCGAGACCGCGTACGCCGTCCGCGCCAACCCCAACTACATCGATGCCCTCGCCGCCGAGCGCATGAAGGGCTCGTTTGAACTCATCTCGTCCGACGGGACGCCCTTCACCGTCAAGTCCGTCGATGGCCGACCCGCCCAAAGCGCAGACGGGCTTCCCATGAAGCCTGCCACGCGGCAGGTCGTCCGTTACGACTTCACAGGCGGCGTCGGCCTGCAGGGCAAGGGAGTTCCGCCCTTCCTGATCGTCGAGACCGACCATGCCAAGTGTCCGCTGCTCGACCTCAGGGTTCGGCACGAAACGACCAAGATCTCCCCCGCGATCAACTTCGCGGCGTTCCGTGAGAACGTCGGGGTGATGGCCTCCAGAGGCACCGCGGAGTTCGAGTTCGAGGTCAAGCACATTGGGGAAGCGCGCCTCGATCGCGTCGAGCCGCAGCACAAGGAACTCACCGCGGAGATCGTGAGCCAGCGCTCGGATGGCGACTCGATCTTCGTCAAGGTCCGAGTCAAGGACGGCGGGATGCCCGCGGGGCCGTTCCTGCTCCCCTGCCGGTTCTGGACTGGGACGACGTCCGCAGACCTGTGGCTTTACGGTTCCGTCCGCTAGCCACGGAGCCGGGCAGCCCTCGGTTCTCGGGATCTTTCTCAATCGACGACGAATCCGATGGCGGCGGTTCGCGAACTTCGGGAACCATGATTGCCTCGGCAC
>Ga0114980_10003347_pt1 | contig 11011 bp, 23 predicted proteins | sample S_140806_EF_Meta_FD_87018 | JGI IMG/M metagenome (GOLD analysis project Ga0114980, IMG submission 87018) | Freshwater microbial communities from Lake Simoncouche, Canada to study carbon cycling - S_140806_EF_MetaG | ecosystem: Environmental > Aquatic > Freshwater > Lake | place: Lake...
TCGCTTCATCAATATTACCTATTGCATATTTTACTCCACGATTTGAAGCGTGTTTTTCAACTTGTTTACCGTTTATTTCAGCTTTGTAATATCTATCATAACATCGACCACTACTGCCACCAAAAAAATACTGCCAATCAATGCCCGAACCGCTAACATCGGTTTTGCGTAATGCCTGCTTTTGTGCTTTATTTAACTTTTGTTTTTCCATTTTGCTGTTGTTTTAAATTTAAGCATTAGTAATTCTATTACGGCACTAACGCAAAACCGTTTACCGTTAATTTCTATTTTAGATCCTCAAATGTTCTTTTTGCACAATTGCAATTATTTTTATTTTAATCTAATAATTTAACTAGATAAAGTTCCAGCCAATTATGATATTTTGGATGCCATTCCATCCACTCGCGATAGTTTTTTGGATATATGTATCCAGTTTCCTCTTCAAATAATCTGATTAATCTTATCATAATAAAAAGGATTTGGGTTGCACTGGCTCCTGATCTGCTTTAATTTTGCAATAAATACCAATACATGATAATAAAATAACTTTTTCAACTGGCTCCACTTCATCAATAATTTGAAATGCTGGACAGTTATTTGAACATAAACTTGCTTTAATTACTACTTGCCCAGCTATATTTGGATGGGGCAATAATACTGGCACTTTGTAAATACACTCAATTGGATCTCCTTTTTCATTATGCAATGTTGGAGTATTTTGATAATCTTTTAAAATATAATTTTTCATAAGTCTTTTTTTTAGTGGGTTTTTTTGGTCGGTTAAACTGTTGTGTGATGTGTTGGTTAAAAAAAGGCCAGCAAATTAATACTGGCCTTACGTTTGACCTCCCGATGGATTTGCACCCCTGCTCACCATCGAGTGATCTAATTTAATACTTTATATCTCCACAATTGATATTTACCATTATCTAATCCTGATGCTCTGGCAATGGCTTCAAATTTTGTTTCTGCAAAGATAGAAAAACATTCTCCTGATGGAGATTTTACAACAAATGTTTTCATACATTAAATTTTAAATTGATTCCATAAGCTTTTAGCTCTGTGTAAATTTTGCCATCATGCATTTTGCTGATGGGAGTAAAATAAACAACAGCTCTATCTCCAATTATGGATCTACTAATTATTTCTGCTTGAGATCCCCAGCTCTGAAATCCAATAGTATTTTTATATCCATTGTCTTCCACCTCTAGCAAAAAATTTCTACGAGTCCATTGATTGCCTTGCTGATTTGTGCCAGTGATAAGATTACTGATCCAGCTGATTGTTCCAGTTACTTTTAAAACTGATTTTTTTTCTGTTGTTTCCATGCTTTTTTTTGTTTTTAGATTTGTATTAATTTTTAATAATTAAATTAGCTGGTAATGGCTCACCTATGTTTGATTGATTTGCTTTACTGTATGGCAAATAAGGATAACAATAAATATATAAAACGAGTAAATCATTTTCATATGCTGTATTGTGATCATTTGTTACTTTCCATTTAGTATTTCTGTAAGTAAAAATAGATCCTGGTTCTAAATTACCAAGAATTGTAATTGATTTTTTTTCTGTTTGTGTTTCCATGCTATATAAATTTATGATGCAAATCAATAATTTTTAATTGATATAAGCAAACAATGTTAACAAAAATTAAGGTTATATTAAGGTAAAAGCTAAGTGATGTTAAGGTTAAATTAAGCTAATCTGTGCAATATATTGCACAAATATTAATTTTTAGGCACAAAAAAAACCCAATCATATGACTGGGTTAACAAACAAACCTAGCATGGATTATTGTTTGTTTTTATTTTTAAAAAATTCTGTGTAAATTTTTAATGAAATATAGAAAATTGAAAGTGAAACAGAAACAAATCCTAAAATTGGATTTGCATATTGGGCCACAACATTTACTGCATGGATCAATAATAATAATCCAGTTGTTGTTGGAACACTATAATCATTGTTAAAGTGATCCATTCTTTTTTCTTTTCTTTAATTCTAAAAATCTTAATATTAGGCCAAATAAAACTAAAACAGATTCTCTTATTAAATCTGCTGTGTCTGGGTTAAAAATTTGTTGTGTCATTGTTTATTTTATTTATAATATGTATTGAAAAATTGCAAAAAAACTTTGATTTGCAGCAATTAATAGTGGATCATTACTCTCACAATATATTGTAGTTCCTTCAACATAACAATTTATATTTCTCTTTAAATTAACTGTACAAACTCCAAATGCTGCATTTAATGATGTAATTGGTTTTGAAAAGTCAAAACTACCACCACCGCCTAAACCAAAATTAAAATCAATATAACCAGCAATTGTTACTGTAATAATTTTTCCAACTTGACTAAAATATGCTTGATTTAATAATGGATTACTACATGATCCTAATGCATTATTTAATGTTGGTGTATATTCACCAGATAAATTATTCAATATTAACTGTCCCATCTTAATTGAATACTTTTCTAATTACAGTAACTTGATTTGTTCCAGTATTGTCAAACGCTAAAACATAGATTGTTTTATTGGTTTCGTTTTCATTTGCATAAGAAACATATTGAGCTCCAGCTGCAATTGTTAATCCATTAATTGTTGCATTGCTGGTTCCAGTGTTTATTACAGTAAAATCTCCACAATCTGATTTAATTGGCTGGTTATCGTTTACAAATGCAATTATTTCAATAAAATTTCTACTCATAACTAATTTTTTTATTCTGGGATAAAGTTAAAAAAAAAACGACAATTAATGCTGGGATCATCCATTTGCCATATTTGGTAAAATTTACAGCAATGTTTTTTGTTAATCGTTCTACCTGATTTGCAACTTTTGTAATAATGTCTGTATATGTTGGTGATTCTGCATAACCAGCTCTGGCAATGGCGATAATTTGCTCCTGATAATTTGGAGCTTTAAATACTCCAGCTTTTGTATAACGTGGATTTTTTTTTAAAAATTTAATAAAATCTGCAGCTGATTCTTGAAAATTAGAATAAACTCTAAATGTAGATATTTTATCTCTATCATTTGGTGTTGGTAGATCAATAGTATTTCCATCCCATCCAGTCCCCTCTTTTATTCCAAAAAAATTGTTTGCTTTTCTTGCAACTAATCCCTGAGCTGGATAAAATACTCCGTTAACTTTTCCTTGTGATTCTACTATGGCAATTGCCAATAATGTTTCAGGAAAAATTTTGGTGCCAGTAGTCAATTGAACTATGGCTGGATAGTTTTGTTTTGTCCAGTCTGATCTACTTAGCATAAGATTTAGATTTAATTAATGTTGCAGCCAAATAAACAACTGCTCCAATTATTACTGCTTTTTGTAAATTCTTAAAAATTTTATCTGTTAGTGATAAATTTTTGTCTTTTTCTTCTTCGGCCTTTTCTTCTGTTGTTAGTGCTCCTTGCTCACTCAATGATTTCACATCAAATGTATTTGTCGCATGGCGAACATAATAATTACGATTGTTTGCATCTCTAAATACCCAGTACAATGTAGATCTGTTTTCATTTGGATTTAAATAAGATTGCACCACTCCAATGTTTTGGGATGGTGTTACAGTATACACAACTGGAGCACTATCAATTGCCAGTCTATAAATTTTAACTGGCACTCTAGCTGTTAATGATTTTCCAATTATTTGATCTGCACTATAATTCATTATGCTCCTATAACTGCTTTTATTTGATTTAAAATAGATGGATTTTCTTTAATATAACTAGCCATCTTTGATAATGTTTCCTGATAATTTGCATCTACCTCTGCAAACTTTTTTAAGGTTTCATTAATATCACTAGCTGGTGATCCAATAGATGCTGATTCTTTTGGTTTCATAAATGCCGCAATAATTGTTGGTATATGTTCGGATAAATGTTCCATTAATTTGTCTGTTGCTGATGGCTTGTCCTCTGGCAGATTTCCAATTTGAGCTTTCTCTAATTCTAATTTTTGCTCAAAGAATTTTTCTTGTAATGAAATAAAATCTGTTAATGATACTCCTTGTTGATTTGTGTTACGATGATAAACTGTTGGATCGTTCAATTTAATAGTAACATCAATTCCATCTGGTTGTGCTCCACCTTTTTTTGTTTCGCCAGCATAAAACTTAACAATACAATAATCACCAGATAAATTTGCTAGTGTAGATTGCAGCTGATCAATTGAATCGGCTAGTGAAATATTTTTTTGTTGTTCGTCTACTACTTTTTTTTGTTTATCAAAAATTTTCCAATAAACGTAATTATGTTTTGTTTGTAAGGTTTCCGCAAATTGCGGTGATATAAATGCCATGCTTATTGTTTTTATTTTTTACCTAAATGATAGAATGTAAATGTTGCTGTTGCTGTTGTATTTGATGGAATTGCTGTTGCTATATATAGATAACATTGTCTTAATAATAATCTAGTATAAATTGGAACAATTTTACCTGATTTTTGAACACTATTAATATTGATATTTGGATTTGGAAATGTTGGATTAAATAATTGCAAACATGGATAATTTTGAATGACTAATTCATTATCTATATTTACTAAATTTAAATAACTAAATTGTATTAATGGAACTGTCCAAAAATTATTGCCAACAAAATTATAATGAAGATCACCAAATAATGCTCCAAATGGTCTTGCCATGTGTGCTTCAATACCGACAATTTGAACATTGTTTAATTCTGGAATATCTGGAAAATAAAAACGTGGATTGTTAGTAGTTGAATTTGCTGTGATTTCAACATTAACACGTTTAGTTTTTACTGCCTGATAATTATTACCTATTTGATAATCTAACTGTTGCAGCATCTTTTTCTAAATAATATAGTATGTTTAACAATACACTTTCATTTGCAGTTAAATTTGCTGTTGAATTTATTGTAATGTATGATTTTGTTAATTGTAATGGAAATGGTTTATAATCACGATAAAATCCAGCTGTAAAATAAGGATCTAAATCTCTTAACGGATAATTGTGAATAATCTCCTGATTGTATTTATCAACAAATGTTGCACTAATTGAAACTTCACCAGCAGCTGATATTACTGCTCTACCATTTGGAGATTGAGCTGATGTTGTACTACTGTATGACATTACACCACACAAATAAATATTTCTTAATGTTGGATAATCTTGTATAAATATTTGGGATCCTGCTCCTGGTACTGTTGCACCTAAATTAATTTCGATTAAATATGATCTAATTATTGGTTTCATTGTTTTTTGTTTTAAAAAAAAAGCTGCTACTTTTTATTGCAGCAGCTTTTTTTGAATTATAGATTATGAAAATTAACGTGAACTATATGTCGCTGATGATGTTCCTCTCCTACCTCTTAATTGCTGTTGCAATTTCTGTTGAACTGATGCAGCTCCCTGATTTAGGAATCCGTTTAATATTAATCCAAATGCAATAAAAGTAGTTGTTGCGGCTGGAGCTCCTAAATCCTGAGCAACTGGCAAAGTTATTGACCACTCAATGTTAGCTTGTCCATTCAATTCTAATGATGGCAATAATTCTGATCTGCCATAATTCATTAATGGCCACTCATCACGAGCAATTCCATTTTGATTTGTTGCTGCTGTTACTTGCTGACTTGTACCAACACGATAAAATGATCTCATTGGAAATGAATCAATGAATGTTGTGCTGTCAATTTTTAAGGATAAAAATCCATTATAAATTGCCTCTAACTCATCGGCCTTATTTCCAATAGCTGTAACATTTGGATTTGGATGTGTGTACATTCTTGCTTTGGATCTCTCTGAATCTGTTGGTGCATTAATTGTTGCAGATGTATCTGCAATAATATAAAATGCATAATCTGTAACAGTGAATGTATCGTTTAATTTTAATCTACGTTCTGTCACAGTTTTTGTTCCAGATGTATCCAATGTGTTGAAATTAATTACACTGGTTGCAACTGTTGTTGCTGTTTGTTCCAATCTTAAATAAGATGGAGTGGTAATAATACCTTGTTTAGCATATTGACTTGCTTTTTCATTGTAAAGCGACTGGTTGCGGCTAAAACTTTTTGCGGCAACTATATCACCACCTAATGCTGGAATCCTTGTTCCAAATTGTGCCATTGATCTTCTCATTGTTTTTTTTTTGTGTGGTTTATGTTTATGTTTATTTAGTCTATTTGATTAATTTTCGTAATATCCCATTGAATCATCACCAGAAATTTCTTCATTTCCAGCCATCACTAGATCTTCTGATCCATTGACAAAATCTTCGCCAACAAAATCTGTACCAACAAATTCATCTCCAGCTAATAAATCCTCACCAGCCATAATTGACATATCTGCCGGTAAACTTAGGATTGATTGATCTGCTGGAGCTCCCAATAAATCATCCATTGATCCAATTCCCGGAATGAATGCTTTGGCCAAATTTAATCCACCGGTTGAAATCATCCCTAACCCGGCCATCTTTACAATTGTATTTTTTTGGCCTGATAAAAATAATCCAGCTCCAATTGGTATTAATGATTTAACTACTGCTGGTACATTTGGTAGTTTATCATTTATTAATTTTACAACAAATCCAGCTGCAATTGATCCAGCTACAATTCCAGCTGCCTCTTGCACTGGAAATTTCATTTTTTTTGCCATTGTTTTATTTTTTAAATTATTTTTTTAGTTTTTTTCTTGCGACTTTAACAGCAGCTGCTTTTTTCTTTTTGGCTGCTTTTAATTTTATTTCTAATGCTTTAACTGTTTTTGCAACTGATCTAACACTTGGTGTATTCATCAATTTACGCACATAACTACCAATTGTTGATGTTTTTTTAGTAGTTTTTTTTCTGGTAACTTTTTTTTTCTTTAGTGCCATTTTATTTTTTCTTTTTTAATAACAAAAATGCTGCTACTGCAACTCCGCCAAAAATAAGTAATGTTTTTGAATTTAACAAATTTGATCCACCAGTTACAACTTGACCATCTGGTGTAACAAATACTTGTCCATTTGATGCATTGTATGCTCTAGCTTCATCACCCTCTGGATCTGCTGCTGTAAAATTTTTATTTTTTAGTGGATCATCTGGCAATGGTGGCAATCCTCCATCGTCTGTTGGCGGTGTTTCTTCTGGTGTGTCTTTAATTCCAGCTTTTTTAAATGCTGCAACTAAAGCAGCAATAATTGGAGCTGCTGCTGCAATTGCAGCAAATACTGCTTGTGATGATGCTGCTGTTGTAACTGGCTCTACTCCAACATAATCTTCTGCATAATTAAATCCTGAAACTCCTCTTTTATTTTTTTCTCCAAACAATGGTTTTCTCTTTGATCCTTTGTCCACAACTTGTTGTAGTTTATCATAATCACCACCAAATGATTCCCAGAATTTTTTTACAGCTGCTGAATCCTTATTCATCCATCTTGATAATTTGGATGTATATCCTCTAAAATTTGGTGTTAATAAAACCAAAAATGCTGCTCTACTTGGAGCAAATGCAATTTTTGGAGCTGCATCAACTCCCTTTTTAATTGTATCTGCTAACTTCGGATTTTTTGCCTTAAAATCTTTCCATTTATCATTGATCAAATCCTTTAATCTTTTTCTAGCAATAAATTCTGGCTCACTGATTACCTCTCCAGTATCCAAAAATTGAACAACTGGCACTCCATTAATAAATCCTGATCTTACTGGCCTGAAATCTTGATCCTCAAACATAACTGGCTGACCAGCTAAATAATTTACTCTCATATCTTTGATACTTTTGTAATTTTTATTTTCGTTCAAATCTTTTGAACATGCATCAAAAATAAATTTTTTATTTGATTTATCCAAAAAATAATTATAAACGTGTGTAAACTTGCCATTTGGCCTATAACTAGCAAAACGAAATCCACCATTATGTTTAGCATTTTCCATTATTGCCAAATACAGCAATGATAATGATTTGCAATCTCCATTTTTAGATTTAAGTAATGCGGATGGAAACTGAATATTTTGATTATCATATCCATCCATTTTATATTTTATTTCTGCCCTGATCCACTTACCAGCTAATTCTGCATCTTTTTGAACATTGGATCCAGTTAATCCAATAATCTCTTGTAAATTCATTTTTTTAACTTGAGCAATTGCAGCTGGAGCTGCCATACACAAATGATAAATAATATCGTTTGTGTCTGCATTATTTTTTGCTGTTAATATTTTCACGCTTAAAAATCTAGTTTTTTAGTAAAATTAACTGGAATAGCTCCTAAATCCGTATCAATAAATCCAACAATGTTAAATGTTAATGATTTATCTGATCCCTCTTTAAATTGTGAAAATATTTCAACAATTGATGTTATAATGTTTGAGCTAGATATGGCTGCATTTAATTCAACAACTTTTTGTGATCGAGCATTAACAGTAAAATCTGAATCACGTGTTATTTTACCAATTGTTTTATTTTTATAAATAACATCTAGATCCAATCCTCTAACTATAACTGGTTGATTTTCATTGTTAATTAAATTTATTTTTACTCTATAAAATAATTGAGTAAAAAATGCATCTCTAGATTTTTGAGAATCAATAGAAATTGAAACTGGATTGATTGACAAATTTTTCATTGCTGTGGATCGTCCAGTTAAATATTTGCTGATAATATAAAATGCAGCAACAACAGCTCCAATTGGTATTAATTTTTTCATGATGTTATTTTTTCTTTTGTTATAAATTTAATTCTGTTTGCAAATTTAATCAAATTATCATCTGGAGCAAAAGATGATAAAACTATCCCAGTAAATGGAGAATACCAGTATGATCCTTGCCAAATATAAAATTTATCATCCAAATCATTTGCAATTGTTTCATCAACAGCAATTGCATTCAACTCATCAATCTCATCTGATACCATTTTTATTTTTCCCATTGGCTGGATGATCCTGATTTTTTCAATGGCTTGAAAAATAATATCTAATGCTTCAGGATATGCATAATCCTCATTTTTTTCTGTTGGATTATCATTGCCAGTTTTGGATGTTAATTTTGTAAAATATTTGAATAGCTCCATTGGATCATGTGCCTGAACAACTTTTTGAGCTTGAATATTTGCAGCTGGAAAAATTTTTAACCATTCATCCATCATATAATTTGCTTGATCAATGCCATCCACAATAAAATGAAAATGCGGATGATATTTATTTTCCAATGCATTGTATGTGCACTCTAATTTTCTAATACAATTAATGCCATCCATTTTTTTTGATCTTCTTTTTTCTTGTATTTTTCTTATTGCCAAAATCATCGATTGAAAACTAAGTCTTAATTTTTCGGCTGGTACATTTGGGATGGTTAAAGTTAGAAATTGTTTGTCTTTCATGTTATCAATGGCCAGTTGATAACCATTAATTAATTTGCCAGTTCTGATTCTGTTGCATATTCTGCACCATCTATGTTTGCAATATCTGCTAGTTAATTTATCTCCTTTTTGATAGATTAAGCTGGAGCAATGCAATGTGTCCACATATTTACTCTGGTACTTTGTTTCCAGATTAATCATTGATTCAATTAATCTTTGTTGAGTAAACTTTGATTTTGCTCTTTTATTTATTTTTTCAATTGTAAGCATTTTTCAATTTTTAAATTATTGATATTCAATTGTTCACGCAGTTGTTCTAACTTATCGAGAAAGGAATAGTTAAAATAAAATTAATTGATTATTAATTTCTGATTTTTTTTCAATTATATCAAATTCATCTGTAATTGCATTGTTAATCCATTCCATAGGATTATTGCCAGTAATTAAAAATGTTCCTTTTTGTGGATGATAAGCAAAAAAAGCTGTTTCTGTATTTGATTTTGATGTAATAAGTAAATCTTTGCAATTATAAATACGTTTAATTAATTCAAAATTAGCACTGGCATAATACTCAAATTCTTCTCTTTGATCCTCTGTTAATTCTTGTAATAAATCCTGATTCATATTTTTAGTTTTAAATTAACTCTTTATTGCCGACATTAAAACGATCGGCAATAAGTTAGTTAGCTGCTATTTTACAGACCACTCCAAAAGTTTAGACTTGACAACTAATTTTAGTTCATCAACTTTTGACAATGGACAGCGAAATGCAACCGTTTTAGTTCCTTCGTTGTATTTAGGTTTAGCACCAGAACCTTCACGCTTACCACCTTGCTTAATTATATCGGGTAAAATTTCATATATAAACGATTTCTGCTCTTTCAATGTATGTCTTTCCTTTTCATAACCATATCCACGAGTTTTAATCTTTTTTTCGGTATGGCAATAACTTGATTGCAAGTTCATTCCTTGCTCTGTATCTTTTATATAAACTAACCCATCTTTAGTGATCCTAAATCTTTGACCTATTTTTACATCTGATAAACGGAGTTTGTTTAAAACCTTTTCCGTATTATCAGTATTTATTATATCAATTAGTTTTTTCATTAGTAACCTCTATTTATAAGTTGTGAAATTCTTTTTGCTGCACTTTCAATGTTTTTGCAAAACAAGTTTCTTTCACCTATTACAATCCAAAATAACTTTTCAGAAGGTTTGCATACTGAATACCAATTTGCTCTTTCATTACCAAAGTTTTGTCCTTCTAAAAGTGCTGTTTTAATTTCTTGAGTTGTCATTTTTTTATCTGTTTTGATAGGTCAAAGATACATCTTTATTTTGAAACTGCAAACTATTTCAAAGATAATTTCAATTTATTTTCTAAAGTGCTGAAAATCAAAGAAAAAAAAACAGCAGCTAACACGGGTTTGGCAAAAAAGCCGCTTTGTTCTTCGTTTGACATATTGTTCTAATTTTTAAGTTTTGTTCTTCGTATTAAAATTTCGTTTCGGCTTCTTCGCCAAGCCCGATAACGTTAGCGGTCAGGCAAAACACGCCTCTGACAATTCCACTTCTGTTTTATATTTTTTCTTCGCTTCATCAATATTACCTATTGCATATTTTACTCCACGATTTGAAGCGTGTTTTTCAACTTGTTTACCGTTTATTTCAGCTTTGTAATATCTATCATAACATCGACCACTACTGCCACCAA
>Ga0114980_10003348_pt1 | contig 11008 bp, 15 predicted proteins | sample S_140806_EF_Meta_FD_87018 | JGI IMG/M metagenome (GOLD analysis project Ga0114980, IMG submission 87018) | Freshwater microbial communities from Lake Simoncouche, Canada to study carbon cycling - S_140806_EF_MetaG | ecosystem: Environmental > Aquatic > Freshwater > Lake | place: Lake...
ACTAACAAACCTAACGGCAGCCGATGCAATAAATGACATGATCCCGATTGTGGACGTGTCGGATACTCCACCAGCCTCGGGGAATACCAAACGCATCAGCATCAACAACATCCTCTCATCCTCGCCAACCGCGAGTGGAGCATTGACCGTCACCGGACTCGTTACCGCTGGCTCTGCCACCATAACCGGCGCGGCTACGGTGGGTACGACGCTGGGTGTGACGGGTGTTTCGACTTTCGCTGCTGGTACAGCACTGCTTCCGGCTCTTACAACGACCGGAGACACGAACACCGGAATATATTATCCTGCGGCAGACACGTTTGCTGTCACTACGGGAGGCACTGAGCGTTATCGCGTAGACTCCTCCGGCAACGTCGGCGTGGGGGTTACGCCGAGTGCGTGGAGTTCTACTTTCAAGTCGATTCAAATAGGTTCTGGAACTGTTTCAGCAGCGTTTCTTGGTCAGACAAACAGCCCTGTCGCACGTATTATTACAAATGCGTACTACGATGGTACTAACTTTGTAAAAGTGGCTAACAACGTGGCTGGTATGTATGCTTTGCAGGGTAATTCTCACGAATGGTACAATGCTGTTACCGGAACTGGCACCGCTACATTCGTTCAAGCAATGACCCTCGATGCGAGTGGAAATTTGCTGATAGGGACGACGAGCAACACATCGTTCAGCGCAAGAATCGCTTTATCGTATAATTCTGGAACAACAAATTGGGCTGTTGGACCTTCAGTCACTACTCCTACAGGATTTTTCATATCTGCAAATGTTGGTGCTCAAGGTGTTTATTTAGCAAATACCACTGCAACATCTTGGACTGCTTGGTCAGATGAGCGATTGAAAGACATCATTGAGCCTATCAGTAATGCTGTTTTTAAGGTTGGTTCTTTAAGAGCGGTTATCGGAAAGTTTAAGAGCGATACTACAAATACTCGTAAACCGTTTTTGATTGCTCAGGACGTTTTAGCCGTACTACCTGAAGCTGTCGATGTATCGAATCCTAAAAGCTTTGGTGTTAGCTACACCGAAGTAATTCCGCTGCTGGTTGCTGCGATCAAGGAACTCACCGCCCGCGTCCAAACCCTCGAAGCTCGCTAATTTATGACAATCCTCTGGATCATCGAACGCCTTCTCGTCAAGCCCATCGAAGGCAGCAATCCCGATGTCGTTATCACCGCCGATTGGCGATGCAACGGCACTCAGGATCAATACAGCGGCACTTGCTACGGCTCCTGCTCGTTCGCTCCGCCGTCTGGTAGTTTCACGCCTTACGAGGACTTGACGCAGGAACAGGTGCTTGGTTGGTGCTACGCCAATGGAGTCGATCAAGCGGGCATTGAGGCGAACGTCACCGCGCAGATCGAGAATCAGATCAATCCGCCCGTCGTGACGCTGCCGTTGCCGTGGGTGCCGGTGCCTCCGGTTGTGGTTGCGGAGCCGGTTGTTATCGCTGACGCTCCCTCCGCATGATCAAGATTGAACTCAGCACCGAGCAGGTGAATAGCCTCCTCCAACTCATCGACATTGCCATCAAAGCCGGTGGCTACCAAAACGCCAAGGTGGGCGTTCCTTTGGCCGACATCATCCTGGCAGCCGCACAGCCTAAATCCGAGTAATGGAACCAACGAACAGCAGTACCAGCCCTGGACTCAGCCTAGCAGCAGCGGCAGGGGCCACCGCTGTTTCGTTTCTTCCGGTACTGACCGACTGGGTTCGCCTTATCACCGCGCTGATAGGCTTGGCCTGCGCCATCTACGCCGCATATCGATTATTCCGCTCTAAATGAAAAACACGAAAACAACTCTCGCTGGTGTTGGTGCCATTCTGGTCGCTGTCGGTGGTGCCTTACGGGCTGCCTTTGATGGTGACGCCAGCACCAACATCGACATCGCCTCGACCATTGCCGCGGTGACCGCCGGCCTCGGCCTGATTATGGCCAAGGATGCCGACAAGACCGCTACCATCGACCCCAAGGCGTGAACTGGATCTACCAGATCCTCAAGGCTCTGCTCGACTGGCTCCGCGAAACACCACCCACCGATGTGCAACATGGCAAAGCTCCCGAAGCCCTCAAGAGCGATCTGGATGGCCGTGTTGCTGACCTGCCTGGGCTGCCAGATGACACGGGTGGTCCTGGTCCCTTCCGGTGATCCGGTAATGCTGGCCCAGCCGGTGAAGGCCAGTGTCTATGCTTTCGATGCCGACAAGAAGCTGGTCGGGCCTTCCCGGGTGACCCTCCCGGCCGGATGGTACGTCCTACCCAAGAAATAATATGGCTCAACAAACGATCAACATCGGCACCATCGCCAACGACAACACCGGGGACACCCTCCGCGGTGCCGGTGAGAAGATTAACGACAACTTCGACGAGCTGTATGCCGCCCTGCCGCTGGTGACACCGACGACCTGGGTGCCGACCCTCATCGACTCCGGCGGTGGCCGCACCTTCGCCATCACCACCAACACCGCGCGGCACACCACCATCGGATGTGTGACCACCTTTACCGCGGACGTCACTGTCAACTCGGTGACTGGATCCGCCACAGGCAACCTCCGACTGTCGCTGCCTGACGCTGTGACCTACGAGGCCGCAGCCGCGGTGTGGCTGACCAATGCCACCAACCAGGCCAAGACTGCAATCATCGCCCGGTTGATCGCCGGCACCAGCTACCTCGAGCTGTCGCACTTCGAGACAGGAGCCGCCGCTAGCCTAGCCGCCCATCTCCAGGCCACCAGCCGGCTCATAGTCTCCGGCACTTACTTCACCACCTGATGACAACCATCGGATCCAGTCTCCAGCAGGGCATGGCAGTGCTCCAGCAAATGCTGGGGGCGCCGATGTTCATCTGGGAAGGGACGTCGATTCGGTGCATCCCGGCAGCGGTCAACGACGCCAACGTGCCCATCTCCGGTGGGTTCCAAGACAACGTGACCTCGAGGATCCTGGTCATGTTCAGCGACTGGAAGACCTGCGACAGCACCCTGGTCTCGATGGATTCGACGCTCTACACGCTCGACCAGGGGACCACATTCTCAAGGCTGCAACGTGAGGACGCCGGCTTTGTTCTCCTAGAGAACACCGACCGCATCGCCCTGACATTCTGCAAGCCAAAGCCGGTGGTCGGTAGGACTCTGGTCTATCAAGGCCGCACCCTCCGCATCCTGTCCTGCCGTGTGGATGCCTCCGGCGCCTACTACAACCTCGAGCTGGGAGCCAAGACAAAGTGAGGCCTGTCGTAAACATGACCGTCGACTCGAGCAACTTCGATGCTGCCATGAAGCAGTATCTATTGAGCACCTCGCGCGACCTTCACAAGGCGATCAACAGCCGGTTCTTCTATTTGATGGTCCGGCTGTTCGTCCTGGTGCCGCCCAAGAGCCCAGGCCAGGAGCGCCGAAGGATCGCCGACTATCTGGGGACGCCTGTCGGTGACATCAACCGGAAGAGCAAGAAGACCGGCAAGCGGGTCGGTAAGTCTCGCATCCTTCGCCGGGTGCACCTTATCGCTCAGTCGAAGGAAGCTAAGGGCGGTCGCCGCGGCCTCTATGGCGAAGAGATGAAGGCAGCAGCCTCGGCCCTGATGCGGAAGGCCATTGGATCGGTCGGCTACCTCCGATCCGGTGTGGTCAAGATGATCCGAGTGTACAACAAGGGCTTCAGCCAGTTTCAGAGCGCCAAGTGGAAGCCGCTGTCGAAGCCTCCCGGCTACAAGGCGCCGAAGCAGACCAACGCCGCTCTGGTCTCACTTGCCAATCAGTACGGCCTCAACGAGGAGAACGTCGCCACGCACAAGGGAACCAAGGCCCGAGGATTTCAGGCTGTCCCAGGCTTCAACCCGACAGCCTCGGTGGTCATGACCGCCGGTGTGGCTGACAGCCAATACAACCGGGTATCTCAAATTTATGACCAGGCCATGCAGAAGGCTATGGACGACGAGACGACAGAGATGATCAACCACATGACCGAGGCCCTCCTGGCCAACGGCAAGGTTCTTGAAGACAACGGAATCTCAATCAAATGAACGCCGTCGCCCTAAGAGCAGAGCTTGCAGTCGCTGACTACCTGGCAGCAGCCAACTGGTCGGCCTCCGGCGCCGGCACACCCACCTGCCTGACGTCCTACAGCCGCGGCCTGTACGACGACCCCGACGACCAGGACGTCATGCCCAACTTCCCGCGCTTGGTTGTCTCAACCAACTCAGCTAGGCCAATGCAGCGCACCGACCTCACCTGCGAGGTCGAGATCGCTGTCGAGCTTCAGCTATCGGCCGACGATACCGACGAGGCTGCAATGCTGACCACCGTCCAGGTGCTCGATAATCGGATCCTGCCGCTGTTCGACGACGCCGGGGCCTCGGTCCTTAACGCGCCATCAAACGATCCCAGCGGCCCCTTTACGGCGCAATTCGCCGCACCTCTGGACTTTGGGGCATCCTCAATCTCTAATCGGTCCAGGACTTTCACCAGGACTTTTACACTCTACTGTTCCTCAACACTCTAACCACCCACACACATGGCTAATTCACAAGGACTCGCATACCAATTTGGTTCACCGGCTTCGGTGACCATGTATGGCATCAACAACGTAGACGCAATTTTCAGTGCCCTGGCTTCGATTGAGAGTTACGACCTTACTCACGAAGCCGACACCGAGGAGATTCGCAACAGCGCTGGAGAAGTGGTCGGCCACATCGGATACAACGAACGCGTGACCCTCAATCTTAACCTCATCCCTTCTGGTGCTGATGCCACCGCCGCCTTAGCATTCTGCTCCCTGGCTCCAGTTAATGGCACCGTGGCGATTTCTGGAGCCCCAAATATTTCAATGATGGGAACCGCTAATATCTTGAACACTGGTCGGTTCATCTATGCCGGCGGTGGCTCGGTCAAAATGACTCAGAGCGGCAAGGCCATGGTCTCGATCACCGTGAAGAAGTACAAGAACCTGACCACCGGCGCCGCTGTCGCCCTGAACGTGTGAGCAGCCTGGCCGCCATCCTAAGCGCAACAGCCAAGCCCTGTCCGATGGTGATCGGGCTCCGCATGGTGCCCTTTACTGTCGGCCACGCCATTCTGCTGCATCGTTTGGGATCGCCATTCGTCACCGGAGGCCGTGCCACCGCTAACGACCTGGTCGAGGCTGTCGTCGTGTGCAGCCAATCCGCCGAGGAGTCGATCAAGACCATGGCCTCGATGTTCCGGTGGGTGCCGCTCCGGCTGATGCGCAAGAAGGTCAGCAAGTCCGACCTCGTCAAGGAATGTCAAATCCTCCAGGAGTGGATCGGCGACAAATCCGACTGCCCCGAGGTTCTGAGGCAGTCGGGTTCAGGATCAAGGGAGGCCGCTATGCCCTGGCCCGAAAGGCTGCTGGTTGGCCTAGTCGACATTGGATTCACCGAGGAGACGGTGCTCAATATGCCGGTGACCGATGCCGAAAGGTTCTTCCTGACCAACGCCGAAATGCACGGTCAGGTCGAGCTGTGGAACGATAAGAACGATGCCCTCTGGCGCCTGGGTCAAGAACGGGAGACAGTAAGGAACTAACAAATGGCCATTTTCTCACTCATCGCAAAGCTCGGCCTTGACGGTTCGGCCTACGAAAGCGGCCTTAAACGAGCCTCCAGCGTGACCGACAAGTTCCGATCATCCGTTGGGATGCAGTTAGGCGCGGCACTGTCTGTTGCTGCCATTGGCTCTTTTGTCTCAAAGGTGGTCGAGACAGTCGACGCCATCGGAGACCTTTCCGAGCAACTCAACATCAGCACTGACGACGTCCAGCGCCTCCAGGTGCTGGCAGGCCAAACAGGTGTTTCCTTCGAGTCCATGGCCAAGTCAATCACAGCAGTCGGCCAGGAGCGTCTTAAGGCTATTGAGGAGGGAGGAAAGGCCCGGGAATACTTCAAAGCACTTGGCTTTTCAGTCGCTGAACTTAACGACAAGAGCATCTCGAACATCGACCTGATCTCGAGAATGGGTCAGGCCCACAAGGATGCAGGCAGCAGCGCACAGACTCAGGCTGCCATGATCGCAATTCTTGGAGAAAGAGCATTTAAGGCCGCTGGAGCCATGGCTAAGATCAAGGAGATCGGTCCGATCAATCTGATCTCAAAAGAGCAGATTGATTCTATTGGAAAATTGGCTGATCGAGTCGACGAGATAAAGCGGACCATCATTCTGTCAGCAGTTCCTGAGATTAACTTCTTTGCAGATGCAGTTGAGCGTGCCGCTAAAGATGCTGAGACAATGGAAGATGGATTACTTGGCTTTTTCCAAACACTGGGAGGCAAGGGATCAATATTAAAAGCCAGTTTTCAAGAAGCGTTTGCCTCACCTCAAGATGTTAACAGAAGTTTCGAGGCATTACCGATCCAACGCGGAACCATTGGCACAATAGACAGCAGGGCAAAACGCGAGACCTCAATGTTCTCAACGGAAGCGCCTCCTGGATGGGTTAACACCCTTGTGGGTCAAATCAAGATTCAGACCAACGAGACCCGTGCGATCCGAGTAAACACCGGCAGAACAGCTCAGGCTGTCGAATAACATGGCAACACTCCAAGGCTCACCAAACCCAAACAACTTCGAGTACATCGAGGTTAGCCGCGCCTACGAGAACAACGGCACAGGCCGGGTGGTTCAGTTAGTTTTCCGAGGAGACAAGGACACACTCCGACTCGCCTCGTCCCAATGGGTGGCTCTGGGCGCCAAGTACAGCATCCGAGAGGACGGCCCTTATTCCGAGGCCACGATCACAGTCGGAGGACCGACCTTCGACCCTGGTACACCAATCCAAGATCAAGCAGCCCCTCCAGTCGGAGAAATAGCGGATATTCGTTACGAGTTCCGCACCGATTACCTCGATGTGTCGGTGTTTGCTCTGCCAGCAGTCGACAAGGAGGCCAACTCGACAGGGAATCCAAACCTTTATAAGCTGGTAATTGAGACAGCCGCTAAGAACGGTGAGATTCTGTCTCAGAAGGAGACCAACCTCGGAAACCCAACGACTTTTCCGATGGCCAACAAAGTCTGGCAAATGCTTTACCGCGGCCAGGACACCTTTCCGATTGCTCGAGTCAGCCTGACCAGGATAGCCACCTTCTCCGGCAACATGGGACTTCCTCAAGTTCCAAACGGAATCCCGCCTGTCTACACGCCGCAATCCTTTATTCAGAATTGGAATCTGCCGTTTTCTGTGCAACAAATGCTTCCTAGAATTCCAACCGATCCAGCCACAGGGCAAGTATTAGCCCCCTACGGCACAGTCTGGGGATGGAAGCAGACAAACTACTCGACAAGCCTGATAACCAAAACAAACCAGGTCGAGCAGGTCATCGCATGGACTTTCGCACCTTACGACACACTCATTTACCCGTTCTTCTGAGTAACCTTTAAAAAACACACACTATGGCAGACGAAATTCAAATGACGGCCCGGTTGTACGCCTCTAAAAACGGCGCTTACCTCCCGAGCGTAACCTACACCAAGAGCGCCACCATGGTCGGCACCGACATGGGCAGCCAGACTCAAATCATCGGATATGCTGCTGTCGAATCGCTTAACGTGCCGACAGACGTGTCGTCTCCTTACAAGCTGTTGATAAGCAACCTAGACGCTACCAACTTCGTTCAGCTTGGTTTTGTGTCGGGCACCTATACAATGCGGATTCCCGCTGGTGAAACACTCTTGATTCCCTATGTCAGCGCCACCATTTACATCCGAGCAGACACGTCTGATGTAACGATCCAAGCCACATTCTGCGAGATTTAACGCACCAACACTATGGCCAACGAAGTCGAGATGTCCGCGCGGCTTTACGCCTCCAAAGGCGGCGCCGTTATCAACTCACTGTCCTACAGCACGGTGGCCAACATGACCGGCACCGACATGGGACAGCAGACCCAGGTGGTCGGCACGACCGACGAGGCCCTAGACCTGACCGCTGACCTTGGGACGCCCTATCGGCTCCTGGTGGTTAATCTGGACCTAGTCAATGCGGTCTCAATCGGACCTTCATCACCCTACTCGTTCCAGATCCCGGCCGGGCAGTTCATCCTGATCCCTTGGGTCGATGCGACGATGTATGTCAAGGCCTCCAATAGCCCCGTAAAGATCTTCGCGCAGTTCTGCGAGATCTAACCAGCCATGGCAATCCAACTGCCTGCAAAACTGGCCGAGACTGGCTTTAAAGCAGACCATGCCCGAGCCATCAATCAACTTATCGAGGCCGTGCGACGGGTCCAGCTCGTCGCCGGGCCTGGCCAACGGGTCGAGCAGAATGCCAACGGCACGGTGCTGAAGACTCCGGTGATGTCGAGCACGGTACAGACTTCCGAGGAGTCCTGGTTCTACTGATATGCCATTGGCAATTGATAGAAAAGACAAGATGTGGAGTGCCAGTAATCTCAATGATCTGTACTCTCGTTTCGACAATAAGTGCGCCAGAACTTTAGACGGTAAGACTCCGTATGTTGTTGGGCTTGGTCAAAAAATACCTTTTGGTGTTACATACGATTATTCCAGAGATCCAGACACTAGCTTTTATATAACTGGAAACACACTCACACAAACTCAGATTGCCATTGAGCTTTCAAAATTAGAAAGCAAACACTTAGATGTTGGTGGTGGTCAAGTTTACGTTGATCACTATGTTAATTCTTTCAACTCTACATATTGCAACATTGAAGCGATTCAAAAGTCTTTTGAGCTACACAAACGGACTGTTGATGGTATTGAATATGATGTCCATTTAGGTTGGGACGATTGGAATTCTGGTTATCTATCTTACGTTAGATCATACTTTTCGTCAGTTAGTTCTATTCCTTCGCTTCCTCCAGGAAGAATTCACAATCACAAAATCGCTGTTGCTGAGATTAGGGTTGAAGGAATTGCTACCTTCAAAATTCTGAACTCATATAAGAGGTTTGATTGCTGGAGGGTTCATAATTGCAGCAGCAGAGACATGAAAGTGCTGCTTCAATTGCCAGATGGATCGGCAAATGTTCGCACAGTTCCGGCAATGAGTTGCAGATCGTTCAGGAGACGCGCTGACGGAACATGGGCGGCAACCTGGAGAGATGGCACTGCATGTGTCTATTTCTTCCCTTATTTCAGCGGAGACGTTCCTTACTTTGCCGGAGGTCCGCCAATGTACGGACAAACAGAATCGCTGTCCGTTTGTGTAGAGCGATCCGCTAAAGCCAACAACATTGCCAATCCATTCATTGCTCTCCAGTGGATGCGAGCAATGGGTGCTTGGGTGGATGCTCGGTACATGTATGACCTTCGCGCATTGTATCCAGAATACGCAGACCCAACCGATGCTAACACTAAAATTGGTGATGCCATCTTCACTTGGGGACGCGCTAGAGTTCAAATTTACAGCAGTCTAACTGGAGAAGTGTTTGAAGATTACATTAGGTTTTTTACTGGCACGACGCTGTTTTTAGAACAACTCAATAGAGTTGGAATCAATGTTCAGATTTCTGGCGACATATTGGTAATGACCAGCAAAAGACCAAATGCAATTATTAGGATCTACCCTATTGATTGCAATGTGTTCTTTGGAGCATCTGATCCGTATTGGCAGATAAATCCAACAACAACATATATTTCAATTGCTTATCCCGAATACTATTACACGCAGAATGTAGCTTCACCTAACGCAGCAACTCAATGGCTAGCTGGAAACGTCCCAACGTGGATGGAGACAATGCGTGATCTCCGAAGACGTATTGCAGTTGAAGAGGGATTTCTTAACAATTATGACGATGTAGCTGATATCTCTGAAGAGAAGGTTGGAATCGTTAGATTAACTTCAATTGGATTACAAGTAGCTGTATCCACTGCTGTAGGAATACAAAATTTTGACGCGCTTGCTTTCAGCGATTTACCAAGCTATGAGCGCACTTCAAATATAATGGAGTTGCGAACAGATTGGAGGTCAAAAGGATTTAGTCCGGCAATTGGATATACTAACGGCCCATATATATACGCAAAGAAAACTTACATAATTGCTCAACCGAGCAATTACAGCGGAATGTATGGTTATGTTTTTCCGCAGATTGGAACAGCAATTGGAGCATCAAGTTATTATCCCGCTATAAATTGCTCATATATTCCTGCTGGTGGACCGTGGGGATTCTCAAGCAGTGTTTACGATTACAACCTTCAACGAGTATTCACAACAGATCCGCTTGTTCCAGCAGTAACCAATGTATTTGGAGCTGATTTTTGGATTAACAAATGGGGCGGCAAAGAAGGTGTTGATGCATCTGTTAGGATACTCGGAAGGCCAAATCAAACACTTCAAAGCGCTGGTGTTGCTGACGATGTATTTAAAGATAGAAACAATCCTACAATGGCTTGTTTGGCCCCTTGGTACACTCAAATTTCTGTAACTGCCACCGAGCAAGCTTACATTGCTGATATACGATGGACTGCGTCCACCTATTTCAATCTTCCGTATAGTTCAACGGCTAACGCTGTTGATTACGATGGAATTGGTCAGTTCTATCATAAGATTCCAAAATCGGCATTTCTTTGGAACTTGTTGGAATCTCAAGTTGGATCATGGAACCGTTCTGTTCCATTGGCTCACGGTGAAATCTGGTGTCCAATTCATAGTTTTGATGCTGGAGGTAATTTGCAGTCGGATACGTTGGGAAATTTAATACCAAAAGACACAACAACAACTTGTTCAGATCTTCAATGGGGTCCGTCTTTCTTCATTGACGAAAACCAATACAACTCTTTTATTGCAAATGGAATACAGGCTAAAAAATTGTATGACACAAGCTTATCTCAATATTATTGGATTGTAACTCAAATGGATGTCGCAACTTATTGCGGATCAAAAGGATTTAGATCTTACAACTTCGACTGTATCAATCAGGTGATCTCGGCAAGCGGTGCAATCATTACCCCAGCTACAGCATGGTCAAAAATGAGATCTTACGGTTTTGGAGAGACTACAGACGGGGCTAGTTACACAGATGC
>Ga0114980_10003353_pt1 | contig 11002 bp, 6 predicted proteins | sample S_140806_EF_Meta_FD_87018 | JGI IMG/M metagenome (GOLD analysis project Ga0114980, IMG submission 87018) | Freshwater microbial communities from Lake Simoncouche, Canada to study carbon cycling - S_140806_EF_MetaG | ecosystem: Environmental > Aquatic > Freshwater > Lake | place: Lake...
GACAACGTCGAGACCCGCTCGGGCTTCGACCTCCCCGACACCCAGCTCGACTTCAAGGGCTACGCGTTCGGTCCCAACTTCCAGTACCGCATCCGCGGCGCCTTCTCCAACCAGGATGAGGCAGTCGTCGGTCAGAATCCCTTCGGAAACCTCGGCAGCGGCAGCGGAACGTTCCGCCTGCTCGATGCCTACGTTCGGGTTGAGCTGTCGGATGAGTTCTCCGTCCGCGCCGGTCAGTTCAAGCTGCCGTTTGCGCGCGAACAGCTCGTCGAAGAGCAGTACCAGCTCGCGGTCGACCGCTCCGTGATCGTCGATCACCTCGGTATCGGTCGCTCGCAGGGCGTTGAAGGCACCTGGTCGTCGGACAACGCGCGCGCCATGCTCGCCTTCTCCAATGGCGGAACCGACAACATCTACGGCATCCTCAAGGCTGTCGGCAGCGAGCCGATGGGCTCGAACTACGGCAGCGACGGCGTCGACTGGGCTGTGACCGGCCGCTTCGAGTGGAAGTTCGCGGGCCAGTGGAAGCAGTTCAACTCGATGACCAGCCCGCCGGGCGACGAGTACGCCATGATGGTCGGCGTCGCCGCGCACGCGCAGGACGGCGATCCGGACAACGGCAACTCCACGACGACCACCCAGCCGAACACCTGGTACGCGTTCACGGGCGACGTCAGCGTCATGCTCGGCGGCGCGTCGCTCTTCGCGAGCTTCAGCTACTCGAACACCAACTCTGGCTCTGCCTTCGTTGCTGGCTCGAACAACTTCAACCCGCCGGCCTACTTCGACATCGGCAAGTCCGAGTGCTGGGGCGTCGTCGGCCAGGCTTCGTACTACATCGCTCCCAAGTGGGAAGTCTTCGGTCGCATGGAGCTCGGCAACGCGTCGGTTCCCAACATCGGCAACATCACCAACCCGACGGGCACCAGCAGCCTCGACAACGGCAACATGCTCACGATCACCACGATCGGCCTGAACTGGTACATCGATGGCCAGGACCTCAAGTGGTCCACCGACTTCGGCTTCGCCTGGGATGCGGTCGACGGCGTCTGGTACGACGGCGCCGCGGGATGGCGCGCGGCGGCTGATCAGAGCGAGATCGTGTTCCGGTCGCAGCTCCAGCTGGCCTTCTGAGCCACCAACAACCCCAAATCACACGAATACGCCGCGCGAAAGCGCGGCGTATTTCTTACACTCGCGGATCCCCTGTAGGTCGCGCGCCGCCGCCACTGTCGGCTGTGTGCCGCCAGAATGAGCAGCCGAGCCATGCCCACAGCCCCCGCCAAATCCAGCAGCCCGACGGACGCCGCGTCCGCCGCCACCCTGATCCACCGCATCGAGGTGCGTCCGCGCCGTGGGCACCATGACCCGCGTGGCCAGTCGGTGCAGAAGGCGATCGAGTCGCTCGGCCTGGCCAAGCAGCCCAAGCGCGTCGAGTACACCGCGGTCTACCTGATCGAGGGCGCGCTCACCTCGCAGGAAGTCGACCGCGTCGCCAACGAGCTCCTCGCCGATTGCGTGACGCAGTCCGCCGAGGTCCACGCCTCCAACCGCGCCAGCCGCCCGACCGTCGCCCCTGGCTCCGCGGTGGTCGAGGTTCATCCGCTCCCGGGCGTGACCGATCCCGCCGCCGAAAGCGTGCAGGCCGCGATCCTCGCGCTGACCGGCCGCACCGTGAAGGTCCGCACTGGCGACCGCTTCGACCTGCATGGCGTCGACAAGGTCATCGCCAAGACCGTGGGCGAGCGGCTGCTCGCGAACCCCGTCATCCACGCGATCCACACCGATCCGTACTTCCCGAGCTCGTTCCCGACGGGCACGCCGTACAAGCTGGCGATCCGCGAGGTCGCGATCACCAAGCTGACCGACGCCGAGCTCGAGAAGCTCTCGCGCGAAGGTCACCTCTTCCTCTCGCTCGACGAGATGAAGGCGATCCAGGCCGAGTACCGCCGCGTTGGCCGCGAGCCGCGCGAGATCGAGCTCGAGACGCTGGCGCAGACGTGGTCCGAGCACTGCGTGCACAAGACGCTCAAGTCGACCGTGCGCTATCGCGAGATGTCGAGCGACCCCGCGTTCGAAGGTCAGTGGTCGCTCGCAAGCGACGCCAAGGGCCGCCCGAACCACGAGGTTTCCGCCGACGGCACCGTCACCGTCAAGAACCTCCTCAAGTCGACCGTCGCCGCGAGCACCCACGAACTCATGAAGGACGGCATCGACTGGTGCCTTTCGGTGTTCGTCGACAACTCCGGCGTCGTTGCCTTCGATGACGAGCATGCGGTGTGCTTCAAGTGCGAGACGCACAATCGTCCGAGCGCGATCGAGCCGTACGGCGGCGCGGCCACTGGCATCGGCGGCTGCATCCGCGACGTGATCGGCACGGGCCTCGGCGCCAAGCCGATCGCGGCGACCGACGTCTTCTGTGTCGCGTATCCCGACGTCGCGGAAGTTCCGCAGGGCTGCCTCGATCCCAAGCGCATTCTCAACCAGGTCGTCGCCGGCGTGCGCGACTACGGCAACCGCATGGGCATCCCCACGCTCAACGGCGCGGTGTACTTCGACGACAACTACGTGGGCAATCCGCTTGTGTACTGCGGCTGCATCGGCCTCATGCCGAACAGCTGCGTCAAGGGCCGCACGCACGCGGGCGATGTGATCATCGCGCTCGGCGGACGCACGGGCCGCGACGGCATCCATGGCGCGACCTTCTCGAGCGCCGAGCTCACCGACAAGCACGCGAGCGAGTTCAGCCACGCCGTGCAGATCGGCAACGCAATCACCGAGAAGAAGGTGCTCGACGCGATCCTCGCGATGCGCGACCGCGCGGGCGGGCCGCTCTACCACGGCCTGACCGATTGCGGCGCGGGCGGATTCTCGAGCGCCGTCGGCGAGATGGCGAGCGAGGTCGGTGCCACCGTGCACCTCGATCGCGCGCCGACCAAGTACGACGGCCTTTCGCCGACCGAGATCTGGATCAGCGAGGCGCAGGAGCGCATGGTGCTCTCGGTGCCCGCGGCAAACGTCGAGGAACTCGCGCGCATCTGCGCGGACCACGGCGTCGACTGGTGCAACTTCGGAACCTTCGGCAGCGACACCGGCGACATCACGCTGTTCTGGCATGGCGTCGAGGTCGGTCGTCTGTCGTGCGAGTTCCTGCACGGCGCGATTCCGATGCCCGTGCGTGAGGCGGTGTGGGACGCGTCGTGGGCCGCGCAACAGCGCGCCAACAAGCGTGCGCGCAAGTTCTCGCGTGATCTCGCGCAGTCCTCGGCCGATGCGATGCTGGTGCTCGAGGCGCTGCTCGCGCATCCCAACATCGCCAGCAAGGCGTGGATCATCCGCCAGTACGACCACGAGGTGCAGGGCTCGAGCGTGCTCAAGCCGCTCGTCGGCGAGCCTGTCGGCACGAGCGCCGGCGGCCCCGGCGACGCCGCGGTCATCCGCCCGAAGAAGGGCTCCGACAAGGCGCTCGCGATCGGCAACGGCCTCGCGACCGGACTCGGCGCCGATCCGTACGCGATGGCGATCGCCGCGATCGACGAGTGCGTGCGCAACCTCGTGTGCGTGGGCGCGGACCCGACGCACATCGCCATCCTCGACAACTTCTGCTGGCCGAGCTGCAAGGACCCGCGCAACATGGGTTCGCTCGTGCGCGCGTGCGAAGGCTGCTACGACGCGGCCAAGGCGTACCGCACGCCGTTCATCTCGGGCAAGGACTCGCTCAACAACCAGTTCGTGACCGAGGACGGCCGCACGATCCAGATCCCGCCGACGCTGCTCATCTCGGGCTTTGCGCCGGTGACCAAGGATGTCAACGCCGTTTCGATGGACGCCAAGCGCGCGGGCTCGAAGCTCGTGCTCGTGGGCAGCACCAGCAATCGCCTCGGCGGCTCGCACTTCGCGATGCTCGCGGGCGCATCGCCAAGCGCGTCGCGGCTCCCCGCGCCCGACCTCGTCGCGGGTCCCAAGCACGCGGCCGCGGTCGCGCGCGCGATCGGCACGGGCATCGTGCGCGCGGCGCACGACTGCAGCGAAGGTGGCCTGCTCGTGGCCGCCGCGGAGATGGCGTTCAGCGGCAACCTCGGCCTCGCGCTCGATGTCGCGGCGATGCCCGCGGACGGCGACGTGCCGTTCCTCGCCCGCTGCTTTGCCGAGGACGCTCATCGTTACCTGCTCGAGGTCGACGAGAAGGACCTCGCGTCGCTCTCGAAGGCGCTCGGCGATGTGCCGCACGCGGTGATCGGATCGTTCAACGCGTCGGGCGAGCTCTCGCTCGGCGACGGATCGGGCATGGCTGCAACCAAGGTGTCCGCGCTCGGCGAACGCTGGAGCAGCGGCATGGCGAGCGGAGGATTCGCGTGAATCGCGCGGAGAAACACACGATGAAGGCACTCGTCATCACGGCACCCGGCATCAACTGCGACCTCGAGCTCTGCGAGGCGTTCGCGCTCGCGGGCTGCGAGGTCACGAGCGAGCTGCTCACGCGGCTCTCGCGCGATCCCTCGCAGATCGACCGCTACGACCTCATCGGCCTGCCCGGTGGATTCAGCTACGGCGACGACGTCGCTGCGGGCCGCATCATGGCCGCGCTCATCCGCGAATCGATCTACCCCGCGCTCTCCGCGGCGATCGCGCGCGGCGTTCCGATGATGACGCCGTGCAATGGCTTTCAGATCGCGGTGCAGGCGGGCCTTCTGCCCGGGCCCGAGGCCGGCGAAGCGTGGAGCTCCGTGCCCACCGAGCCGACCGTGGCGCTCGCGCAGAACGCGACCGCGCGCTTCAACGACATCTGGACCACGATGGAGATCCCCGCGGGCACGCGCTGCGTGTGGACGCGCGACCTCAAGATGGACGCGGACACCGCGCTCATGCCATGCGCGCACGGCGAGGGCCGCTTTGTCGCCGAGCAGGAGACGATCGACGCACTCGAGGCGAACGGCCAGGTCGCCGTGCGCTACGGCGCGCGCGATCACTTCAACGGCTCGATCAACCGTATCGCGGGCATCTGCGATGCGACGGGCCTTGTGTTCGGCCTCATGCCGCATCCTGAGCGCTACCTGCACTGGACGCAGCATCCGCGCTGGACGCGTCTGTCGGCCGCGCAGCGCACGGGCGACACACCTGGCCTGCAGATGTTCAAGAACGCCGTCGCGCACGCCGCCAAGGCGCGCACGGTGACCGGCGGTCGTCGATGACGGCCACCGCACTCAAGACGCTCCGTTGCGCGACGATCGGCGTCGGCCGCATGGGCCGGCATCACGCGCGGCTCTACGCGCAGACCGATGGCTGCGATCTCGTCGGCGTCGTCGACGGCAACATCGAGCGCGCGTCGAAGATCACCGAGGAGTGGGGCGGCCGCGCGTTCGCGAGCGTGCAGGAGCTCATCGACCACGGCGTCGATGCGGTCACCATCGCGACGCCGACGATCACGCATCGCGCGATCGTCGAGCCGCTGCTCGAGGCGGGCATCGCGTGCCTGGTCGAGAAGCCGCTCGCCCCCGACGTCGCCGAAGCGCGCGCGATCGCGGACACCGCGAAGCGCACGGGTTCGCTGCTGCAGGTCGGTCACATCGTGCGCTACGACCCGGTGATGATCGCGATCCGCGAGCTCATCATGGGCGGCGCGATGCGGCCGCGATTCATCGAGATCGACCGCGTGAGCCCGATGACCTTCCGCTCGGTCGACGTCGGCGTCGTGCTCGACATGATGATCCACGACCTCGACGTGCTCTTCATGCTCATGGGCGCGGAGCCCGAGGAAATCCATGCGAACGCGGTGTGCGTCGTCGGCGAGGCCGAGGACGTGTGCAACGCGCGGCTCGTGTTTCCCGCGGGTCCCGACGGCCTGCGCTGCACGGCGAACGTCACCGCGAGCCGCCTCGCGCTCAAGACCGAGCGCAAGATGCGGCTCATCAGCGAGGATGCGTACATCTCCGCCGACTACGGCGAGAAGAAGGGCCACGTCGTCCGCAAGACCGCGAACGCCGCGCAGCTTGCCGACGTGCGCGAACGCCTCAAGCGCGGCGAGGATCTCTCGAGCGTGAACTACCTCGAGATGATCGCGATGGAGCCGCTCGCCGTCGGTTCGGGCGAGCCGTTGAAGCTGCAGCTCCTCGACTTCATGGATGCGGTGCGCAACCACCGGCGTCCGCTGGTGAACGCAGAGGACGGCTTTGCCGCTGTGCGCACTGCGGAACGCATCGTCGCCGCGGCAAGGGCTGCGGGCGCACGCATGGTTTGACCGAATTTCCTGGGGATCCGCAACATGGCCGCAGAAGACCGTGTCCTACTCGTCGACGACCAGCCCATGATGGGCGAGGTCGTCAAGCGCATGCTCGAGGCTGCGGGTGGATTCGAGCTTCGCGTCGTGTCGACGCCTGGCAGCGCGCTTGCCGCGGCCCGCGAGTTCATGCCGACGGTGATCCTGCAGGACATCGAGATGCCCGAGATCAACGGCTTCGAGCTGCTTGACGCGTATCGCGCGGATGCGGCGCTCGCCGACGTTCCCGTGCTCATGCTCACCAGCGTCGAGAACGCCGAGGCGAAGGCGCAGGCCTTTGAACTCGGCGCGAACGACTACATGGTCAAGTTTCCCGACGCGATCGAGCTCGTCGCGCGCGTGCGCCGGCATTCGTTGGTTCGTCGACAGGCGCTCGCACGCGCGCAACGCGCGACGGACGCGGAGCGCGCGCGCAATCCGCTCGGCTTCGTGCGCGAGCCGCTGCCGCAGTGCGATGTCGCGATCATCGGCGGTGGATTCAGCGGGCTCATGTCGGCGGTGCGCATCGCGGCCGCGGCGCCCGGCGCGAGCATCAGCTTGTTCGAGCGTCGTTCGCGTGGCGGACCTGGCGTCGCGTACGGCGCGTGCGACGGCGAGCACTTGCTCAATGTCCCCGCGGCGCGCATGGGCGCGTTCGCGGAGAAGCCGACGGCGTTCCACGAGTGGCTCGAGCGCGAGGCGCCCGGGCGTTTCGGCGCGAGTGATTTCGCGCCGCGCGCGATGTTCGGCCGCTATCTGATCGAGACGGTGCGTGGCGCGCTTGGCGCAGCGAGCCCTGCGCCGCGCATGGTGTCCGACGCGGTCGTGCATCTCGAGCGTCACGCGGCGGGATTTGAGCTGCTGCTTGCTTCCGGCCGCACGGTGCTCGCGCGCGGAGTGGTGCTCGCGGTCGGACTTCCGCAGGCACGCGCGCCGTGGCGCGGAGTGGGCGGCGACGCGCTCGCTGCGATTCCGCGCAAGTTGCTCGTCGATGATCCATGGGAGCCTGGCGCGCTTGATGGCGTTCCGCCGGATGACACCATCGTCATCGTCGGCAGCGGGCTGACCGCGGTGGATGTCGTGCTTGGGCTTCGTCGCCGCGGTCATCGCGGAAAGTTCGTACTGGTGTCGCGCAACGGTCGCTTTCCGCTGCCGCACGCCGCGTCGCATGGCGCGCCGCCGGCGCTTGATTTCGCCGAGCTTGCGCGCAGCCCGCACGACGCGTTCCGTCTCGTGCGCCGCACGGTGCGCGAGCTTGCTGCGCACGATCACGATTGGCACGGCGCGATCGACGGCGTGCGCCCGCACGCGACCAAGGTCTGGCAGGCGTGGTCGACGGAGCAGCGAGCATACTTCTTGCGCCGGCTGCGGCCCTACTGGGAGATCCACCGTCACCGCGTTCCGCCGCATCTGCTCGCGATGCTCGATGCGGAGCGCGCGGCTGGCACGCTCGAGCTCGTCGCGGGCGGCGTGGCGGGCATCGCTGCCGCTGTGGATGCCGAGGCGATCGATGTCACGCTCAAGCCCGCGCGCGGCGCATCACGCACGCTGCGTGTCGCGCGCATCGTCAATTGCGTCGGTCCCGCGATGAGCGTCGCGGAAACCGTCGACCCGCTGCTGGGCTCGCTGTTCCGCAGCGGCATGGCTTCCGCCGACGCGCTCGGACTCGGTCTGCGTTCCGACGCCGAAGGCCGCGTGCTCGATGCGCAGCACGCGCCGCAACGCGGCATGCGTCTTGTCGGCGCGCTGCGTCGCGGTGAGCTGTGGGAGTCGACCGCCGTCCCCGAGCTGCGCGTGCAGGCCGCCGTCGCAGCGGAATCGCTCGCGCGCGAGCTCGGCATCTTCAAGGCGCCCTCGGCATGAGCAACGCGCAATCGCCGTGCGAGAAGCACTGGATCGGCTCGCATCTTTCGGTCTCGGGCGCATTGCGCGCGGCGATCGACGAGGCGGTCGCGCTTCGCTTTGGCGCGGTGCAGATCTTCACGCGCAACCAGCGGCAGTGGACGCCCAAGCCGCTGGAGAAGGATGAGATCGCCGAGTTCCACGCCGCGCGCAAGGGCACGGTGTTCGCCGACGGCGCGCGCATCGTGAGCCACAACAGCTACCTCGTGAACCTCGCCTCGCCCGATGCCACGAACCTCGCGAAGTCGATGGCGTGCGAGCGCGCCGAGCTCGAGCGCTGCGAGCTGCTCGGCGTACCCGTTTCGGTCGCGCATCCCGGCGCGCATCTCGGCGAGTCGCGCAAGCCGAAGGATCCGAACGATCTCGATGGCGAGCCAAGCGCCGACGAACTCGCGGGACTCAAGCGCATCGCCAAGTCGATCGACCAGCTGCACAAGGAGCTCAAGGGCTACAAGGTGCGCATCGCGCTCGAGACGACGACGGGCACCGGCACGAATCTCGGCTACGCGTTCCACCATCTCGCGCGCATCCGCGACATGGTCAAGGAACCCGAGCGGATCGCGTACTGCATCGACACCTGCCACGTGTTCAGCGCGGGCTACGACGTGTCGACGCCCGCGAAGGCAAAGGCCACGCTCGCGCGCTTTGACGCCGAGGCGGGGCTCGCGCATGTCGCGGCGATCCATGTGAACGACTCCGAGGCGCCGTTCGCGTCGCGCAAGGACCGGCACGCGCACATCGGCCAAGGCCTGTGCGGCGACGCGTGGTTCCAGGCGGTTCTGCGCCATCCTGCGTTTGCCACGGTGCCCAAGGTCCTCGAGACCGAGAAGGGCGACGCGCCCGACGGTCGCCCGTGGGACGTGGTCAACTCCGAGCGCCTCGCCGCGTTCGCGCGCTGATCGCGTAGTATCCCGCCCCATGCCTGACGCAAGCCCAGTCGATCCGTCGCTGCTCGAGTTCTTCGATTCGCCGAGCGATTCGCCGTTCATCATCGAGCACGTGAGCGACGAGTTCACGTCGGTGTGCCCCAAGACTGGCCATCCGGACTTTGGCCGCATCATCCTGCGCTACCAGCCAGCGGCGGTGTGCGTCGAGCTCAAGAGCCTCAAGCTCTACTACCAGAGCTTCCGCAACGCGGGCATCTTCTATGAGGCGGTCACCAATCGCCTGCGCGACGACCTCGCCGACGCGATGAGCCCGGTGTGGATGCAGGTCATCACCGACTGGAAGGGTCGCGGCGGAATCCGCTCGAAGATCGTCGCCACGCACGGCAAGGTGCCGGACGCGTGGGTGGCAAAGCTGGACGCGTGATCTGATCGGCCTCCGCTTGCGGCTTCGGCCTTTGGCGTGATTGACCGTTAGCCGCCGAACTGGATCGTCGGCATCGTGCGCTTCTTCTTCGCGGGGAGCTCGCCGATTTCCTTGGCCTTCTCGGCGCCGACTTCGACGAGCAGCATCTCCTGCAGCTTGCGGAACGACGACGCCTCGATCTGCTCAAGATCCTCGCGCAGCTTCTTCTGCTCGCGCATGCGGGTCTGCATCTTGGCCATCTGCGCGGAGGGATCCTCGGAGTTTGAGCCCTTGGTCTCGGACGCCTTGCGCATGTCCTCGATGTAGCCCTCGCAGCGCGTCTCGCGGGTCTCGATCCAGTCGCTCCGCATCGCGGCCAGCTTGGCCTTGGCGGAGTCGCTGATGCCTTCAAGCGCAGCAGCCTTGGTGAAGAACGGCTCGAGGTCGCGCATGCCGCGGTAGACCGACGGATTTGCGGCGCGGAGGAATCCGCGGCGGACGGCCTTCTGCGCGGCGACATCGCCGTCGAGCGCGGCGACAAGCGTGTCGACGGTGCGGCGGTTGTTGTCGGCGATGCGATCGCGCGCCTTCGTGATCTTCGACTCGACTGCCTGCAGCTTCTCGACGGTCTCGCCTTCGATCTGCACGGCCTGGCTGACCTTGACCTGGCCGTCGCCGCTGTTCTCGGTGACTTCCTTGGTCGCGTTCTGGAACAGGCGGTCGCGCTCGGCTTCGAGCGTCTTGACCTCGCTCTTCATCGAGCGGATCGAGTCGACGGAAGCTTCGTCCCACGACTTGAGATCGCCCGCGACCTTCGCGCGCGCGGCGTCGGCGAGCGCAGCGGCCTCGACGATCGCGACGAGGTCGGCGGACTGCGCGCCCGTCTCGCCCGGGAGCAGGCGCACGCGTGCGCGGGCGCGGCGTGCCGCGGCGAGCGCGTCGTTCTTGTCGCTTGCGACGACGGCCTTGAGCTCGTCGAACATCTGCTCCTCGAGCGTGTCGATCGCCTCGATGAGCTTGGTGTTGTCGCCAGGGGCGAAGCCGGAGACTTCTCCATCGCCGCCGACGGAGAGCTGGAACGTCATCGCGCCACCCTCACCGCCGCCGACTTCAATCTGCTGCTGCTTGGGCGCGAGTTCCTTCTCGGCCACGGTGCGGGCCTCGACGGCGCGCGCGACGATCTCGTCGAGCAGGCCGCGCGTGTCCTTGCCAAAGCCGAGCTTGTTGGCGAGCTGGTCGATTTCGTCGCCGTTCATCGGTCGGGGCACGCGCTGGCCGCCTCCGAAGCCGCCGATGCCGCCGAAGAACATGCCGCCTTCGGCCATGTCGTCGCCCGTGTGGTCGATGATGTTGTCGCCACCGGGACCAGTCATCACGGCACTCACCGCGATCGTGGCTTCGCCGGCGACCGCGTTGCCGAGCTGACCCTGGATGACGTCCTGGATTCCGATGCGGTCGAGCTTCTTGCCGTCGACGTCGGCGGGCTTCTCGATGCCGAGCAGCGCGCGCAGCGTGTCGGCGTCGCGCGTGTCGATGCCCGCGAGTTCATCGCGC
>Ga0114980_10003355_pt1 | contig 11001 bp, 5 predicted proteins | sample S_140806_EF_Meta_FD_87018 | JGI IMG/M metagenome (GOLD analysis project Ga0114980, IMG submission 87018) | Freshwater microbial communities from Lake Simoncouche, Canada to study carbon cycling - S_140806_EF_MetaG | ecosystem: Environmental > Aquatic > Freshwater > Lake | place: Lake...
AAGCGAATCACCGTGTAGACCAATGCACCTTGTACGATGACAAATACGCCAACTGCCATCCAAAATACCGGAGTCAATAAATCCAAAACACGCGTCGCATGGTCACCGTACGTATACAACGTCGTCGCTGGTAAGTTTGCACACCCAGCCAACATTGCCGCACAGCTCAGCACTAATACCAACAACGGTATCGGGCGTCTTCGAGCTTCTTTTCTCATTCGATCTCCTTGTTTACCTGCAACACCATGTCATCGATGATGCCACGCTATACACGGCTAACCTCTATCAGCACTTCGCACGCTCATACCCGTTTACCAACACTGTGAAAATTCGCACACAGCACGGAAACTACATACCCGTTTATAAAGCATAACCTGCTATTCGTCAACTTGTGCAAAATCTGTGCAAAACTACACATTTACAAATATAGCTGACCAACCACTGTTTTTCTGTGCCATCCCCCCCGTGTACCACGCACCGGCTGCGATACACGCAGGGGAAATCACGCCAATTCGACGGTATCAATGAGCGTACCAAAGGGAATATCGATGGTGGGCTGAAACCACGCCAAAAACTCGACATTCCCCGCTGGTCCAATAATCGGCGAGCGCACCAGACCCGCACAGCCCCAGCCAATCGCCTTGGCAGAGGCCAACACGGCTTCGATGGTACCTGCCCGCACCTTTGGATCACGCACTACCCCACCTTTACCGACGAGGTGGGCACCCGCTTCAAATTGCGGCTTAATCAGTGCAACTACCCATGCCTCAGGTGCAAGTAATGCTTTGATGGGTGGCAATACCAATTTGAGCGAAATAAACGCCACGTCAATTACTGCCCCAGTGGGTGGTAGTGTGGCGTTTTCAACCACGGGGAGCTCAGTCACATAGCGGATATTGGTCCGCTCCATCACAATTACCCGTGGGTCTGCCCGCAAACTATAGTCAAGAATGCCATAGCCCACGTCGATGGCATAGACGGCCCGGGCGCCTCGTTGCAATAGCACATCAGTAAAGCCGCCAGTCGATGCACCGACATCCATGGCGGTCATACCGGTGACGTCAATGGCAAACGCATCGAGTGCATGGGCCAATTTGTAGCCACCCCGGCTCACATAGGGCAATGTGTCGACTAATTCGACGACCGCATCAAACGGAACACTTTCGGCAGTACGCCGACGCAACTCCCCATTGACTTTGATGGCACCAGCCAAAATCAAGGCCTGCGCTTTGGCACGCGATTCTGCTAAACCACGCGCCACTACCATCAAATCAAGCCGAATACGTTGTGATTGTGCCACTAGCCAATTGCTCCTGCGCTCCGCAATGCGCTGATTTGTAATTGATCAAAGCCTAGTTCCGTCAAGATTTCGTCGGTTTGTTCGCCAAGGCGGGGAGGATGGCGCCGAATCGACCCAGGTGTCTCAGAAAAGCGATAGGGGGGACCAACCACCCGAATCGTCCCAGCGGTGGGGTGCTCGATTTCTTGGATTAAATCGAGCGCTGCCACTTGTGGATCAGTCAAGGCCGTCGCCAAATCACGGACTGCGCCCACAGGGATGCCCGCAGGGGCGAGGATTGTTTCGATTTGCGTCACCGTCAGTGTCGCAAAGACTGGTGCAAGGGCATCATTCAAAGCTGGGCGGTTATCGCAACGGGAGCGGTTACTGGCAAAACGGGCATCATTTTTCATATCAGACAACTGCATCGCATCACAAAAGCGCCGCCACAAATCGTCACTGCCCACCGCCAAATTAAACCAGGCATCACTGGCCTGATAAACACCGTAGGGCGATATGGAGGGGTGGTGGTTGCCACTGGTGGCAGGGGCAGTGCCCGTGGCAAAATAGCGGGCCGCTTGGTAGGTCATGATAGCAAGTTGCCCAGATAACAACGACGTATCAATGTATTGGCCGACACCAGTAGTTTGGCGATGGAAGGCCGCTACCATCACTGCATAGGCGGCGTGCATGCCGGCCACGAGGTCGGCGATGGCGATGCCGACCCGCATCGGTGGGCCACCCGGCTCGCCAGTGACGCTCATCAAGCCACCTGCCCCTTGGGCAATTTGGTCGTAGGCAGCCCGTTCGCGGTCGGGGCCCACTTGGCCAAACCCCGAAATCGAACAGTAGATAATGTCGGGGCGAATCGCTTTGCAGGCTTCATAGCCAAAGCCGTTACGATCGAGGGTGCCGGGAACGAAGTTTTCAATGATGATATCGCATTGGGCGACCAACCGGCGCAACACTTCGGCACTCTCGGCATGACGCAGATTCAAGGCCATACTGCGTTTGTTGCGGTTAACGCTGAGGTAGTAGCTACTTTCGCCACCCTCAAATGGAGGGCCCCAGGCCCGCGAATTATCGCCAATCTCAGGCTGTTCGATTTTGATGATGTCGGCACCCATGTCACCCAACATCTGGGTACAGTAGGGGCCGGTAAGAGCCCGTGAAAAATCGAGCACGCGTAATCCCGCAAGGGGTAATGTCATAACATCCTCACAATTATCCGGTGTTTTTGAGGCCGGCAGCAATGCCACTAATACTCAACAAAATCGCATCCTCGAGGGCAGTCTGATCGGCATCGTCAGGATGGGTGCGTAAACGAGTCAACAATTCGACTTGCACATACGAAATCGGGTCAACATAGGGGTTGCGTAGGGCAATCGAGCGTTGCAACACCGGGCTCCGTGCCAGCAAATGCGCGCTTTCGGCAATCATACAGACGGCAGCAACGCTTTGTTGGTACTCGCGTTCGATAATCGTCATCATTTCGCCGGCGAGGGTCTGGTCAGTGACGAGCGTGGCATAGCGCTCGGCGATATACATGTCTGCTTTGCCCAAAATCATCTGGGCATTGTCGATCATCGTACGGAAGAACGGCCAGTCGCGGTACATCTGTTGCAACAGGGCATGGGCAGCATCGGTACCGTGGGGGTAATTGGCGACAAATTGATTGACTGCCGTCCCCAAGCCATACCAGCCAGGCAACGTAAAGCGCGACTGCATCCAACTAAAGACCCACGGAATGGCGCGTAAATCCTCGATGCGTTGGCTGTTTTTGCGGGCGGCAGGGCGACTACCGATTTTGAGCCGACTGATTTCGGCAATCGGGGTGGCTTCGCGGAAAAAACGCACGAAATCGGGGTGCTCATAGACCAGCCCCCGATAACTGGATTGTGAGGCGGTGGCCAGTTGCTCCAGCGCCTGCGTCCATTCGGGCTGGGGATCAGTGGTATGGGCAAAACCGGCTTTGATGACGGCATGGAGCACTTGTTCGAGGTGGCGTTTGGCAATCACCGCTAGGCTATAGCGGTCAGAAATCACTTCGCCTTGCTCGGTGATTTTGATTTGGCCACCCACACTGCCTGGTGGTTGAGCCAAGATGGCTTCGTTGGCAGGGCCACCACCGCGCCCAATTGAGCCACCACGACCGTGGAACAAGCGCATGGTAATGCCGTGAGTCACGCCACAATCGCGCAACTTGCGTTGGGCTTCGTAGAGGGCCCAATTGGCTGCCACAAATCCCACATCTTTGTTGCTGTCAGAGTAGCCAATCATGATTTCTTGCAGATTATGGCGCCGGGTGACATGGGCACGATAACTCGGTACCGCCCAACAATCAGTGATAATCTGGTCACAGGACGCCAGGTCGGCGCCTGTTTCAAAGAGGGGCACGATGTCGATACCGGCATTGGGCAATTCGAGTACCCCTGCTTCACGAGCCAACAACAACACCGTGAGCACATCAGACGCACCACGTGTCATACTGACAATCACCGTTTGGATGGTGCCGGGGGACAATTGCTCGTTGAGTGTGGTAATAGTACGGAAGGTGTCGATGATTTCGTTGGTGGCTTCGCTATAGGGTAAACGCGCCGGGATCAAAGGACGTTGAGCATGTAATTCGTGACTTAGTAATGCAGTCCGGGTGGCTTCATCACACGCCAAAAAGTCGGCATGCACCCCGGCATGTGCCAAGATTTCGGCCATGGCACTACTATGGCGTTCGCTATGCTGACGGATGTCGAGCGAGGCAAAGCTCAAGCCAAATACATCGACTTGGCGCATCAGGTCATGGAGCGAGCCATTGGCAACGGCGGCACCCGCATTAGCGACGAGTGAATCATACATGACCTGCAGGTCGTGGCGTAAGGCGGTGACATCGGGGTAGATATCAGCCCGCACTGGCGTCAAATTGAGCGGCCAAGTTGGTTGCACGGTTTGGGTGACGTGGAGCGTCTGACGCAAGCGTTCGGCAATCAACAAACATTTGCGCCGGTAGGGTTCGTGCGGGTAACGGTTCACCAATTCTTGGGCAATAACGGGGAATAATTGCGCGTCGTGTGCGAGTGATGCGAGCAATTCGGGTGACACGGTGATTTGGCGATTAGATTGGCTCATTCGTCGGCTAATCCGTTCGAATTCACCGATATAAAACTCGATGGCAGCGCTCCGCATCAGGCGCACGGCAGCGATGGTGGTTTCGGGGCGCACAAACGGATTACCGTCACGGTCGCCACCCATCCACGAGCCAAACTTCAACAATGAGGGGACACGCCACTGTTGGTCGGGGTAAGCACTTGCGAGCGCGTATTCGAGATCACGATATAGTGTCGGGATAAGGCGGACAATGCTCTGTTCGAAGTAATACAAGCCGTTTTTGACTTCGTCGATTACCGTAGGACGCACGACCCGCACATCGTCGCTTTGCCATAAACCGACGATTTCTTCTTGGACTTGCGCAAGTACTTGGGGGTCATCACTCAACGAAAAATCATGGCCAAGTGGGTCAAGGAGATTGGCTAGACGGCGTAGTTTATCGAGGGTGGTGCGCCGGCGTGCTTCAGTAGGATGGGCCGTAAAAACGGGGCGGATACAGGCCTGCGCCAGCCATTCATGGACCTGTGTCGCAGTCGCCCCTTGGGTAGCCACGCTGTGAATGGCCTCGGCAACAGATTCGCTCTGGAGATGATGAGCACGCCGCATTTGGCGCGCTCGTTCCGCGAGCACCCAAATGCGTTGCAATTGTTCTGACAAATTGACCAGCGCAAAATACGTACTGAATGATTTCACGAGTGTATTGAGCCCATTGACGTCAAGCCCGGCAATGTGTTTTTGCAGTTCATGGGTACGGGCTGGCGATGGATGAGCCCGGAGCTCTTTGCTCAAACGCCGGACTAGCTCTTCACTGGCAAAGGCATCAGAACCTGCTTGGGTTTTGATCACATCACCCAACAAATCGCCCAAAAAATGAATTACCGCCGATAGGCGATCCCGCCCACCGCGATCGTGTGACTGGGGCATATTGGGACGCTCCATAACATAGATTTATTTGTCTGAATTATAGCATATACAACCCACAATCAACGTATCTGTCCTATTGTGATTAAACCTAAATTATATGCATAACCACGGGTTATTTATGCAAAAAACAGAGTCCTTTCAATCCACTCCAGAGAGCTAATTGCTAATTACACTCGTCTTTTTCACATCTTCGGATGGAACTACTTTGTGTATTAGATTTTTTGCACTCGTGTTCATTATGTAATACGATAAACACATACTCGTTCATATTTCAGAAAGTGATACCTGTTTTATGCGTCGACTTCAAACTCTCTGTGGGTATTGGCTCGTAGTGATGACACTACTCGTCTCTTGTGGCGCCAGTACAAGCAGTGACCAACCCGTACCAACCATTGGAAGTACTGAAATCCCTGCTACTCCTGCCATCGAAAATCCCACGGCCACGCTGGAAAGTACCGCGATCCCGCCCACAGCAATCGCGACTGCAACCGTCGTCAAAGACGTAACGATTAGTTTTGCGGCATACGATGAATATAAAGATACTTACACCGCACTAGCCAAACAATTCACCGAAACCCACCCAAACATCCATGTCGTCATTGTATCGCTCGATAGTGCGCGCTCAACTGGGGCACCGAATAGCGATGGGAATGTCCCTGAAGATTCAGCCAACTTTCAATTGCGGCGCATTGCGAGTGCTGCAGACGCAATCCCCGGTAATAATTTATTCATCAATACCACAATCGGCACACCACTTATTCTCGACCTAAAACCATATATGGATGCAGATACCAGTTTCGATAAGAATGATTATTATGCCGGAATTCTCGATCGTTATACGGTAAATGGCAGTATCTACATGCTGCCACGCAGTATCAACATTCCGTTGCTTAACTACAATCAAGACCTATTTACCACGGCGAATATTCCAAGCCCTGCCCCAGCTTGGACATACGCTGATGTCTTAGCTACTGCCGAGAAATTAACACTCAAAGAAAATAACACCATTACCCGCTATGGCTTGTATGACACAGACGCCGCATTTGTTTACTTACTCCAAGAAGCCGGTGTTGATATCTATTCGCTAACAAAGAGTGAACTTGATGCAAATGCACCCAAAATTGTCAGCGCACTCAAAAAGTACGCAGATCTCGTGAATCGTGGCGTCATTTATTCACAACCAATGGCAGATCGTCCTACAGGCAGTTGGAGCTCCGAAGCTTCGCCGGTGATGCCCTCAGACCCAGACCAAATGATTTTGGCTGGCAAAGTCGCAATCTGGCAAGAGGGTACACTTCAAGTGAAGCGTAATCCAGAGAATCCTGCACCATCATTTGCCATAGGGCAGGCCGTGCAACCGACATTTAAAATCCATAGTGACCCCTGGAGCAGTGGCTATATGATTAGTGGCGGTACGAAAAATCCTGCCGAAACATGGACGTTTATCGAATGGTTGTCACGCCAACCAATGCCCAAATCTCCAGCATTAACTCCCGAGTCCCCTCAATCAAATCCCGAAGGCTATTTCTACACACGGAAATCATTGGATGCGCTACAACCAGCAGTGAGCGGAGCAGGCGAACTCTATCAATCAGCATATGAATACACCATAGCCAATTTACCACCGCTAACAACACCTGAATACGACGTCGGTAAAGAGTTCCCACTCCTTGAGACGATACTTAACAGTCCTGATATGTTATTTAGTAATCCCACGTTAACGGCCGAAGAAATCGTGAACCAAAGCATTCAGTTAATCCAATCCGACAGCGAACACCAAGTGCATGTTGGGCCAACTCCTACCCCAGACATTAGTCCAATCACTGTCGCGACGCCAGTAAAGTAATCACACCCATCTCCAAGGAATAGGATTCCAAAACTCACCAACAAATGCACTTAATCCTCAAACGCGCGCCCCGCACAGGGGGTGCGCGTTTGCAGAAAGACCTTGATCGCAAGAATTGAGTCCTACGGGAATCGGTTTGGACGTTTAATGCGCTACACAGCCGAAGCATTCCTATCAGGTTTTTACAAAAAACAAGTTGCACGCATGAACAAAATATATCTACCCAAAATGCATAATTCTGCTAATTAGCACGTTACTATCATTTATTTACCATCCATATTTTCACGTCGATGATGCTATACTATATACAAATTCAAAACAGTTCTTTCGACAGAAAGTGGTTTTTATGCGCCGTCATTCATCTTCCCATTGGTATTGGATTATCATAATCACCCTGCTCGTGTCGTGTGGCAACAATGGCAGCAGTGGATTGCCCACCATCCCCGCCGGCGAAAACCCCACGGACACGGTGGCAAATGGCACACCGACGAGTAATGGTGATGCCATAACCATTAGTTACGCAGCCTACGACTACGAACGCGATACCTATATCAACCTCGCCAAACAATTTAGCGAAACCCACCCCAACATCAACGTCGTAATTACGTCACTCGATGATGCCACCCAATTACCGCCAGATAAATCGGGGAATTATCCTGCTGACTCGGTTATGAGCATGTTGCGGCGCGTCGCGAGTGCGGCAGACACCGCACCATCTTCGTGGGTCACCCAAGAAGCGATTGGCACACCCCTCGTCCTTGATATGAAGCCCTACATGGATGCCGATACGGGGTTTGATCGTAGCGACTTTTATCCTGGCATCCTCGAGCGCTATACCCAAAACGACAGTATCTACATTTTGCCCCGCAATATCAGCATTCAGTCGCTTGCCTACAATCAAGACTTGTTTGCCGCCGAAAGTGTCGCAAACCCAGTCCAGAGCTGGAGTTATGCGGATTTATTGGCAACAGCCGAAAAACTCGCCAAAAAAGAAAATAACACGATTACCCGCTATGGTTGGTACGACAATGGCGGTAATTTTGCACTCCTTTATTCCTCGAACAAGCAGGTGTCGATCTGCTCGCCATGAAAATCAGTGAGCTCAAGGCCAATGATACCCGCATCATCGATGCCTACAAAAAATACGCCGATTTGATTAATCGTGGGGTTATCTACGCGCAACCCATGTATGCCATGGCCGATGGCATGGGCGCGGGCAAAGTCGATGCATCAACAATGCCAATCGAAAACCCGAGCGACCCGGCCCAGCTCATCCGTGAAGGCAAAATCGCAATCTGGAACGAAGGCGCACTCTTTACCGGCGACCCCACCAGCCCTGCCCCACCGTTTACAGTGGGACATGCGGTGCTCCCATTTACCAAAGCAAGTGACCTCAATCTTGGCAGCGAAGGCTACATGATTAGCGGTGGTACCAAACATCCCGCTGAAGCGTGGACATTCATCGAGTGGCTGTCACGCCAATCAGTCACCACCTTTAGCGGCCCAGTCTACCCAGGTTACCTCAATGCGCGCAAATCATTAAATGCCACACAAACTGCCAGTGAATTTGACGACAAACAGCGCCAATCTGACTATGAATATACCTTGGCGAATTTACCTCCCCTCGCAAATTACCCCAACCAAGATTTCACGGTAGCGTATAGCATCCTCGGTAGCACATCAATGCTGTTTGAAACCCCACCCAAAACTGCCGAAGAAATATTGGCATCAACAGTACAATCATTGGTAGATAATTATGTCAATTCACCATATGTCACCCCCAGCCCGACCCCAGACATTCGCCCCATCATGGTCGTAACCCCCGAAGCCCAAGTGGCAGGGCCCGATCAAACAACGATATCGTTTGCCTCATATGGTTCTTCATTGACCGATATGCGCCGCCTCCTCAAAAACTTCAAGACCCAAGAACCAGGAATCTTTGTCAAACTCATTCAGACCGACAACATTACCACCACAATGACCATCAGTGACGCAGCCCAACGGAGTGATTGTTTCTTGTGGAATCAAGGCATCCCCGTGGCGGAGCAAGACATCGCCGCCCTCGCCGATCTGCAACCCCTGCTTGATGCCGATAGCGATATCACGACCAGTGACATTGGCCAAGGGTTGTTTGACATTTATCGCAATAATGGGCGCTTGATTGGCTTCCCACACAACTACAGCACCCGTGGATTGGTCTATCAACCGGCACTATTGAGTGCCGTAGGCATCACGGCACCAACCGCAGAATGGACGCCTGATGACTTCCTCAAAGCAGCCAAAGCCCTGACGGCCAACGGCGTATTTGGGTATTCGAGCATGGGCAACTATACCGGTGATGTGGCATTTTGGGCCAACCGCTTTGGCGGATCATTGGTGCAGGGCACTGGCAAAAACGCCCGCGCCAATTACACTGACCCCAACACCATCAAGGCCATCGCATGGTGGCTTGAGCTCAGCAGTATGCATAATGTCATGCCTAAACCGGTATTTGATTATCGGCGCGATACGACCAATTCCACCGCAGACACCAGCTGGGAACTGCAATCACAGGGCAAAATCGCCATGTGGTTCGATACCAGCTTAGGCTCGTACGACCCCGCCAATGTATCCAATGACCCCACAATAGCGAAACCGGCATTCCTGGCAGCCATGGCTCCACCGCCGGTAGGCACTATCGGCCTGTTATCGAGTGATTTGTATATGTTTGGCTATCATATTTCGGCAGATGCAGCCGATCCCCAAGCCTGTATGCGCGTGATTGATTACATGAGTCAACAAGCCAACATCAACGCCTACGGCAACATCCCCGCGCGGACAGCCCAAGCACAAGATGCCTTGTTTGAAGAGCAAAACCGCTACATACTGCCGTTGCGCGATGCATTATTGCCATTAATGGAAAAGCCCCTCAAAGTCACCACCGATAGCAACAGCCAATACATGGTTGAGCAGTACTGGCTTATCGAAGCGTTAGACACCGTCCTCAACAAAAAAGCCGATCTCGCCGGTGCCCTTACCAAAGCCCAAACCGCTACCAATACATACATGGAATGTGTCGCCAACATCATTCCCAATGCTCCTGCCGGCAAGAGCGATACCAGCGCAAGTTGTGCCAAAAAAGCCGACCCGACCTACATGGGGTATATGACCGACGAAGCCAACCCTGTATCACGTTAATAGGACTGTTATGAAATTGTCGACTTTTGTGCTGTTTTTACGTCTTAGTTGCATTGCCTTGATATTAAGTGCCTGTAGCGGTGGGCAGTCGGTCATCCAAGCCACGCCCACCCCTTTACCCGAAGACCCCGGGTTAACCGAGCTGACCTACACCGTAGACCAAGGAGTCATCGAACGCGTCATCGAAGAAACCGCCCGGGTCGTACCGGTACAATCCAGCACGCTCAGTTTTGGGCGAGAAGGGATGGTCAGCAAAATCCATGTAGCCATCGGTGACACGGTGACGAGTGGGCAACTGTTGGCTGAGCTCAAACAAGACGAAGTCAACGAAGAGCTCCGCAAAGCCAGCGATGACCTCGATGCTGCGAATGTGGCATATACGAACGCAGCCAAGCTCAATGGCAAATTGATTGAATCCAAACGCAAAGCGGTCACCAATGCCCGTGAAGCCCTCAATCTGCTATTACCCGGCGGTGACAACGATGTCATCCAAGCGGCCCAAAAAAAGCTCGACGAAAAACAGCGTGAAGTACGGACCACAGACGAAGACACCACCACCGCCACCGATGATGCGATATATGCCATTACGACGGCTACCAATGCCCTCATCGATACGCAGTTTTCATATAGCAAAGCCTATTGGAATCTCGATTGGGTAAATCGTTATGGCACT
>Ga0114980_10003357_pt1 | contig 11000 bp, 8 predicted proteins | sample S_140806_EF_Meta_FD_87018 | JGI IMG/M metagenome (GOLD analysis project Ga0114980, IMG submission 87018) | Freshwater microbial communities from Lake Simoncouche, Canada to study carbon cycling - S_140806_EF_MetaG | ecosystem: Environmental > Aquatic > Freshwater > Lake | place: Lake...
AGCGGCGCCAACTCCTCCGGCTGCCCCCATCGCCCCAGCGGCGTCCGCCCCAACAGCGCCGCCGACCGCGCCGGGTCCTCCTGCAGCGACTGCGTCAACGGCGTCGCAATCCACCCCGGCGCAATCGCGTTCACCCGGATCCCCTCGGCTGCCCACGCCACGGCCAGCGACCGCGTCAACTGTGCAATCGCCCCCTTGCTCGCCGCGTAGGCCGGCACCCGCGGCCCGCCAAAAAACGTCAGCATCGAAGCGATGTTCACCATCGCGCCCCCCGCCGCCGCCACCTTCGGCCGCGCCGCCACACAGCAGCGCATCGCGCCCGTCAGGTTGATATCGAGCACCTGCTGAAATACCGGAATCGTGTACTCCTCATCGCGCCGGATCACCCCCGCGGCGTTCACGAGAAAGTCCACCCGGTCCAGGCCCGCAAACAGCGCCTCTACCGCCGCATCGTCCGTCACGTCAAAATCCGGTAGCCCCACCGCCACCACCCGCGCCCCCGCGCTCGCGAACGCCGCCGCAATCGCCGCCCCAATCCCGCTCGTCCCGCCTGTCACCACCGCAGTTTTTCCGCTGAAATCAAACATGGAAACATCCATTATGGAGGAAGAACGCCATGCAGACCTCGGACCTGATTCAATCCCTCCGCAAGAGCTACGAAACCGGCACGCTCGAAGAGGCGAACCTCCGCCCCGATCCCATCGACCTGTTTCGCGATTGGATGGACGCCGCTGTCGCCGCCCAGCTCGACGAGCCCAACGCCATGACGCTCTGCACCGCCTCGGCCGACGGCATGCCCGATGGCCGCATCGTTCTCCTCCGGTCGTTCGATGAACGGGGCTTCGTCTTCTTCACCAACTACGAAAGCCGCAAAGGCAACCACCTGCTCGCCAACCCGCAAGCGGCGCTCGTCTTCCTCTGGCATCCGCTCGAACGGCAGGTGCGCATCCAGGGCGTCGTCGCCCGCGTCAGCGCCGCCGAAAGCGACGCCTACTTCCGCACCCGCCCCCGCGGCCACCAGCTCGCCGCCTGGACCTCGCCCCAAAGCCAGCCGCTCGCCGCCCGCGCAGAACTCAACAACCGCCTCACGGAACTCGAAGCCCGCTTCCCTGGCCAAGTGCCGCTTCCCGGCTTTTGGGGCGGCTACCGCCTTGTCCCCCAGCGCATCGAATTCTGGCAGGGCCGCAAGAACCGCCTCCACGACCGCTTCGCCTACACCGCCGACGCCGGCGCCTGGACGGTCACGCGCCTCGCCCCCTAGCTCCCCGGCAGCGCGGCCAGAAACGCATCGGCCTCCCGCGTCGAGGCTTCAATATCGGCCACCAGCTTCGACACCTCGGTGTCCATCTTGCTCACCGTGCTCCGTAGCGAGGTCACCGCCTCGGCGTTCAGATTGTGCTTGATAAACAGCACCTGATCCTCAAAGGCCTTCAACACGGGCCTCGCGCGCTGCTCGACGTCCTTCATCTTCCGGATCAACGGCGTGTACCGGGCCCGCGCCTCCCGCATCAACCCCCGGCTCTTGGCCTTCAGCTCCCGGTTCTCCATCGCATTGATCTCGCTCTCCCACTCGGCAAACATATCGCCGCTCACCTGCTCAATCGACGCAATCCGGTCGCTCACCTGCTTGGTCCGCGCGGCCGCCTCGTCGTACTCCTTCTTCAGCCGCTTGTAGACCTCTTCGGTCTGCCCGCCCGCAAAACCGGTCACCGCCTGAAAGGCTTCGAGCGTCGTCTTGTACTGCTCTTTGGCCTCCTGCTGATCCTGCCGGCCCTTCTTCACCCGGTCGATGAGTATATCCCGCTTCTCGTTGCCGAGCGTCTCCTGCGCCTTGTAATAAAGGCTCTGGCAGCCGGACAGAACGAGAACCGCCACGAACAGGGCATGCTTGGACATCCCCTCAGGATAGCGCCGCCAGCAGCATCCGGCGCGTTAACGGCTTCGTCAAATATCCCGTGAAGCCCGCCGCCAGCCCGCGCTGCTCGTCGCCCTCCATCGCCGAAGCCGTTACGGCGTAAATGGCCACCGCCGCCAGCGCGGGCACCGCCCGCAGCCGCCGCAGCGTCTCGTACCCATCGGCCCCGGGCATCTGAATATCCAACAGAATCAGCTCCGGCGGCCGCGCCATCGCCATCGCCACGGCCGTCAACCCGTCGGCCGCCTCCTCCACCGTCCAACCCTCGTGCGCCAGCATCGTCCGCAGCAACTCCCGGTTGCTTGCGCTGTCATCCGCTATCAGCACCCGCCGCATCGCTTCTCCTCCTCCTCCTCCTGCCCTAACGCCCGCCACAGCGTCCGCACCAGCAAATCCCGCGCCACCGGCTTGGTCAGCGAAGCAAACGCCCCCCGGTCGAGCGCCGACTCATCGGCCGTCACCGAAGTCACCAGCACCGGAATATCCCGCGTCTCCTGCAACTTCTTCAACCCCGCCAGCGCATCCCAGCCGCTGCCGTGCGGCAGGTGCAGGTCCAGCACAATCACGTCCGGATGCAGGTCGAGCGCCTTCACCAGGCTCTCCCGCACCGTTGCCGCCGCCACCAGCGCCATGCCCTCGGCCTCCAGATACTCCCGCAGCAGCGCCAGCGCCGAAGGGTCGTCCTCGAGCGCCAACACAAGCGGCTGACTGCGCCGCGCCATCGTCGCCGCCAGGGGCAGCGTAAAGACGAAACGGCTGCCGCCCCCTTCGGCCTCTTCCATCCAGATCCGCCCCCCCTGCCGTTCCACCAGACGCCGCGCAATCGCCAACCCCAGGCCCGTCCCCGCCGACCCCGGCCCCTGATAAAAAGCCTCAAAAATACGCTCGCGCAACTCCCCCGGTACGCCCACGCCGGTATCCACCACCCGGATCTCCCCAAACTCTCCCGCCACGCCGCCCTCGACACCAACCCGCCCCCCCGGATTCGTGAACTTCACCGCGTTCGTCAGCAGATTCAACAGCACCTGCTTCGATCGCAGCCGGTCCCCCTCCAGCCGCAAATCCTCTTCCATTTGCACGGCCAACGCAATCTCCTTCGCCTCCGCCTGCGGCCGCACCATGGCCAAGGCCTCTTCCATCCACTCCCGCGCGTCGAACTCCTCCACCCGCAGCTCCATCCGCCCGGCCTCAATCTTGCTCAGGTCCAGAATGTCGTTGATCAACGTCAGCAAATGCTGCGAATCCCGCTGGATATGCGCGGCAAACCGCTTCTGCTTCTCGTTCAACGGCCCTTCCAGCTCATCCGCCAGCAGCTCCGCAAAGCCGATGATCGTATGCAGTGGCGACCGCAGCTCATGGCTCATGCTCGCCAGAAAGTCGCTCTTAGCCTGGCTCGCCTGCTCGGCCCGCAGCCGCGCCTCTTCAATCGCCTCCTGAAACCGCCTCTGCGCGGAGACGTCCTGCGCCACCAGCAGCCGCGCTGGCCGTCCCAGATACGGCAAGCCATGCGAACGGACCTCGTAGTCGGTCTCCCACAAAGGCCGCAGCCCCGCCACCCCCAGGGCCAGAAACGCCTCCCGGCTCAGCCCAAACGCCCGCAGCGCCTCCCCGTTCACCGCCAGCAGCGCACCCGTGGCCGGGTCCTCTACCCACGATGCCAGCGGACACTCCTCAAACAACAGCCGCGCCTGCGCCTCGCTCTCCTGCATCGCCGCCAGCAGATTCATCCGCTCGGAGACATCCCGCACCACCGCCGCCGTATGCACCGCCTCGCCCACCCGCAACGGACTCAGCATGATCTCCACCGGAAACTCTCGGCCATCCTTGCGTACCGCCTGAAAGTAAGATCCGCTGCCCATCGACCGTGTTACCGGCGCCGCCGCATAACCCAATCGCTTCTGTTCGTGCCCCGCCCGCACCGCGGCCGGCGTCAGCTTCTCAATCCGTTGGCCGATCAGCTCCTGCCGCGTATAACCAAACATCCGCTCGCAGCTCCGGTTCACTAATAGGATCAACCCGCGAGCGTCCACCTCAATTACGGCATCCGGGGCGGCTTCAAGCAGCGCGGCCTCTTTACTGTTAGTCTCGCGATCAGCAGGATTGGACAATTGTTATAATCTCCAGTTCAATTCCCAAGCAAACTAAGGGCCAGCGTACAATGACAGACGTGCCTGGCGTGCCGTCTATCTCCATTGCGATTATCGACGATCGTCCCTCCAGCGTGGAACTTATGGAATCCGCGCTGCAGAACCTCGACGTCGAGACCCACGCCTTCAACGATCCCGAACAGGGCCTCGAGTTCATCCTCACTCACCACCCCCAGATTGTCCTCAGCGATCTCGTCATGCCCGGACTCGGCGGCATGGAACTCCTCGAACGCATCGTCGAGTTCGATCCCAACATCGACGTCATCCTCACCACCGCTTTCTATTCCACCGAATCCGCCGTCGAAGCGATCCGCAAAGGCGCCGCCGACTATCTCAACAAACCCTTCCCGCCCAATCTCCTGCGCTCCCGCCTCGAACCCCTCCTCGCCCGTCATCGCGCCCGCCTCGAGGCCCTCGCGCTCGAACAATCCCTCGCCTCCCAGGCCAGCTTCGCCGGCATGATCGGCAACAGCCCGCCCATGTGGCACCTCTACTCCCAGATCCAGCGCATCGCCCCCCACTTCCGCACGGTCCTCGTCACCGGACCCACCGGCACCGGCAAAGAGCTCGTCGCCAAGGCCCTCCACCAGCTCTCCCCCGTCGCCTCCGGACCCTTCGTCCCCCTCAACTGCTCGGCGGTGGTCGAAACCCTTTTTGAAAGCGAACTCTTCGGCCACGTCAAAGGCGCCTTCACCGGCGCCGTCCAGGACAAAATCGGCCTGTTTGAACACGCCAACAACGGCACGCTGCTGCTCGACGAAATCGGCGACATGCCCCTGGCCACGCAAGCCAAGCTCCTGCGCACCCTCCAACAACAGGAGATCCAACGCCTCGGCTCCCTGCAAACCCGCAAGGTCAACGTCCGCGTCGTCGCCGCCACCCACCACGACCTCCGCGCCATGATCGCCCGCGGCGCCTTCCGCCAGGACCTGTTCTACCGCCTCTCCATGATCGAGTTGAAGGTCCCCAGCCTCACCGAACGCGACGCCGACCTCCAACTCCTTACCCGCCACTTCATCTCCCGCTACGCCGCCCAGTTCAACAAGACCATCCACGGCCTCACCTACCGCGCCCAGCTCCTCCTCCGCCAGCACTCCTGGCCCGGCAACGTCCGCGAACTCGAAAACGTCATCGGCCACGCCTGCATCATGGTCATGGGCACCATGATCGACGTCGACGACCTGCCCGACTTCCTCCGCGCGCAGGAACCCGAACCCGCCGCCGCTCCGCTCGTCACCCCCGAACTCACCTCGCTCGAAGAGCAGGAGCGCCGCCTGCTCACCGAAGCCCTCGCCAAAACCGGCGGCAACCAGTCCGGCGCCGCCCGCCTGCTCCGCATCAGCCGCGATACCCTGCGCTACCGCATCAAGAGACACAATCTCACCGTCTAACGGCCCAGCCGCAGCCCCACCGTAATCTGCTGCACGCCAAACGCCTCATTGGCGTAGAAAGCCTGCCCCAGCGAAACCTGCCGCCACTCCCCCAGCAGCAGCACCTGCTTCCGCACCGGCACGAGCACCCGCGCCAACGGCTGATAGTAGCGCGTCGGCCGCGACCCCGCCGAACGGAACAGGCTCCCGCCCACCGTCACCGACCCCCGGTTCTTCGGCCAGTTCCACGTTGCCGCCAGCGCCGCCGTATGGGCGTTATCCCGGTACAGGCTCCGCAGCGAACCGTACCGCTCCGGCTCGAAAAACAGCAGGTCGTTCCAGAGCGTCGAACGGGCATAGTCCGCTGTCACCGATACCGTCTGCCGCGTCCACTGCACCGAAGCCCCCGCCTGCTGCGCCGCAAAGCGCAGGTTCACCCCCGGCGTCGGGTTCCCGTTCGCCGTCCGGTGGTAGTGTCCGCTCGCCTGCCAGCCATCGGCTATCCGGTAGCGCGCCCGCACCCGCACCCGCTCGTAATTCTGCAGACTCGTGCGGAAATACGTCCGGTCCCCGCGGCCCACCTCCGCGTTCGCGTTCACGGTCAGCCGCGCCGCCGGCCGCAGCACGAAACCCGCCAACCCCACGTGCCGGCGCAGCCGCCCCGTCTCCTGCGCCGGCCCCGTCGACAGCGTCCCCCGCCGCACCTGCGCATCGCCCCACAAGTACCGGTGCCCCCCCTGCAGCGTCAATAACTTCGTAACCTCCACCCACGCCTGCACCTGCTGCTCACTCTGGTTCCACACCAGCCGGTCGGCCGCGCTCCGCCCCGGCAGCGCCCCCCCGTCGAGCGTCGTCAGCCCCGCCACCGACGCCGCGTTGTGCGTCCGCACCGTCTGCCACGATTCAAGAATCCGCACCCGGCTCCACGGCCGCACCTCCACGTTCGCCGCCCCCGACGTCCTTGGCTGGTTGGCATAGCCCGTCACCAGCGACTGCTGCCCATTCACAAATCGCAGCGTCTCCAGCCACAGCAGCGTGCCCTGCGCGTTCTCGCTGAACCGTACCTCGCTGTTCGGCTGCGAGTAGAAAAACTGCCCCGTCACATCCACCCACCGCCACGGCGACACCGTCACCTCGGCCGACGAATACACGTTCTGGCCGGTCACGGCATACGCCTGCGTCGCGCGGTCGAGCGCTAGCCGCCGGCCGAAGTAAGGCAGCAGCCGGTTGCCCGTATTGCGCTCCTCAATGCGCAGCGCCGTATCGTCGTGGAAGCGTCCGCCGCCCTGTTCGAGCGTGAAGCGCCGCCGTTCGGCGTCGTAGTGCACCCCGCCGCGAAACTGCAGATAGCCGTTATCGATCACCGACGCCGCCGGGTAGCTGTTCTCGTCCACCACAATCGGGCTCACCCCGAACCCGTTGCCCGACTGCCGGCCCACGCTCAAAAACGGCTGCAGCCGCTTGCCCGGCCGCAGATCTATGTCCGCGTTCCACAGCCGCTGCCGCGTATCGAACGACCGCTGGCTAAAGGTGTTCAGCGGATTAGCGAACGAGGGCAGGGCACTGAAGTAGGCCATGTTGCGATAGGAAAACGTCAACCGGTACAGTCCCGCTTTGTCCATCGTCAGGTGCAGCGCGTTCATCGGGTCGCCCCACCCCGAACCCGTCAGCCGCAGGGCGTCCACCCACCGGCTCTTCGCCGGTGTCCAGCCGCTTGCGAAGCTCAGCAGGCGCGGCCCGGCGGCCAGGTTGTCCACGCTCCGGTAGCTCTTCCAGTCGCCCCGCGTTGCCGGCAGCGTCCGGTAGCCCACCTCGGTCGTCACCTCCGGCGCCTGCCCCCACACCACCATAGGAATCGCCAGCCACAACGTCCGCCTCATCGCAGAAAGTCCCGGTTGACGTGCGAGCCGTGAATCTTCGTATGGCAGGAGGTGCAGTTGCGATAGAGCGGCAGCCGCAGGTCATGCGTCCCCGGCGCTACCGAACCGAGCGTCCCCGTCCGGTTGCCCGGCGCCGGCAGGTTCGCGTGGCACTCGAGACACAGGTTCATCACCTCGGCCCGGTTCAACATCCGCGGGTTCGCCGACCCGTGCGCCTCGTGGCAGCTCCCGCACCCTTCAAGACGCATCGGCGCGTGTTCAAACGCAAACGGACCCCGCTTGTCGGCATGACAGTTCAGGCATCCCGGCTCATTGTTCCGCGTCCGCGCCGTCCCCCGCAGCCCCGCCCGCTCCAGCGACCCGTGCGGATTGTGGCAGTCGACGCACTCGACGGCGCCCCGCCCCGTCCGGTGCGCGTGCGGCCGCAGGAACTGCGCCACCACGTCCGTATGGCAGCCACCGCACGTGGCCGCCGCGTGCGGCTTCTCCTGATGCACCCCGTGGCAGCTCCCGCACCCCACCTGCCCCGCGCTATGCGACCCGTGCACCCGCCCGGCGTGCGTCGCCTGGTTCTTGTGGCAACCCAGGCACGACGCATCCGCCTCCTTCGGCGCCGCCTTCGCATGGTTCAGAATGAACTTCGCCTCGGCCGCCTCGCCGTGCCTCTGCCCCGGCCCGTGGCAAGCCTCGCACGAGTAATCTTTCCAGCCGCGCCCGGCCTCCCGCTCCAAGGCGCCGTGCCGCGTCCTGGCGTACCCTTTGCCCTGCTCCTCATGGCAAGCCACGCAAGCCTCCGTCCCGGCGTAGCCCGCCGCCGCCCGGTCTTTCTTCTTCTGCGGCGGAGCGGCCAGCAGCCCGCCCCAGCACACCAGCAACAGCAGGCCCGCCTCAGCGCGCATGAGACTTCGCCACCGAAAACGCCGCATTCGGCCCATGACACACGGTACAGCTCTCGCCCAGCGGCGAGGTCGTCAACTGTACGTGCGCCGCGGCATCTTTCGAACTGTGGCAGGACAAACACGCCGCTCCCGCCGGACCCGGATTCGTCAGCCACCCCCGCGGATCCACCACGCTCTGCAGATTCGGCGCCAGCGGCAGCCGCTCCGTGTTGTTCACATGACACATCGCGCAGTTCCGCGCATCGGCCGGCAGCGCCACTTTGCTGTAGTCGTTGGCTGCCCCGCCGAAGCCGTAGATCACATACGGCCGGCCCTGCGTCGTGCCCGTGTGCAGCCGGTGAATCATCGCCGAAAAGTTCACGCTCTCGGCCGGCAGCTGCGCCGGGGTCCGCCGCGCCGCGTCCGTCAGGTTTGGGTTGTGGCAATCGACACAGTGCTCAATCTGATTCCGGTTCCGCCCGTGTGCTTCGAGCTCGCCGTGGCAGTCGTTGCACTTGCTGAGGCTCACAATCGTCCGCCGCGGCTCGGCCGCCTTGCCCTCCACGCTGAAGTACTTCGTCACGTTCGCCAGCGTGTCCCGCACCGTCACCGGCTCCCGCCCCGGCCCCTCAAAGGTCACGTTCCGATAGCCTTCGACGGCTATCGAGTAGCTACCCGTCGCCCCGGCCGGAATCGCCCGCGCAAACCGGTGCGTGGCCGCGCCGCCGGGGCTCGGTGGATCCGTGCGCCCGCTCTCGGACCAATACGCCGTGTAGTCCGCCGTCGGCCCCGCCAGCACGAAGGAAAGCGAGTTCAGCTCAGCCGGCGTCAGCAGCTTCCCTTCGCCATCCCGCACCCGGTAGCTGATCGCCGGCTGCTGTCCGGCGTTCGTATCCCGGATCTCCAGAATCTCAATGGCAATCCCCTTCAAATTCCGTGATCTTTCCGGACGCGTGTGGGCGCCCGCAATCGAAAGATCCCACTCCCGCTCCCCCGCCGGCCGGTGGCACTGCGCGCAGCGCGTATCGTCCAACTGCACCGGATGTCCCTTGCCCGCCGCGAAATCGATATCGTCGTGGCACGACCCGCACCCCGCCTGCGACGGCTGGTACATCGCCCGCGCCTGCGCCCCCGCGTTTGGCCCCTCCTGCCCATGGCAGGCCGCGCAGTTCCGGTTGTTCGCCGGAAAGCCCACGTGCGAATAGTCCGTCTCCCGCTGGCCATTGCCAATCAGCGAATACTTCCCGCCCGCCTGCACGCTCGGCAGCTCCCGGCCCATGTGAATCTTGTGCGTCATCACGGTCATGTCCACCGTGTTGCCCGTGTCCGGATCCACCGTCTGCGGCGTGTGGCACAGCACACACATCTCCATGCCCCGGCGCGCTCCCCCGTGCGCGGCAATCTCGGTGTGGCAGCCGTTGCAGCTCGCTGTCCGGATCACGTCCCGCACCCTGCTCACCTCGCCGCCCGCCGGCACGAAGTGAAACACGGCGCTCGCATAGCTCACCCCCAACTCAAACTCGTTCAGGTTCCGGCTCCCGTAGACGCCAATGGTATGCGTCGCCGTCCGGTCGAACCCGGCCGGCGCCCTGGTCCGAAAGGAGTAACGATACGCGCCCTCGCCCAACGCCGTAAACGTCCCGCCCGTATCCGCTGCCGCCTGCGTGGCCGATACCCCCGTCAACGGGCTCCGCTGCACCCGCGTCGTGTACGCCGTATACTGCTTGCCCTCGGCGGGAATCGTCGCCGCCACCAAGCTCAATCCCACGGCCCCCGGCGTCACGCGCCCCTCCCGGTCCAGCGGCACCCCCATCGGGTCCGTAATTCGTACCGTCGCCGTTATCGTCCCGTCGGCCGCAATCTCGGCCCCCAACACCCGCAGCTCCAGCCCCGGCCGCACAAAGTTCAGCGTCCGTTCGCTCACGTAAAAAGCCTTCAGCTCCGGCGCAAATCCAAAGCGCCGCACGCCCCCCGCCAGGCTTACCGCCGCCACCAGACCCCCCACCATCCACACCCCGGCTCTGCGCTTCATCCTCACCCTCCCAACTCCCGCAAGGCCGCCAGGTTCTTCTCTTCCACCCCCAACACCTGATGACAGCTCTCGCAATCCTGCGTCATCGTCTGGCCCGACTTCGTCTTCAGCTCTTCGTTATGGCACCGGAAACAGCCCGGCGAATCCGAATGCCCGTTATGCTGCGGGTAGCTGCCCCAGGTCAACTTCATCTCCGGATACACATTCCGCTGATACAAGGCCAACAACCGCCCGCCCGCCCGCTCAAGCTCGGTGCGGTGCAGCACCATCGCATCCGGTGCGTTCTGCTTATAGTAAGCCAGCAGAGCCAACGGAATCTGCTCGGCCGCCGCCTCGCGGCTGGCGTACCCCCGGGCCAACACCGCCAGCGCCGCCCGCCGGAAATGCGGCACCTTTTGCGGCAACACCCCGGCTGTCATCTCGCGGTCCACCGCCCGCTCCGCGGTCTCAAATGCATGCGCCGGCCGGTTGTGACAATCCAGGCAGTCCATCTCCCGTTCCAACACCCCCGTCCCCGCGCCCCCATACTCTTCGCCGTTCTCCACCCGCACTCCCACCATGGTCCTGCGCCCCGCATCCGCCGCCCGGTAGACGATTCTCCGCCCCTTCCCCAGGTGCGCCCCATGAATCCGCCCAACTTTCATCATCAAAGCCGTATCGAGCCGATCCCCCGCATCGTCAAACCGGCTCCGCCGCCACAGCCGGTTGCCGGAATCATGCGCCCGGTTGTGGCAGTTCTCGCACGTCTCCCCCGAACTCTTCAGCGCATGCGGAGGCG
>Ga0114980_10003359_pt1 | contig 11000 bp, 10 predicted proteins | sample S_140806_EF_Meta_FD_87018 | JGI IMG/M metagenome (GOLD analysis project Ga0114980, IMG submission 87018) | Freshwater microbial communities from Lake Simoncouche, Canada to study carbon cycling - S_140806_EF_MetaG | ecosystem: Environmental > Aquatic > Freshwater > Lake | place: Lake...
GAGTTTCGGTACCCGCAGAAACGCATTTGCTGAATTGCTGTGTCAAAAATTGGATTGTTTGGATTCCTAAGAAATAATGTAATTACAAGATGAGGTATCGATAAACCTCGCCCTAAAATGTCGCCCCCTATTAACACCCAAGCCTCTGCAGCGTTCCATTGCTCGGGCTTAATCGGAACAAGTGGCTCAGAAATACCTTGATTTGAAACTTCTTTTCGCTGTTTATAATTCACAAGTTTAACTTTTAACCTATTTGTATCATTTAGAAGACGTAAAATATAATCCCAACAATCTATTTTTTGTTCATCATTTGCCAAGAATTCCTTTGTTATTGCAGAGAATCTATCTGCTACTTTCAAATAGGCTGGTTTGAAAAAAATATCAATAAATTGATCTTGATCTGCCTCGGACTCCATGTATTTCCTAAAGTCTCGTAAGCAACTATCCATTGTTTCTTTGTAGTCTTCGTGATCAGCGTTTCTACCTGATGGATGAATTAAGAATTGAACTGAGTTTTCTTCACATTTTTCATTATGATTTAAATCTTTGCCATGAAATATATTTGCATGTCTATTATGTAGCCAGCTTAAAACTAAAAATTGAATAAAACAAAATTCCATAGTACTCAAATTTTCATTTGAAGTAACACTTCGATCGCTATGATCAAGTTTAATAAGGATCTTCCTATTTCGAACTATGTCACCAATACTTGTATATCCGTCCCCCGCAGGCACCACTGAACAATACTCCGGTTGCAATGGTCCATAAAGATCACCATGCATTAGTGCTTGAGGAGTTGCAGTGTAAGCAAGGTAAATATGTTTTCCATTAATTCGATTTCGTATTTTATTAATGCTGTTATGAATAGTTGTCCTGGTAGTTAGATCATCAGCAAGTGAAACATCAAACTCAACTTGACTACGCGTGCTTGCAGTAGAGTCTACGGAGGCTTGGTCGGCTTCATCATCCAAGATAATTACGTTGATAGGTAAATTAATTTGAGCATTTAATTCTTCAATCATAGTTCGAACAGCCGATAATCTTGCAGAAGATTTAATCAAGGTAACTACTGGGATGGGTTTATCATCTGGGCTCGATATACGGCTGTATACAGCTTCTTGCAACTGATCAAGAACAGGGCCTGTTGCTAATCGCGATTCCGTAGGTGACGGAATAACATTCGCCGTATTGGCTGGTAATTTAGTTTTCAATCGCTCCACTGTTTGCTGACCTAAATCAGTATTAGCTCCTGTAAAAACTATAGCAAGATGAATCTTGTTATCCTTAGCCCAACAAATATTTGCTAATAGATGACCCGTTTTTCCACTTTGTACATTTCCGAATACTAAGTTAACAACTGATTCGCCCTCACTATTAAGAAAATTAGTCAAGCGAGCAAAGTGTCTTTCTAAATTTTCGTAATACACTTCTCGACCCTTTGCGACAGAATTATCTGAACCGTCTATTTTTACCCCAATTGAAATTAAGTATTTCTCTAGCGAACTACTTACTAATTTGCTTGGTTTATAGATTTTTACAAATGCGCCCCAAGTATTTTGAGTCACGCTAAATTTCTTTCCTTTGAACTAAGCGAGATAAAGTTGAATCAACAATCTCATTTATTTTCTTCTTATAAGCAGCTTTGTCATTTCTTAGTGGTAGAAAAACCTCTGGGATTGACATCAAATAAATTAATTGAATAACCGCTTCTCGTACATCTGGATTACCCCATTGTAACTTGCGAATAAATGGATGCCCAATATTAATTCTAATTTGATGATGAAATTTAGAAATTGTTTCAAGATCGAAGAGATCAAACTCTGAATTATCAATAAAAATTGGCTCAAAGTTATGTACATGGCCGCTTGAATCTGGAATTGCAACTTTATTATCACTTGTAACAAATTCCTCTTGCGGTGCATTTTTTAAGGCTCGTAAATTATTTATACTATCCGAAATTTTGCTCTGGTCAGCGTCATCATCTAAATGCTTAATTGCTTCACCATGGACACTTGTATTAAAGAATGTGGAAATACTCGCTACTTCTTCAACTTCGAACTCAGTTGCGTTAGGTTGCTGTTCATTTTTCCTCTGCTTATTTAAAAATCTTCTAGGAGCATAATTCTCAGCCATAGCCCACATATTGAAATCTTTATCTTTTAGAAACTCAATTAAAGCTGAAATGAATTCAAACTCTTCGTCAGTTCCCCATTTGATTGAATCCGTACTTGAAGTTTTGCCCAAATCGCTAATATCAAAACTGCCAGTAAATCTTTGCCATCTATAGCTTCCCTCTTGGCCAAAGATTCGCGGTGGACGATAGTATTCTCTAGCATCTCTAATATCCTGTTGACTGATTTCTTCGCTTGAATCGATTGCACCGATTCCGCCCATACCCTTACCTTTATAGTGGAGCATAAAACCACTTAAATCTCGACTCATTGTTTCTAATAGTCCGACTTTACCGAAAATAAGCGCCCCAGATTTCAGCTTGTAGCTAAATTCTCTTTCCCATTTAAGTGGTACTTGCCCTTCTGGACCTTCTTTATCGGGCCAATATGGTTCATTTAAAATTGTAGGATCATTAAACTTAAGTGCTTTACCATTGAACCTAATTACAACTTTCTTATCACTTGAATTTAAATAAATTCTATACATAGAAGCAAGTAGCATTTTTAATTTAGCGACACCGGTACCACGTGGAAGTTTCTCCGGATTTATTTTAGAAAGTGTTATTTTAGTGCCTGGTTTAGTTTGTTGAGGTATTTCAATTACTTTAGTTAAAGCACTTCTAGTTTTTTGAATAACATCTAAATCGACAACAACTTCGAATCCAGTGTCTGAGTCTAGTGGCCATGTTTTTATATTCAAATTTCTGCCCATCCAAAAGGAAGACATCTTCATACCAACGCCATGAACAGATAGCAAAGATTTATCCTTTGGAGGTTCCCCAGCGCGTAGGGCTCTCTGCATATCATCTCGTGCAATTCCGGCTGCGTTATCTATAATAATTAAAGTTTTATTATCATTATCAAAATCTATGTCAATATTTAATGAATATCGGTTATTATATTTTTTATTCAATTCATCCCAATTAAGAAATGCACTCGTAATAGAATTATCAATAAATTCACCAATTGCAAACCAATGCGTATAGGAAGCTATCTGGTATAACTCGTAAGTTGTAACGCTTGGCGTAATATCAATATCAAAACTGTCCGACATAAGACCTCCTCACGGCAGCATAACTAAGTTAGCTGCAACTGACTATAGGAAGCAAAGAAGTTCTTTGGCAAAATTGGATTCTTCTTTTTTGGCTCAATTAATCCGTTAGCCCACGGAAGTTTCAAAGTTTCCGCCCTATTTATTAATGCATGAAACAATAATCGAGCCGAAGCTGGGTGAACAGCATTTCCTATTTGCTTAAGAGAAAGGGAATCTCGTTGACCATAGAAACTAAAATTTTTATTGAATCCTTGAAGTAAAGAAGCCTCTTTAACTGTTATTTCGCGCTTCTCCCATCCGAGCACAGGGGTTTGTGTTAACGCAACGAAGGCAGGGACGTAATTTGGTTCTTTGCACCTAATACCACTTGGGCGAAATTGAATCAAACATTTATAGATATCTTCTTGATTTCGCCCTTGCCATTCAAATTTTCTATTTGAAGTTATGTGCGAAGGTAGATCATATTTCTTTCTCCATGTGTTAATCCATTTCATGTTTTCCTCATAAATTTCAATATTTCTTAAAATAAACTGTCGTTTCCAATCAGGAACCGATTTGGGAATCTTAATATTTTTACGAATGTCCCAATAATCACTCCATAGTGGCAATCCTGGTGGATTAGAATTATTAAATTCACGATACATATATAGGAATTCATTCCACATTTTTAAAGCGTTAATTTTTTCTTTACTTATCTTTGTTTTATTACTTTCCGGGGTTGCTCCGTATTCATTTAGAGTTTTGTGTATATCCCAAATAATTTCTCCATATTTTTTAAAAGGTTGCCTTGGAAGCAATGGTCCTAAGTCAATTAACTCTTTAGCCCGTGTTTCGCCAACTTTAACTGCGCCTATAAATACTCTATCTCTATGCTGAGGTGTCCCTCCAAATCGAGTTGGTATTTCATGTGGCGATAAAATAGTGGGTTCATCGCTCACAGCATATCCAAGTTTTCTAAGTAACTTGATTATTATCAAATAATCTTTGTAATGCTTTGGGCCAACTAAGTTTCTAACATTTTCTAAGAGAATTATTTTAGGTTTTTTTTCTTCAATGATTTGAAGAATATTATAAAAAAGGGTTCCCCGTGCTTCGTTTACGCCAAGTTGATGACCAGATTTCGAAAATGGTTGACAAGGGAAGCCCGCAGTAAGAACGTCATGATTTGGAATGTTCTTATTTACATTTTTTGTTAATTCCTTAATATCGCCTGCAACAGATATATCGCTATTCTTTAACCAATTTTTTGAATATACGCTTGAGGCGGCAGAATCAATTTCTGAAACGAAAACACATTCTCCGCCAATTGGGTCCATTGCAGCATGGAATCCACCTATCCCAGCAAAAAGGTCGATAAAAGTAAATGCCATCAGTCAAGCTTACTAAGTAACTGTCTGATTTTCAGACACCAGGCTGTTAGGACCACGTTTTGCTGCCCCCAGCCCAATAGATATATTTCTCGCACATAAATTAAAACAAATCAAGCTGAGATGCATCCATGGATTGTTTACCCATTGATTCTCGTAATTTATCCATCATGTTCTCTTCCCTGTATCTCGAATTTAAAGTCAAAAAAATAGCAGCAGACCTAGCTTGGCAGTTATAAGCTTTTCCTTTTTTATATATTAAGGATGTTTGACTAAAAACTATGTCTGTAAAACCATCATATTCGGTCAGTGAATATCGATTTGGGAAAGCAAGTAAACTCCTAATATATAAATAGTCATAAAAATTCGGGGCCTTTGTAACTGGGAAATCTTCGCCCTCGAACCGAAAACCTAATAGTGATCCAGAATTCTTAAGCCGACTGTCGGTCTTAGCATCAAGCGAATTAGAGTTAAGCAAATCTAAATATGGTCCCCCTTTTTCAAAAACTTTTGATGCTTGATAAGTAGATTCCACAGAATAATTCCTGCCTTCAAACGGCAAATTAAATGCACTAAGCGAAATACCCAATATTACTTCTGATCTTGTTGATATTTCAAGAATTCTAGCCGATCCAATTTGCTGTACTGCTGCTTCGTGTAAATTCCTAATTGACTTTTTTGCTTGGCTAATTGCTATTCCTGGTACCCAATCAAAAGTAACTAATCTCTCTGAAAATAACTCACCACCCGAATTGAAATTCGGTAAAAATATAATCCTGCTCGCCATTAAATATCATCCCAACTTAAGCTAAATCTTCTGCCATCAAATTTTTGATTTATATCCTTCTTATAGAAATAATCATGTTTACATTCAAATTCAATATTTAAGTGTGGATAATCTTTATAAATCTTGTTATATATATCCATAAATGATTCAATCATGGGTCCTGGAAAATGTATTTTTCTGATTCTGTCCGCATTAATTTTGTTAAAAAAAATTAACTCAGATTGCAAATCTGTTGGAACATATTTTAGTACCGCTTCCTCATTGCGTAATGACTCATTAAGAAACATTCGACTTAAACCTAAGCTTCCAACATATTTCTCGGGACACTGTTCTGCGTCTTTTTTTAAATCAGTTCTGGCTGAGTTTCCTGGAAAAGCTGCAAAGTGTTGAAGCAGTAAGGTATTTTCGCTTATCTCAAGTATTGCGTAATTTTTTATTTCTAATCCAGTCTTGTTATTCAGCATCCATACATTTGGAGAAGCCATTGAGCAACATACACCTTGATAAATCTCATCAAGCCTTTGCATATCCGTTACGTGGTGTGGTAGTCCCTCTCTCTTTAGGTCATAAATACTCTTCAATCCCTCTGAAAGTATGGAAACTAAATTGGTTATGTGTGTAAAATGCAGAATATTAGTGATATTTTTTCGATTAAGAGTGTCTATTATTTTTGATTTATTCCCGGCAAATTTTTGATTTGCTATTTCTTCCAATTTGACTGAATAATTCGTTAATTCCATAGCTTGATTTTATAGTTGTATTTGAATTTTTACGACAATAATGATTTAATTTTTTATCAATTATGCGGAACTTGTCATATTATATGACAGGCATGTTGCTGAGATAGCTCCAGCAATATTTCTAATGAATTTAAGCATACCTCTTCACAAGCCTAATCAAATAATGAACAAATACAGTGCTTAAGATTGAATAGATCAGTAGGAAGCCCTTGTAAGGAACGGTAAATGGAATTGAGTCATAGAAATCTGCTTTAAACCAGAAGTTGTTATAGACCCAATTAGGTTGATAGATAAAGCCTAAGAGAAATGTAAATGAGAGAATTGAGATTCTTACCTTATTCATATCTGATCCTTCTCACTTATCTGGTTAGATAATTCTACATCTTGCTCCACTTTTACCCGTTTTAGAAAGAAATCCTTGGACACATCAACTACCTCATAATCCCCATCAATAAATTGCCATTTATCAAGGTCAATATCCTTGGCAAAATACTCTGCTTCCTCTGGGCTAGTTGCATCAATTATAAGTTGGTGAACGCTTTTATATTCAGCGGTTACTCGGTAGCGTTTTTCTTCAGCAGTCATTTGTTACCAGTCATATCTTAACCCTACTCAACTTTCCACCACTCATACCCATTAATTCAACGTCTTCTTCCATATCTGAATTACAGGTGCCTTCTTAGTTTCAGGGGTATCTTCTATTTGGGGGGCACTTTTAATTATTGTTAGATTAGTTGCCTTTGAGACATCAGTTATCTTCCAATTAGAATCCACCTCAGTCCATAGCTCTATCTCTTTTAGATCTGCATGGTAGGCAGCCTCTTTTTCATTTTTTGCCATTAAGACAATTTGAAAATCAAATTTCATCTGCTTAGTAATTACGTAGTTCTTATTTACTGGTTCCATGCCCTGATCCTGGCCCCCGCCACTGACAGCCATTAGACCTATTAAATAGAGCTAACAAGACTCAGCGCTACCTTCGCCCAAATCTCAGGTGTCCTAGTATCAGGTAAATACCCACCGGCGCCACCTAGAAGTATTGGTAAATCTGGAAATCTCTCTTTAAGTCTTTTAGCAACTGCCGTATACCCATCCACTGAGTACTCAAGTGAGGTTAACGGATCCTCGCTATGACCATCTGCACCGCAGGTAATAAAGAGAAGATCAGGTTGCCAATCCCAGATTCGATCTCTTGCTCCTATTACGGAAATTAACTCCTCAATAGCATCTAATAGTTGCTCATCTCCTGCGCCAGATTCAAGTGGAATGTTATAGAAAATTCCAGCTTCACTTTCATTTCCGGTGCCAGGAAATATGCCACCTTGGTGAACTGAGAAGGTGAGAACTTTAGGATTATCTGCAGTTAGATTTTCTACACCATCACCATGATGAGCATCAATATCAACGATAATAATATTTTTACCATAATCCTTACTTACAATATCAGCAGCAAGCGCAAAATCATTAAATATACAAAAACCTGATGAGTGATCTGACTGTGCGTGGTGTTTAGCACCTGGAAAGTGAATAGCAAGTTTTGTTTTACCTGTAAGCAGTGCATCTAAAGCAGTGAGGGTGCCACCAACAAAGAGTGATGCTAGAGATGCCAAATCAGGGCGTTCACCATCCCACTCTGTTGATATGTGTTGATTTAATACCTCATCGATATAGGCAGGTGTGTGAACTCTTAGTAATTCAGCCTCTGTTGCTGTCCTAGGTAATACCTCAACTATATCAATTCCTTTTTTCTTAGCTGATGTAATTAAAAGATCCCTAGCGTTATTAAACCTTCTGCCTTGAGTTGGATGGGTCGGATCAAATATCCAATTTTTATACTCATCTGAGTGAATTAGATATACAGGTTGTTTCATTTATTTGCCTCCTCATCCTCAAAAACCTCTGGTAGTAATTGTCTAAACTGCTCATAACTAACTTGAGCTAACGTGCACTCCCCGCTGATCTGCATCCAGATCAACCGCCCAGGAATGTGTTTCCAACGATTTTCTTTTTGTTGCCAGATCTCCTCATATAAGCCGTTGTTCTCATACCGCTTGCGATAGTAAGCAAAACAGCGGCCATCAACATGGAGTTGAACAAAGTACTGAGTTGGTTGATTCAAAGTTTTTTACTCCACCTCTTTCCTAGATGTTTGAGGTTACTCCACACCACTGACACTGTGTTGATATATAATTACTAATAGGTCAAAGAAGCCAAACGCTATAGCCCTTTAGCTAGTTTGGTACCAACCGCGCTAACCGCGCACGGTGGTCCTAGAGGAAGACCTGCTAGCGATGAAATACACCGCTAGAAGTGCGGATCTCTATATGAGCTCCAGTCGGGAGTGGTTTGTCATGTCTAATTTCTATGTCTGTACTAAGTGTTTTGGCTTAACATCAAAAGGTGCTGGAATGCAGCGCTGTAGTTGCGAGGAGTATAAAAGCTATTCAGAGGTTGATTGTCCTAGTGGATATCACCTCTGTGATATCTGCGCAGCATCTTTAGCGGGTGGCACTAGTAGGTACTCATGGAATGCCTGTAAGGTCTGCTTAAAGTTTAATCGTAAGTTAGCAACTGATTACGGTGTGAATCTACCTTTAGGTAGGCACTCAATTATGAATGAAATTGTAATTCCATTTAATATTTCAAAGGAGCAACAAGAGAGAGCAATAAAACAATTAATTGCCTCACTTGATCTCTCAAGCAGCATCTCTGATTGGGGTATTTCCCGAGCACGAGTGCTCTTTAAATCAGTTCCAATGTGGAAAAACGAGTCTCATATCTTGCTCAGTAAGTGGGAGGCGAAGTTTGCCCTAACAACAGTTAGAGCAACATCGCGGTCAGTAGCAGCTTTTGAAGAGTACTTTGAGTTGTCTAGAATTAATTAAGCGATCCTCCCCACTCATACCCTTTAACTCAAGGCAAAAAGTAAAATTTAGGATTATTTTACTTTTTATATCTTATTTTTACTTATTGCCTTTAAGCTTATAATTAATATTTAAACTATTTGTAATATAATACGTATAACAACGGGGCAATTAAAATCTCATCAATGGAGTCATATTAATAAAATATTGCTATGAGTGATCTACCAAAATACCTAAGGCCGATCATTAACACGCTTGCGATGTACATAGAACAAAAAGTTGATTACTTTACAATGCAATTTGCTGGGGGTAATTATGAGTTTGGGCCCTATGTTCAAGCCCTTCACGAGCATGGAAATATTTTGCTAATTGAAGCTATTGGAAATGAATATCTAGAGCCACCACTTTCGGAGGCAAATCAGCAGACAATGCTTTTTCTAGGATGGAGATTTAATGCAGCAAGCTACTCACCAAACTACTCGCAGTTTATTGACCTAACAAAACAATCACCTGAAGAGATAGCAATAATTATGGTGCAAGCTCTTTATTTTGCTTATGGCGTAGATGAGAGTTATGAATTTGAAATCAAACCTGCTCTTGAATCAGCCCGCTTATTTATTGAAAACTTAAATCAAACAAAGGAGAAATTAATGAATGATGAATTGATATGTTCTGAATGTAAAGATCCTTTTCAGGGATCAGGTGAAGGGGTTAGTCCATTAAAACATTGTCCTAAATGCGTCGAAGTAATGCAGGAAAGAATGCTCACAGCTATTTTTGGCAAAGTAAAGGGTGATTAAAAGTTTCCGTATCCAAATGACTATCCGTATTACCGCCCAGTTGCTACTTTTAAGACATGGATGCCGACAAAAAATACCAGGCACTCCTCAGGCGTGCAGCTGCAATGCGAAATGGAATGACTGCGGCGGAAACAAAACTAAGTTCTGCTTTAACTGATCCAAAAAATGAACTGCCTTTGTTTCACGCGCAGCACGTCATATTCCCTTACATTGTTGATTTTGCTTGCCTTGATAACCAGTTACTTATTGAGGTTGATGGAACTACTCATAAATTCTCTCGGGATTCAGATGCGCTGCGCGAGAATGAGCTGACAAAATTGGGTTTTAAGATACTCAGATTTACAAATAGTGAAGTACTAGCTGGATTAGATGCAGTTATCCAAAAAATCCAATTTGAATGTCGATATCGCACTTCTGTTAGTAAGAAAAAAATTTCCAAACCTGCCAAGAAACTAGTGAAAAGAAAAATGGTAATCCCACTTCCCAGAGTTGTATATGAAGAACCTTTTGTAGATTATTCAAGAACTCAAGCAAGCAAAGTTCGCACCAGAAAGGTATTGGACAAATCCAAGGGAGAGGTTGCCAGAATCTACTGCGCAATATGTAAGCAGCCAATAGCTAACTCTGACTTACGAGTCCGACATAGAAAAGGGCAATCTGATGAAGTTTTTTGGGCACATAAAAGTTGCACTAATTAGTAGGCAACGCCTATTAGTGATTTAAGTATGAGAAACAGTAGGGAATAACTAGGGGTATTAGGGAGGTGTTAGGAATTATCTTTAGCGATTACGGCAAGTAAAGCCAACATACCTAACCCTGCGCCACCATACATAGCCCACATTATGGGTAAGTTAAATATATAAATCGCAATATAAAAACCTATACAGAAAGCGCCAATAAGCAATAAGTTAATTACTAATCTGTTCACACTTAGAGCCTACGCCCCATTTTTTGTGAGCGTAAGGGCATGGTCTTGTCCACGATTTTGCCCATATGTCCATTTTCTTGCCCATAGAAAACGACAAAAACATCCAAGGTCTTGCATAAAACTAAACACTTTTGCATAAGCAAATGAGCGCAGATTAAATCCAAGTAGAGTAAAAATAAAGAAGAGTCGCCCTATAAGCCGGAGATAGTCAATTCACGCTCATAACAGGCCATTTGTCCGCAGCTTTGCCCGCAATATCAATTAAATGCACACAAATAAAAACAAAGGC
>Ga0114980_10003361_pt1 | contig 10995 bp, 9 predicted proteins | sample S_140806_EF_Meta_FD_87018 | JGI IMG/M metagenome (GOLD analysis project Ga0114980, IMG submission 87018) | Freshwater microbial communities from Lake Simoncouche, Canada to study carbon cycling - S_140806_EF_MetaG | ecosystem: Environmental > Aquatic > Freshwater > Lake | place: Lake...
CCTGATCCTGTTGCCAATCGGCCTGCGCCTGATTGAGGGATTGGAAGTGAGCCACCCAGACGTGGAAACCGACGCCGGCAGCCTCGGGGTGGTGCCGATCGGGTTGCCGCTGCTGGCGGGGCCGGGGGCCATCTCCCTGGTGGTGGCCAGTTCGCCGGCCTCCTGGCAGGGAAGGCTGGCCCTCAGCGGCGTGATCCTGCTGCTGGCGATGGGGATCTACGCCATCCTGCGGGTGTCGATGCCCCTGCGCCGGGCCCTGGGGGAGCTGCAGGAAAAGGTGATCAGTCGGCTGATGGGACTGCTACTCAGCGCCATCGGCGTGCAGATGCTCGTGGGCGGCCTGAAGGGCTGCTTCCCCGTGCTCGGCGGCGCGGGATGAGCGGCTTCCGGCCTTTGGTCGCTGCCGAAGACCGCAATGCCCGATGCCGGTTTCGAACCAGCGACATCCTGCTTGTAAGGCAGGCGCTCTACCGCTGAGCTAATCGGGCTTGGCTCCCATTGTGCCCTCCGATCCACCGCAGGCGACTGAGCGCCCCGGGCGCCAGACCCGTGCAAATCTGGGGCGATGGCTAGCGGCCGCTCCCACGATCACGCCACCAGGCTGCTGGCCCTGCCCTTCGGGCTGCTGTGGACTCCCCTCGGCCTTGGCGCTGTCGCCATCGCCACCGGTGCCTTCCTGATCGGCGGCCTGTGGCTGTCGCCCGACCTCGATACCCGCTCCCTCGCCACCCGACGATGGGGTCCGCTGAGCCTGCTCTGGTGGCCCTACCGCCGCCTGCTCAAGCACCGTTCGATCGTGTCCCACTGCCCGGCGATCGGCACAGGCGGCCGCCTCTTCTATCTGGGGTCGATCGTGGGGTTGGGCTCAGTGCTGCTGATGCCCTTCGGCATCCCAGGCCCCGAAGAACTCCTCCAAGCCGCGCAGTGGCTCTGGAGCGAGCAGAAGCCGCTGTTGGTGGCAGGGCTTGCGGGCATCGAGCTGAGCAGCTGGCTGCATTTGCTCCAGGACGGTGATCCGATGCCCCGGCTGCGATGGAATCCCTTGTTGTTGTCCAAGCCCTTCAGCCCTCGCCGCCAGCCACGTCGCTCCCGAACCGGCAGGAAGGGGCGGGGGCGGCCATGGTGGCGCTGATGCTGGCAGGGTATGGAGGCTCCCGGTGGGGCCTCCCCCCAACTCCCGCTGGCCATGTCTCCCCCCGCCATCGAGCCCTCCAATCCGGCCAAAGGACCGTTGCCCGCCCCTAAACCCGGGGGAACACCCTGGGCTCCACCTGCCGCACCTGGCCCTGCCGATCAGGCCCTGGGCCAACTGGTGGCCATCGTGGACCAGCTGCGGGATCCCGAATGCGGCTGCCCCTGGGACCTGGAGCAGACCCACGCCTCCCTGATCCCCTTCGTGCTGGAGGAGGCCCACGAGGTGGCCGATGCGATCCGCCACGGCGACGATCGCCACCTGGAGGAGGAGCTGGGCGACCTGCTGCTGCAGGTGGTGCTCCACGCCCGCATCGCCGCTGAGCAGGGCCGCTTTGACCTAGCCGCGGTGGCCCGGGGGATCGGCGCCAAGCTGGTTCGCCGCCATCCGCACGTGTTCGGCGATGCACCCCGGGCTGCCGACAGCGCCGCGGTGCGGACCAGCTGGGAGGCGATCAAGGCCCAGGAACGCCTAGGGCTGCAGACCAGCGGAGGATCGGTGAAAGCCGGGCCCGATGGCGGGACCACCGCCGCGACCAGCACCAGCCCCCTCAGCGACCGGCTGGCCGAAAAGGTACGGGGCCAACCCGCCATCGCCGCGGCGATGACCATCTCCCGAAAGGCCGCCGCCGCCGGTTTCGAATGGGACGCCATGGCGGGGGTGTGGGCCAAGGTCCACGAGGAGCTCGATGAACTCAAGGAGGCGGTGGCCAGTGGCAACCGGGCCCATGCCCAGGAGGAGCTGGGGGATGTGCTCTTCACCCTGGTCAATGTGGCCCGCTGGTGTGGGATTGATCCGGAGGAGGGCCTGGCCGGCACCAATGCACGCTTCCTGGATCGCTTCTCCCGGGTGGAGGCCGCCCTGGGGGGCGACCTCGGCGGCCGCGGCATCGCCGAACTCGAGGGCCACTGGCGGGCGGCGAAGGCTGCCATTCGCGCCGAAACCGATGGCGGCGGGCCGGCCAACCTCAATCCTCCGGAGAGCTGAGGCGGCCGCCCCGCAGGGTCTTGCGGTCGCCCCGACGGCGCTTGGCCACGAGCCGGCGCTCCACCGCGCCCCGCGAAGGGCGGGTGGGCCGCCGCGGCGGTGGGGGCGGCGCCATCGCCTGCTGGAGCAAGGCCACCAAGCGCTCCTGGGCGGCCTGGCGATTGCGCCACTGGGAGCGATGCTCCTCCGCCACCACCACCAGCACACCCTGCACCAACCGATTCGCCAGCCGCCGGAGGGCCCGCTCCCGCAGCAGCGGCGGCAGGGCCTCGCTGGCCGCCAAATCAAACACCAACTCCACGCGCGAATCCCGGCGGTTGACGTTCTGCCCCCCGGGACCGGCGGCGCGGGAGAAGCGCCAGCGCAGTTCGGCGCGGGGCAGGCTGAGGCCGGGGCCCAGGCAAAGCTCTGACGGGGCGGGATCCATCGCTCCAGCCTGCACCACCCACCGGGCCTGGAGGACCTGTCCCGCCGGTTCAACGACGAACCCCACACCAAAACCGCATCCGGGTGCAGCGGTTTTCCTAACCTGCTCGCACCGCTTCCTCCACGGGTTGATGCCGCAGCCGGCCCACCATCAGCGCAAGCCCCGGGCCGCCCATCGGATCACCCCGGCGATCGGCCTGGCCATACCGACCAGACCATGACCCCGAGCCGTCCCCGCCCCCACCCCGTCCGCCGGGCCCAGCTCGGGCTCCAGGGGCTGTTGGGCCATCTCTCCATTACCCCCAAGCTCACCCTGGTGCTGCTGGCGGTGGGCCTCACCCCCCTGCTGGCCAGCCAGTTTCTGGCGCTGCAGCAGTTCAAGCGGAGCCTGGTGCTGAACCGTTTGGAGCAGGCCGAAGAGGTGGGCGCCAAGACCCTGGCTGATCTGCAGAGCTCCCTGCCCCGGCCAAGCCGCCCCCCCGCCACCGGCGGGTCGGCCCTTGGTGATGGGGCAGACCCCAATCGGAGCGCGACGGGGTCGGGGCCGGCCTTGGCCGCCATCGCCGATTCCGGGCTGCTGGAGAATCAAAAGCTGGGCCTGGGCCGTAGTGGCAGGGCCCAGTTGATGCGGCAACAACGACCCGGTGAAATGGCCAGGCTCCTGCCCCTGGAGGCGAAGGGTCAGGGGACCCGGCCCCAGGAAGACCAGGCCGTGCGGTTCGAGCCCCTCCCGATCAGCCCCCTGGAGAAACCAAACCTGCTGCAGGGCAACAAGCGGGCGGGCAACGTCATCGAAGCGGATGGAGTCCGGCGCGTGGGTGTCTGGCTACCCCTGGAGCAGGCCGACACCGGCCTGTTGATTTCGGTGGAGCGCCAGGAGGTGCTCCAGTCGGCCGTCAACCTGCGCAGCCAGTTGCTGGCCCTCAGCCTGCTCACCACCGCCGCCGTGGCAGGGGCGGGGGTGCTGCTGGGGCGCAGCCTCACCCGGCCCCTGCGGGACCTGCATAACGCCGTGCAGGGCTTCGATGCCGCCAGCGAAGACGCCCTCCAAGCGGTGGCGGTCCAGGGCAACGACGAAATCGGCACCCTGGCCCGCACGTTCAACCAGATGACGCGGCGCATCCAGGACCGTTCGGCAACCCTCAACAGCACCAATAACCGGATCCAGGCCTACATCCAGACCGTGCAGACAGCCCTGCTGGCCATCGGCATGAATGGCGAAGTCACCCTGCTCAATGAGGTGGGCTGCCAGCTGCTGGGGTTCCCGCCAGCCCGCTGGCTGGGCGCCAACTGGCTCAACGACTGCATGGTGGATGCCGAAGCGCGCCGCATCCTGCGGGATGCCCTGGAGCGAGCCCGGCAAGGGGAGGCCATGGGCCCAGGGGAGGGCAGCAAGGCCGCCAGCCGCTCCGACGTGAGCGCATTGGGAGAAGCGGCGGTGCTCGACTATCACGTGCGCAGCCAGGATGGCCGGATTCTGCTGATGCGCTGGCATAGCAGTTTGCTGCGGGGCGAGAGTGGCCAGGTGATCGGCCTGCTGAGCTCCGGCGAAGACATCACCCTCAGGCGCAGCCAGGAGCTGGAATTAATTGAAGCGCGGCGGGTAGCGGAGCAGGCCAATGCGGCCAAGAGTGAATTCCTGTCGCGCATGAGCCACGAACTGCGCACCCCGATGAACGCCATCATCGGCATGTCCTACCTGGCCCTGCGGGCCAATCCAGAGCCGCGGCTGCAGGATTACGTCAGCAAGATCAACGCAGCTGGCCAGAAACTCCTGGCCCTGATCAACGACATCCTCGATTTCTCCAAGATCGAGGCGGGCAAGATGAGCCTCGAACGCACAGACTTCCTGCTCGATTCGGTGCTGGCCGACCTCAGCACCCTGATCGCCCAAAAGATCTTCGATAAAGGCCTGGAGCTGCTCTTCCTGGTGGATGAGGATGTGCCCCGCCAGCTCCAGGGCGACCCGCTTCGCCTGGGCCAGGTGCTGCTCAACCTGCTCTCCAACGCCTCCAAATTCACCAACCTCGGCCAGATCGTGCTGCGGATCAGTTGCCTGGAGCGACGGGGCCAGCGGGTGCAGCTGCGCTTTGAGGTGGCGGATACCGGCATCGGCATGGAGGAGAGCCAGCTCGCCAAGCTCTTCCAGCCTTTCGAGCAGGCGGAACTCTCCACCACCCGCCACTTCGGCGGCAGCGGCCTGGGGCTCACCATTTGCCGCCACCTGCTCGGCCTGATGGAGGGCACGATCGAGGCCTCCAGTGCCGTGGGCGAAGGCAGCACCTTCCGGGCCACCGCCTGGTTTGGCCTGGGAGCAGCGCTCCCCGCAGCGGTGCTGCCTGAGCAACTCAACAACCTGCGGGTGCTCCTGGTCGACGACAACCCCATCGCCCTGGAGGTGCTGGAGGCCCACCTGTCCCATCTGCCGCTGCAACTGAGTTGCTGTGGCAGCGGCGAAGAAACCCTCCAGCAGGTGCGGCGGGCCGCCGAAACAGGTGCGCCAATTGATCTGGTGCTGCTCGACTGGCAACTACCAGGCATGGATGGCCTCGAAACGATGCGCCAGTTGCGCCAGCGCGAAAGCGAAGGCGCCCCCGAGGTGGTGATGGTCACGGCCTTCGGCCGGGATGACGTGCGGTTCAGCGCCGAGCGGGAGGGCATCCGGGCCTTCCTCACCAAACCGGTCTGCCAGTCGGAACTGCTCGACATCCTGGTCACCCTGGAACAATCGGACTCCCGCACGCCGTTGCCCCTACCCCCCAGCCCGCTGGAAATGGCCCAACAGGAGGGGCTGGCGGGGCTGCGGGTGCTCCTGGTGGAAGACAACGAGATCAACCAGCAGATCTGCTGCGAACTCCTCCGGGATGCGGCGGTGGAGGTCACGGTGGCGGCGCATGGGGCTGAAGCGCTGCAGCTGTTAGAGCAGCCCGGGGTTCCAGTGGGCGACGGCCTCCTGCCCTTCGACCTGGTCTTGATGGACCTCAACATGCCGGTGCTGGATGGCTGGGAGACCACCCGCCGGATTCGGGAGGACAGCCGCTGGGATCGGCTGCCGGTGCTGGCGATGACCGCCCATGCCCTGGTGGAGGAAAGGGATCGCTGCCAGGCCCTGGGCATGCAGGACCACCTCACCAAACCGATCGAGCCCGACACCCTCTTCCAGACCCTGAGGCGTTGGGGCCGCCCCGGCGAACCGTTCCGCCCGAAAACCAACCAGGCCGCCGCGGCGACGCCCGTCTGCGGTGATCTGCCCGGCTTTGACCTGGTGGGTGGGCTGCGGCGCACGGCCGGCAACCTCGCCCTCCACCGCCAACTGCTCAACAGCCTGGCCAACACCCAGGCTTCGGCCTCCAGGCGGGTGCAGGAGGCCCTGAACTCCAATGACACCCTCGAGGCCCAGCGCATCGCCCATACCGTCAAAGGGGTGGCGGCTAACCTCGGCGCCACGGCGCTGGCGGAGGCCGCGGGCCAGCTTGATCGCGCCCTCCAGAGCGATGGCGCCTGGCAAGAACCGCTGGCCCACTTCGATCGCACCCTGCGCCAAACCGTGGCGACCATCCGCGGCCTGCAAGCCGCTGCCCTGGAGCCGTCCCCTCAACCGAGCGGAGCCAGCAAGGGACGGGAGCCCGATCCGGCCGACCTGGAGAAACTGGCGACCCTGCTGGCGGCGGGCGATGGCGACGCCCTCGAGATATTCCGCCGGCTGCAGCCCGACCTGGCCACCAGCCTGGGCGAGGCGGCGGTGGCCACGATGGCCGCCCACCTGGAACGGTTCGCCCTAGAGGCTGCCCACCGGGAGCTCGTGGTGGCCCGGCAAGCCATCGCCAACCGCCAACCATCCCCCGGGGGATCGCGCCTGTGAGCACCACCTCCACGGCCATCCCAGCCAGCAGGACCTCGGTGCTCGTTGTCGACGACACCCCCGAAAACCTGGAACTGATCTTCAACCTGCTGCGGCCCCACTACCGGGTTCTGTTGGCCAACGACGGCAGGACCGGCCTGCGGATGGCCTGCCAGGAGCCCCGGCCGGATCTCATTCTGCTCGACATCATGATGCCGGAATTGGACGGCTATGACGTGTGCCGCCAACTCAAGGCAGATCCGGCAACCGCCAAAATTCCGGTGATCTTCCTCACGGCCCGCAGCCAGATCGAAGACGAGGAAAAGGGCTTTGGCTCTGGCTGCGTTGATTACATCACCAAGCCGATTTCACCACCGATTCTGCAGGCCCGCATCGCCACCCAACTCGCCCTAAAAACCACCTCCGACCAGCTCCGCCACTACAACGAACACCTCGTTGCTGAAGTGGAACGCCGCACCCGCGAGGTGCAGATGGTGCAGGACGTGACGATCATGGCGATGGCCTCGATGGCGGAGACCCGCGACAACGAGACCGGCATGCACATTCGCCGGACCCAGCACTACGTGCGCACCCTGGCGGAACACCTGCGCCGGCAGCCTCGCTTCGCAGCGATCCTGAATGATGAATTTATTGATATTCTGTTCAAATCAGCGCCGCTCCACGACATCGGAAAAGTTGGTATTCCGGATGCCATTCTCCTCAAGCCTGGCCGCCTCGATGTCGCCGAATTTGAGATCATGAAGCACCACACCCGCCTCGGCATGGAAACCATCGCGGCGGCGGAGCGGCTGCTGAATGTTCCCAGCAGCTTCCTGGAGGTGGCGCGGCAAATCGCCTACGGCCATCACGAGAAATGGGATGGCAACGGCTACCCCGAGGGCCTTGCCGGCGAAGCCATTCCCCTGCCCGCCCGCCTGATGGCCGTGGCCGACGTCTACGACGCCCTGATCTCGAAGCGGATCTATAAAGAAGCCTTCCCCCATGACCAGGCGGTGGCCATGATCCAGGCCGGCAGCGGCAGCCATTTCGATCCCACCGTGGTGGAGGCCTTCAACGCCAAGAGCGAAACCTTCCGGACCATTGCCCAGCGGTTCCAGGACGAATGACGCCCCCGACACCGCCGGGCTGTTCGCCCGCGGCAGACCGTCGACCACCGGGGCGCTTAGCTGGTCCTGGCGACCCCGATTCCCCAGGCGCGTGAGCACCCCCCCCGATCCGGCAACGGCCCCCGCAACCCTCCCCACCCCCGGCTGGATCGATGAGATCCATCGCGGTGTGCGCTATGGCCTGGCCGGCCGGGTGATCGCTGAGAGCCAGAGCGACTTCCAGAAGGTCACCATCATCGAGAGCGAGCGCTACGGCAAGGGCCTGCTGCTCGACGGCTGCTGGATGACCGCCGAGGGTCAGGAGCGGCATTACCACGAATCCCTGGTGCACCCGGCCCTTTGCAGCGCCGCGGCAATCGAGCGGGTGTTGGTGATCGGCGGCGGCGACGGCGGCACCGCCCGGGAATGCCTGCGCCACCCCGGGGTTCAACACCTCGACCTGGTGGAAATCGATGGGCTGGTGGTGGAGTGGTCCCAGCAGCACCTCGGCGCGATCGGCGGCAGCGCCTGGAGCGATCCCCGCCTGCATCTCACGGTGGGGGATGGCATCGCCTGGGTGCGGGACGCCGCCACCGCCAGCTACGACGTGGTGATCGTGGACGGCTCCGACCCGGCCGGTCCGGCCGAAGGGCTGTTCAACCGAGCCTTCTTCGAGCACTGCCGCCGCCTGCTGCGGCCCGGTGGGGTGTTCGCCACCCAAAGCGAATCCCCCGAAGCCTTCCGGGCGGTGCACCTCGACACCGTGAAGCTGCTGCGGGAGGTGTTCGGCCACGCCGACCCCCTCTACGGCTGGGTGCCGATGTACCCCAGCGGCTGGTGGAGCTGGACCTTCGCCGCCGTCGACGGCCCCCGCTACCGCCAGGTGGATCCGGAGCGCGCCGCTGCCGTGGCGGCGGGCTGTGAGATCTGGAGCCCCCGCTGGCAGCGCGGTGCCTTCGAGGCCGTGCCCGCCTTCGTGGAGCGGGCCCTGTCCAACGGCGGCTGAAGCCCCGGCACTGCCGGCCCAGCCACCCCAGCCTTCAACGCCCGATCTTCGATCGTCCTTGCCACCGTGCCTGCCCCCCTCCCTTCCCCCACCCCGGCCAGCGAATCCACCGATCGGGGCGATCTGTTCGACACCGAAGGCGCCATTTACATGGCCAGCCGCCGGGATCCGGCCGGCTGCCGCGTCGGCCTGTTTGGGGTGCCCTACGACGGCACCACCTCCTTTCGGCCCGGCACCCGCTTCGGCCCGGCGGCGATCCGGGAGGTGAGCACCGGCCTGGAGAGCTACTGCCCCCAGCTCGATCTGGATCTCGAGGATCTGGCCTTCGCCGACCTCGGTGCCGTGGCCATTCCCCATGGCGCCCCGGAACCGGTGCTGGCCGCGGTGGAGCAGGCCACGGAAGCCGTGCTCGATCTGGGCCTGGCCCCCCTGATGGTTGGAGGCGAGCACTCGATCAGCAGCGGAGCAGTGGCGGCCGTGGCCCGGCGCCATCCCGATCTGGTGCTGGTGCAACTCGATGCCCACGCCGACCTGCGCCAGGAGTGGCTGGGTTCCCAGCACAGCCATGCCTGCGCCATGCGTCGCTGCCTGGAGGTGCTGCCAAGCGGCACCCTCCGGCAAATCGCCATTCGCAGCGGCACCCGGGCCGAATTCGAGGAGCTGCGCAGCAGTGGCCGACTGGTGGCGATCGAACGGATGGCCGAAGCCCTGATCCCCCTGCGGGGACGGCCCCTCTACCTCACCGTTGACCTCGACTGGTTTGATCCGGCCGTGCTGCCCGGCACAGGCACCCCCGAACCCGGGGGTTTCCACTGGGCCGACTTCGCGGTGCTCGTCGAAGAACTGAGCCACCATCGCTTGGTAGCCGCCGATGTGGTGGAACTGGCGCCCCAGCTCGACCCCACCGGGGTGAGTGCGGTGCTGGCGGCCAAGGTGGTGCGAAGCCTGCTGCTGCTGCTGGGTCGGCCCTGAAGGCCTGGCCAGATTCAGCCGTTAGTACACGCAGGTGCCACTGGTGCGCTGTTCCCGCAGCCGGTCGTGCTGCTGGGCGATCAACAGGATCGCCAGGGTGGGGTGGTTGTGGAGCAGGTTGAGGAAGCGCAGCCGATCCAGCCGCAGAACCTCCACGGGGGTGCGGGCCAGGGCATCACTGCGATGCTGCCCTTGACGCCAGACGATGTCCTGGAAGCTGAAGAGTTCACCGGGGCGGTAACAGATGCGCTCGGCACCGGGACCTTCCAACTCAACGATGCCGCGTTTGAGGCCATAGATAGCCGTGGCGGCACTACCCCGGTTGAAGACATGGGCGCCAGTGGGGAGCGTGAAGGTTTCACAGTCCACCTGGGCCGCGAGCAATTCGAGCGGCGTGGTGACGGTGGGCGAAGCAACCAACGTGTGGAACCTCCAGGGGCTAGGTCCGGTATGGCCGGAATTAAGGGCAGGATCGAAAGCAGGCCTGATTGATCGAAATTAATGCCGCCAGCCCCCCAAACCATGTAACCGGCCGTACTAAAGCCGAGCAAATCCGATGCAGAAGCAGGGGAATTGCGCATATCTTCAGGATTCAAGGCCACCCCAGCCCTCGATAACCGCCGCTGGGCGGACCGGCCGCCCCAATCAAGGGCCCTGCAGCATTGCCGCCAGGCTGAGCTGTTGGTTGGGCTGAGGCGGCGCCGCCGCGGCCCCCATCACCGGCAGCCGGGGGGGGCGGGCCGTCCAGTGGTGGCACCAGAGTTCAGCCACCAGCTCGGGATGGATCGGCAGCTGGCGCAGTTGGCACGAACCCAACTCCACCCCGGTCGGCGGGATGCAGTGGCGGCAGCTGCGGCAGCTGGGGCGATTGCCCATTCCTGGGGGGGCCTCGGATGACTTGGCCGCCCACCGTAATCACGGTGGTTCAGATTGAACAGTGGGTGCAACCGAATCGCAACCCATCCCCGGCTGCGGCGCTCCCGAGCCACTCCAGATCCTCCGCTCCAGGGCCAGCCTTGAGCTCCATAGGATTCGGCCCAACCCCGCCCCCCTTCCCCCAGGTCCCGCCATGGCCGATGCCAGCACCGATCCGGCCAACTATCGGGCCGCCGAGGCCGCCAATCTGCGGCGCACGCCCCTGCACGATGCGGTCGCGGCGGCTGGCGGCCGCCTGGTGCCCTTTGCGGGATGGGAGATGGCGGTGCAGTTCGCCGGCCTAGTGGCGGAACACACCGCCGTGCGCCAGGCCTGCGGGGTTTTCGACATCTCCCACATGGGGGTGCTCGTGTTGCGGGGCGATGGCGTCAAGGACGCTCTGCAGGCCCTGGTGCCCTCCGATCTGTTCCGCATCGCCCCCGGCGAAGCCTGCTACTCGGTGCTGCTCAACGACGCTGGCGGCATTCGCGACGATCTGATCGTGTACGACCGGGGCCGGCGGGCCGGCACCGAAGGCGAGTGCGATGAG
>Ga0114980_10003362_pt1 | contig 10994 bp, 15 predicted proteins | sample S_140806_EF_Meta_FD_87018 | JGI IMG/M metagenome (GOLD analysis project Ga0114980, IMG submission 87018) | Freshwater microbial communities from Lake Simoncouche, Canada to study carbon cycling - S_140806_EF_MetaG | ecosystem: Environmental > Aquatic > Freshwater > Lake | place: Lake...
CGGAACCTCAACCCATAGGGTTTCATTACCCGGGTGAAAGCCGTCAATAAAGCGGATACTGCCCGCGGTTTTGCCAGCAACGTCCAACTTCGGTCCTAGATCAATCCCCTCTAGCTCTTTGTAGGCTAATGCATTAGGCGATTGATGACGTAACCACCAATCGAGCACTAAGTCATCATCGGCTTTCGCGTTTAAGAGATCTTGTGCCCCGCATTTGCATAGGTCGTAGTTCTCGCGCAAATACTCTAGGGTGTCCTCTTCGCTATGTCCCCAGGCAGTGTTACCAAATTCTTCCCAGGTAAATTGAGGGTCGATATATTCATTTGGCATGCCACCCAAGAACAAAGCAAAATTCCCCTCACTTGGGACAGCGTAGAGTGTTTCAAGCGCACGCTGTACTGGCGCAACCAATAATGCTTGCTCTTGATTGGCAATCAGCCACTGCGCGTCTTTTAGAAACTGGGCGGTGAGTAAAGCGCCTACCGTACCAGCAGATCGAATTAAAAAGGAGCGGCGATTCATAAGCGCACCCCCAGACGATCACTTTCTTCAATCTGCGCTAAGGTCGGAATCTTAATCCACCACCCGGCATAATAAATCCGCCCCTTCTTTCGGGGCCGAAAGCTATACCACCTTGACTTTGATTCTGTAGTGACTGCGTCGCTGTAAAGCCATTCATCAGTAATGCAAATATGGCCAGCAGGAAAAAAGCCATGATCAGCATAATGAAACAAAATCAAGTTGAGTAAATACTCGCGCTGTAAAAATGAATAAGCTTGAGTGCCATGAGGGCCATAGCGCTGGGGTGAGCAGTGATCGACTATTTGCTTGGCCTGCTCAATCACTACCTCATCTTGAATATTGGCATCAATGTAAGCAAGCCAAGTTCTGTCAGGCCAATGCTTACCCCAGGTTGTTTGTTGACGCTTTGGATCTTTCGTATAAAAAGGCATTTTTCTTCTCCTATTTAGCCAGTTCGACAAAATGTCAGGCCTGGCAATTGGGAATAACTCCGCCTGTACTGCTCAATGTCTAATACTGTTTATGCTTCTAAAACCCAAATGCTGTAGCCATCTCCTCAGCCTTTTCACGAGTCAAGCCAGGAAAACGTTGCATAGCATTGGCAATCGGATCATAGGAGCAGTTTTCAGCCTCCTTAAGCAATGCTTTCATCTGCTTTGCTGGCGCAAGTTTTATCTTGGCAGAGACCAGCATCTCGTTGTACTGCTCTTGCTCACTCATCGGTCTCATATTGACCCTCCTCTAATTTAGTTAAGCGCTCTAGTTCCTTTCCTACAGTAGTAGTAATGACCCAGCCATCTTGATAGATGGGATCGTTTTCGTCTGCGACCGTAAAACCCAATGACAGGGCTAGTTCGACAAGACTTTGCTTTTTTGTTTCTGACATAAAAACCTCCTATTTAGCCAGTTCAACAAAATGTCAGGCCTGGCAATTGGGAATAAGTCCGCCTTTACTACCTTTATTACTATTACTGCCGTTATTGCATGCTACAAACTACCTAAAAACTCCTTGGTAATCGCTAGCCACTTTTGCTCTAGCGCTTGTGGATCGAGGTTTTCGATATCAAACGCTAATTCAGTGGCTTCTGGGTCGGTGACACTCAGGCTTTGATCACCGACAAAGAGTCGGTAAATATCATCAACCACCCAAACATCGATTGCACCACCGACATAGACTACTTTTGCGGGCAATAATTGATCGCCCACGATGACTCTCGCCATAATGATTCTCCTCAGGTTATTAAAGAGCGTGGGCTTAGAAATGAAAAAAGCCCCAAAGAAGGGGCTTTACGTTTAGTTATCTAATCAAGTTGCCTTGTTAGATCACATTCGCTATAAGCGTAGCACCGTTGTCAAATAGACCGGTTGCTGTGGGCTCTCGCCCCCTCTTTATGTATTGGTCAATTATACGGACTTAAACCTTTTTTGTGTAGGGGAATTCGTAATTATTTTTAGCATTGAAATCCGTTTCCTGCTTTCCTAATATAGAAATCAAGCACTTAGAAAGCAGATTATTTTGTTGCCCTGCAACCAAATTTCATAGCGTAAAAAATACAAAAATTGATTGGACAAGATAGTGCTTGAAAGGCACGATGAAGTCATGTCGATAAGTCAGTTAAGCGTGCGAACGGTCCCGTTTCGATACAGCATGAATTAACTGATTTATTGGCAACCAAATAGACATTCTTGAGGAGTACATCATGAATATTGCGCAATTAGAAATTGAAGAAGACGGCCTTTCTGAAAAAGTATTCGCATTACAAAGCTATGAATTAGTTGAAGAGAGACTGATTTGGCAGCATCTGACGAGACGTAAAATTAATAAAATACATAACATCCCAGAGCAAGACTATCGTAACCAGAATCATGATTAAGCCTAGCAGGAATGAGTATGTTTGAGACTAAAAAATCGACTAATTATCAACTTCAATTTACTAATGAAATTGGAGCGGGGTCCAAAGTGCTTGGAAACCTCGAGGGCAACGGCAATATGCGGGTTGCAGGGCATTTTGTGGGCAATATCCATGAGGCACAAGATAGTAATTCAACCCTGGTCATCGATAAAGATGGGGTTTTGACCGGTGATTTGCATTATTCTAATCTGATTGTTGCGGGAACCATTGAAGGCTCCATTACGGTGGATGAAAAAATGGTGGTGTATCCGAGCGCTATGATTCAGGGCAATATCCGCTACAAATCCATTGATATCCACCCTGATGCTAGAGTTAATGGTGTGCTATCTTGCGAAGCCTTAGATGCGATCAACCTTAATAAATCAGAAGTGATTGCGTTTGAGAACATCAAAAAAATTGCCTCATAAAAAACTATCAAATGATGTAAACCGCTATTAGCAAACGGAGTCTTTATGGCTTTTAGAATTTCACCTAAAAATGAATTTCAGATTACTGAGCGGATGACTTACCGCAAAGACAATAAAGAAATGAACTGCGGCTTTCTGTGGAAAAGCGGGTCTTTTATTACGGAAAGTCCACCCAATTTTTTAGCCGAATATGATGAGCATATTGGCATTAGCGTGGGGAGCCAGGACTTTACGGAGGTGAGCCTCTCTAGTGAAGGTCAGCACCTAATCTACTTCTCCGAGACTATCCCAAAAGATGAGCAAGAAGCCTTAAACGCTATTTTTCAGCAAAGTAATACTACAGATGATTTTGATATTGGCTTTCAACACAAAGGTTGGCAATTGATCGATATGGATATCGTGATGTGGGGTGATCTATCGATCACTAGCAAACTTGATACCTAAACCCAGTATCAAGGTCTGATTACTGCATTTGCTGGGCCTCTTTTAGCAAGTCATCAAATATTTTCTCTAGCTTGGAATTCGTCCCTCTGATGCCAGCCACTACTGCTTCAGACCAAAGAACATACTCTTGCTTGCGTTTGAGATTCCAGCTAGCTGGCGGGGCGACTAATATATCGCGCAGATTACAAATCTTGTCAGCGAGTTTGACAAGCTTGGCCTCATGGCTAGCAAAAGGGGCATGAGCGATTTGCAAGCTTTTACGCACCTCTTTGGCGAGCGATTTATCGTCGGTCAGATCTTTCACAATCGCAGTGACTTTTTTACCAAAATGGGTGATTAATTCTTCTTCAGTCGTTTGGGTATCTTCAATCACATCATGGAGTAACGCTGCGCACAGCACATCCCATGACATCACCCCACCCTCGTTGACTAGTACATTGACTAGTTCAATTGGGTGATTAATATAGGGCGTAATTTGCGCATCTTTGCGACGTTGATTTTTATGCTTCTCGGCAGAAAATGCCAAGGCACGGACAAAATGATTAATCATGATGTCGCCTATTATAGGGATCCCCTATTTATTTTTCCAATCCCGCATGCGTCCCCAATGGACTCATAGGCAGATAGACTTACTCAACACTAAATTGACCAATCATCGCGCCTGGCTTTTGTAATGCTTCTGTTCGGCGCGCGACATACTCCGGATTTTTCGCCCCGAGTAAACCTACTTGTTTTTCAGCGCCATTAGCATCTTGTACTACTACAGCGTCATTACCGTTGGCCTTAACAGACTCTAAAAGAGAGCCATCCAGCTTGATTGCTGGGGCAACATAAGGTCTGCCAGAAGCTGGTGAGAGCGGTGGCATCAGTTGCTCTACTCTATTAGACTCGACTTGTGCAGTTGACCCTGTTGGTGCTACCAATAGTGGCGCTGGTGTTTTGCTCAATTGCTCGACCTTAGGGGCTATAGCAGGCGCTACAGGCTGGCCTATTGGTACAGTACCGTTCTGCTCTTTTATGTCTCTTGTCTCTTTAGTGATGCCGTCTAGTTCTTTAAAGGCATCGCCAGAGCGATTGCCAATATCCTTAGTACTCTTAGCAATGTTTTTAGAGCCCAATGGTAGAGCAACTAATACATAGGTACGAATGCGATTGCCTTCGGCCACATGCTTCATCTCGACGGTCTCGACCCCAGAGATATCCACATCAGGACATAGGCTACGCACGGTTAATTCTGACTGCTCGACTGAGGCGGCGTCATTATCAGCGCGATACATCTTCATTTGACTACGCACTTTACCGCCAGCACCTGTACAAATCTTCACATAGGCCATCGTTTTGGCTTTCAGGTCAGCCATCGAAAAGTCGCTACTAATGGCGGTGCCATTTTCATAAATCACACCAGACTCTTTGGGAAGTTTGCTCATCCAATCAGGCGCCTCGCTAATCGCTTGCTTTGCCACCTTGGCCTGCGCACGATAATCCTCTTGCTGTTGGTTTTGTACTTGCTGCACTGGGTTACTTCCACAGGCACTCAGCAGTAAGCCCAGAGCACTGCCTAATGCAATGCTGCGAACACTACCAATACTATAAATAATCAATTGCTTTTTCATGATGAAAGCTCCTTTATTAAAAGATTTAAAACTTATCGACAACTGTCCATTGATTCACACCAGACCTTACGGTCACTAAGGTAAAACGAACTGCTTGATTTAAATGCATCTCAGTCTTTGAGACTAGCTGATAGATATTGCCCTTCCACTTGCGCAATGCTAAATGCGATGCCCCATCTTTAATATCTCGTGCGCTCAAACTCATCTGATCGCCAATGCGGATGAAGGGCCTCTCTTGCGCATAGGGGAAATTGGTGCAGATTTCTTTGCGAGTTAAGCGTTGATCACTTGATAGATATTGGGCTTGCCGATAACCTGTCTTAGCCTCAACGGTCTCTTCAAAGTAACAGCGCGGGGAAGCGATAGGCGGCTGATTAGGACTTGCTTGGAAATCTGCCTTCATCAAATCTCGGCTCACTTCACTGCCTTGACAGGCAAAACGCAATGACCAAATACGATACTTGGCCAGCGAGTAATAACTCTTACTAATTTTTCCAGGATAGGTATTGCCTTCCACTCCATCAACGATATAAAAGCGATTACTGCGCAGCTGCTCCTCTAAGAGCGCAATTTGCTCGACTCTTCTTTCACAGTCAGGCTCAAAGCGGACTAAATCTTCATAACTTAAGCGTTCAAAATTAGAAACCGTCACCGGGGGTGATACCGTGGATACTTTTTGGATAGGCCTTTGCGTTGCATAGGCATTGTTTACTGGCGCTGAATAAGTTGAAGCTGGATATGTTTTGGCCTGATAGCTTGGGGCTTGATACGGGGGTTTTGTTGGCGCGACATAGGCGTTGCTATACGTGTAGCTAGCACCATAGCGAGGGGCGCTTGAGCAGGCGCCTAGCAACATTACTAAACCAAGAAGCAGGAGCGCTTTCATGATGCTGCCTTAGCTCCTGAGTTAGGATGACCGCCAAATGCATAGACCTGAGCGCCTGCTGCTGATGGCTTAGTTGATGACTCAGTTGATGAATCACCCCCATTGGAGGGCTTTCTAGTAAAAGGTTTACTCACTGTCGCCATTGCTGGCATGACTACGCGATTGACAAACTGGCCACTAGCCTCTGAAAAGCTTTGTGTAAATTGATGTTGTGCTCGCAGATACGCATTACTTTGACGTTTGAGCTCTTCTAACTCTTGACGAATCTTTTCATTTTCTAAGTCTTGGATGAGCTTTTGCTTGGCAATATTGGAGTCGACCTCTTGGCGTATGGCGTATTGCTCTTTATCCACTAGAGCATGCTCATGGCGCGCTAGTGCAATCTGCGCATCCCCATCAAGTCGCTTAGCAGCACTTTGATTTACCTGAGCCAGTGCACAGGTTTTATTGTCATAGGCAAAGATGGCCATGCGGTGACCGAGTGGGGATTGCCCTGCCTGAAGTTTAAGTAATATCGGCATGAGCTCAAGGCACAGTTGCAGCAAAGTAATTAAGGCGTATTTCATAAACGCGCCAGGGTTGTTACGAACTAAAGATGAGAGCACATCAGCTGAGGCTACATTGATATAGGACTCGTTGATCTGAGACGCCTTATCTAAATCCTGAGCAATCTCTTTTTTCGCAGTATCAATATCACCTTGCGCTTGCGTGATGGCGGCACCCATGCGCTCGAGCTCTGCCTCTTTAGGGCTGACATAATTACGATAGTTCTCACGGTAGATGCCATCAATACGCTCACACTCACGCTTATCTTTAGCGTACAAACTAATAATGTCATGCTCGTCCAAATCGGGCGCAAAGGTAGTCTTGGTTTTTTTGTTGTAGTCCGAAAAGCATTGGCCAACTAGGCCGCGTTGGCGCACTAGTTCAGGCGTTAATGATGAGATCTCTTTACGCAATTTCGTAGTTTTATCCTCAAGACTCGTAAGTCCAGCAGTTTTATCGGCTAACTCATACTTTTCTTGATAGCGCTCTTTCGCTTGTGTGAACCGGCCATCTTTCATATCCTGAGCATGAATAGCGAGCTCAGACTTTAAAAAGAGTGGCATCGTAAATTGACTACTCAACGTCCCAATCACGGTAATCAAAAAGATACGAATACCTAAGTACACATAGGTCAGTTTCTTATCAGTCTCATAGCGAGTGTCGGCCAGATAAATAAAATTACGATCAAGCACCAAAACAATGGCAGCGCCAATGAAAGCGAATACGAGCGCCATGAGCATTTGCAAGAGGATGTGCAAGTCCATTGCCAAAAACCAGCCAGCAATACCAAATTGCAAAGCAGCCAAGAAGCTGGCAAAGGCAATCGCTGCGCCAATTTTGCTGAGGCTGCCGACTTCTTCAGCAGAAGTCCTCGCACTAATGCGATGGCCGGTGAGAAAAACAAGGTGTTGACGAATTGTGCTCATACATCCATCCACAAGTTATTAGGATGAACGTAGTATTGCGACTTAAAAGCTCATAGATTGAGCCTTTAAAAATTAGGACGAATAATACCCATTAAAACAATAAATACTGTATATATGTACAGTATACATAAATACAGTTGCCCTAAAGAAAAAGCCCATCAAAATCAATTGAAGGGCTTTTTCGTTTTATTAGGTCCATGAGTAACCCACTCTAGTGAGCTGCTATGTATCTTTTTTAGGCTCTTTTGCCGCAGCGTTTTGCAGTAATATTTTTAGCATACTGCTTTGCAGTCCCGTCACGTTATCGGGGTTATCGATGTACTTACTTAGCTCTTGACGATCAGAAACACTGACTATCTGCTGCAGTTTAGAAATGGTGATCTTGAGTTGCTCAGCAGCTAATTCTGGATGTTTAGACAAAAACTCTAGGCTCATTTCGCTAGTAGCACTTTTATCGCCCTTAGCATCTTTGGCTGATGCTTGCTCAATACCCATCTGCACCTTAGCCTTTTCCAGTAAACGGTCCAGCTCTGTTTTGGAGAGATGCAAACGTTTGGCCTCGGCCTCAATGAGCTCTTGCTCATCTGGTGAGATCACACCGTCCTCTAACATAGTGTAAAGCTCAGTCATCATGCTTTCGCGTTCAATGCGCAGTTGATCACTTAGTGCTGATGAGAGAATCGCGGCCGGAATCGCAAAAATACCAATACCCAACAACGCTATCACAATCGTAATGGCTCTACCTGCTGGGGTAATAGGAGAGATATCACCATAACCCACGCTGGCCAATGTGATGACGGACCAATAAATAGCTTGGGGAATATTTTCAAATTTATCGGGCTGGGCTTCGTGCTCAAAGACATAACCCAAGCAAGCGGCGAGCATAACAAGTAAGAGCAAAATAAAGACCGCCGCCTTCATGACCGGCCACTCGCGCTTAATCACAATAAATAAGGATTGAGTAGCACCGGAATAACGCGCTAGCTTTAGCAAACGCATCAATCTAAAGACTCGCAAGAAGCGCAAATCAAAGAGGTGATGAAGCAGGCTCTCTAGATAGAATGGCACAATTGCCATGAAATCAATTATGCTCGTTGGCTTACATGCGAAGCTTACGCGCCCTTTAAACCAAGCCTGGTAATTAGGATCTTCAGGGGCACTGTAGATCCTCATTATATATTCTGTAGAGAAAATCACTACCGCAATGGTATCGAGAATAATAAATTCAGAATGTAGATGGTAACTAATGCTCTGGACTGATTCAAAAATCACGGCTAGCACTGACAAAATGACCCAGGTCACAATAAACATATCAAAGATGTGATGTAGATTACCGCTAGTCGGTGTTTCGTTAACTAAGGCATAAATCTTGTAACGATAGGATTTATCTTTATTGAGCTCTAAAAATTCGTTGAACGCTGGCGCCAAAGCGCGGAAGAGTTTAAGTAAACGCAGTAAACGTAGGGCCCTCAGAATTCGTAAATCAGCCTCAAAGAAAGCGCTTAAGTAGAACGGCAAGATCGATATCAAGTCAATGAGAGCAAATGGACTCTTGCAGTAAGCAAGACGAGGATATTTAGCCGAACTAAAGGCAGGATCTTCTGGTGCAACATACACGCGCAAGACGTATTCAATCGAAAAGATGGCCAGCGAGACCACATCAAAAATATGAAAGAGGTGTTCTCGAGTTTCGTAAACTATCGGAATATGCTCAAGCACTAAACCTGCCATATTGAGCACAATCATGTACGCAATAAAGCGCTCAAACTGATTGCAATAATTTGTTTTAATCTGGTGATTAAAGAATAAGTCAAACATCCGCTTACGGATGTGTAAATTCAAACTAGAAAATGAAATCGGCTGGAGATTCATAATTTAAATTCTCCAATTCTAATAAGGTAAAAACCCGTATCGCAAAGACTCAGACGAATCTGCAACCCGCTTACAAGTCTCTCCCCAGGCTCTAGCGGAGATACCCCGGGAGGGCCTGCCGGATTGGCGGTCAGTTTTTCAAAGATCAAGGATCCGCTGTTTAGCAGATCTGTTTTATTGCATTTAGATGTGTATGCTGGGCCAGCCGGATTTAAGAGATTGACATAGCTCTCAAAGGGGCCTTTGGCAGCAAAAAGTGCTTCAACACAATTTTTCCAGTGATTTGGCTTGACACCTTTAATCAGTTTTTCATCTTCATCAATGGGGGTGCATGCTGCAGGTTCAATAGGCTCATTGGCTTCGCTCTTGCTGGCAAGAGCCTCAAACCAGGTAATGATCTCTTCGGCATTATTTTGTGATGCTGACACCTTAGCGGCGTTTTGATAGTTGCCTATGCCGAGATAGATCACTAAAAACACGTTGGCTAATAAGACCAAAATAAAGAAATAGTCTGAGGTGCGCATGTCTCGAAATAGAATTTGAATATTCTTGCCCAACATGCTCTCCTAATTCTCGATTTATTTAAGCGGCTATCTTGCTGCTTTCAATTCCTGTATATTTGCTTTTGAGTTACTAAGACGGCTAATTGGGGATTAACAATGTTTTTCCAAACACTACTGCAAAGTTTATTAAAGAAAAAGAAAGTAAAAGAGTCTGAGACTGCTAAAGATTTATCTCCAATGGCTCAGAGCATAATGCAAAAACTGGCAGAACACGACAAAAACAAGGGTTTAGACCCAGATGTTGTTAAAAACTCGGATTCCCCAGCCAATAAATAGGCTAGCTATCCGTCCCTCCTCTTAAAGATTTTTATGTCCCAAGCCATTATTTTTGATGTTGAAGCTACCGATAAGAACGATGCCGTCATCATTGAGGCAGCCTCTTTAGATGTGAGCTCTGTCAAGCCGCTCGCTGTTGGCAACCCTTGGGTACAGCGCTATAACCCAGGTAAACCGATTAGCTTGGGTGCACTAGCCACCCATCACATCATGGATGAAGAGCTCGTCAATTGCCCCTCTAGCAGTACGTTTCAATTACCTGCCGACACCAAGTACATCATTGGCCATAGCGTCGATTTTGACTGGGAGGCGATTGGCAAGCCACAGGTGAAACGCATTTGCACACTAGCCCTTGCTCGTAGTCTTTGGCCTAATTTAGATAGTCATACTCAAAGCGCCCTGCTCTATTACTTTGAGAGGGCTACTGCTAGAGAACAACTGCGGGATGCACATAGTGCATTAGCCGATGTGTGGATCTGCTCTAAGATTTTGGGTCAGATTATTAACCAATTGCATCCCAGCTCTTTAGATGCTTTATGGGAGATGTCTGAAAAGGCCCGCATTCCGACCACCATGCCTTTTGGCAAACACAAGGGTGAACTGATTAGCCAAGTACCATCAGACTACAAGCAATGGATGCTACGCCAAGACAATGTCTCTGAATATCTCCGCAAGGCTTTGCAAACGTAATTTTTAATGCGGCTTGTGTGCTGAGGCCACTAATTTTTCTGTATACGCAATCGCTAGAGCTGAAAATACAAACGTCATGTGAATGAGGGTTTGCCATAGCAAGGTTTTTTCATCGTAAGTTGCTGCATTGATGAAAGTCTTTAGTAAATGAATGGATGAAATACCAATAATGGCGGTTGCTAACTTCACCTTGAGTACGCCTGCATTGACGTGTGATAACCACTCAGGCTGATCAGGGTGATTTTCTAACTCCAAACGTGAAACGAAAGTTTCCCAACCACCGACGATCACCATGACTAGCAAGTTAGAAATCATCACCACATCAATTAAGCCCAA
>Ga0114980_10003364_pt1 | contig 10992 bp, 10 predicted proteins | sample S_140806_EF_Meta_FD_87018 | JGI IMG/M metagenome (GOLD analysis project Ga0114980, IMG submission 87018) | Freshwater microbial communities from Lake Simoncouche, Canada to study carbon cycling - S_140806_EF_MetaG | ecosystem: Environmental > Aquatic > Freshwater > Lake | place: Lake...
GCAAGAATTACTAGGTGAAAAAGAATTATAACGTCCTTTGACCGCGATTTCCTTTTTTCTTTGAAAAAATATATATAGAAAGCAGAGTGAAAGCGTATACAGCCAACTCTAGAGCCGTTGGGTTATCGACATATCCAGTAATGGAATGAAGTAATTTGCCAATAAAACTATGCTGTGGCACCAACCATGCAGTGCTCCATAATGGCTCTTGGTTTATTTCAATGATTTGACTAGAAACAAGCAAATTTGTTGCCTGAATCATCATGCCGGCCGCAACAAAAGAAAGCAGCAACGAAGTGATCTTAAAAATATATTTACCAGAAAACACAATAATGCCCATATACATCAAAACACCGAGCATTGCCGCGACCACAAAACCTAAAAATCCAGATAGAATTAAATGAGACGTAGCTTCTGGACTTGAAGTTATAACACTATAGCTAAATAATAACATCTCAGCCCCCTCACGAAATAAAGCAAAAGCCGTAACTAGCGTGAGAGATAAAAGAGACTCAGCCACATGATCTTTGGTTTTCTTGGCACTATGTTTCATCCATAAGATGGTGTAAATGATAGCTATGGAAGCAATAATCAGAATTGCAGCATTAACAATTTCTTGACCATAGCCATCGAATAAATCAATGATCTTACCTGCAAATAAGGCAAGGCAAAACACACCAACAGCTCCAAGTACACACCCTAATGCTATATAAGTATTACGACGTTTCAAATCCTTTGTTGCAGCAAAAACTATGCTCAAAATCATCGAGATTTCGATTGTTTCTCTAAAAATTATTGTAAATAACTGCAACATAGTTATTTCACTATAAGCTTACCTTGGGCTGTTTCTTGATGAAACTCCCCAAAAAAATGATATTCCCCTGGTTTCAATGGCCCCACTACCACTACTATTTTTTTATTTCCTGGCACAATTTTCTCTCGTTTTAAATCAAAACTTTCAAATTCTTCTACGGTACTATCTTTGTTAAAAATATGAAGCTTAATGACTTTGCCAGATGAAGCTTTGACAACCTCTGGAAGAAACTTGTGATTATATATTTTTATATCATAGTTTTCTATATCTTTCGCAAAAGCAACTCCATATAAAAAAAACACAAGAGAAAGAATCAATATTTTGCGCATGAATACCTAAACAGAAAAAGAATTACCACAACCACACCTACTAGTACTCACTGGATTCTTGATTTCAAATGATTCAAATCCCAGAGTCTCTACATAATCAATCACCGCCCCTTTCATTAAAGTTGAGGAAATATCGTCAATTAAAATCTTAGCACCATTTTTAGTCAAAACCAAATCACTATCATTTTGCTTCTCAACAAAATTATAATTATATTTGAAACCAGAACACCCACCAGCATCCACAGATATGTGCATAATCTTACCTTTTTGTGTACCACTGCTGAAAAGGTCTTTTATTTTCTTGGCCGCATTATCAGTTATTGTTATTTCACATGAATCCATGATAAACTCAACACATAAAGAATTGGGGCATCTTAGCATTTATGGAACAAAAACACAATATATTACCAGAACTTTCCCAATATGCCTCAAACCCAGCCCGCTCCAGAGGTAGGCTATATAAAGATCGCCAGCCCACTTTTGTGAATCCTTTTGAGCGAGATCTAAATAGAATTACTAGATCATCTGCTTTCCGAAGACTTGGTTATAAGACACAAGTTTTTGCAAATGATAAGGGCGATCACTACCGTACAAGACTAACTCATTCTATAGAAGTTTCTCAAGTTGGTCGCGTCATCGCCAATGCCCTGCATCTTTCTAGAGATCTGACAGAGGTGTTGTGCCTAGCTCATGATATAGGCCACCCGCCCTTTGGTCATTCCGGGGAAAAAGTTCTAGATAAATATATGAGAGGCCATGGCGGATTTAACCATAATGTGTTCACCTTGAAGTTACTCACAAAACTCGAAGAGAAATATGTTGATTTCGAAGGACTGAATTTGACATGGGAAACTTTAGAAGGATTAGTAAAGCATAATGGCCCGTTAGTTGGAAAATATTCAAAAGGAGAAAAACTTTACGATTACATCGCAGAATATAATAGCAAGCAAGATCTGGAGCTTGATAAATTTCCATCTTTAGAAGCACAAGTTGCCTCTCTTGCTGATGACATCGCTTATAATTGTCATGATCTAGAAGATGCTCTCAGAGCCAAATTATTCACAATTGAAGATTTGTATGATTCGGGCATTGCAAAAGAAATTATGGATGATGTATTTTCGCGCGGTTACGATGTGCCCGCCAGTAGAATAACGAATGAAATTCTGAAGAGATTAACTAATATGTTTATCGTTGATCTTGTGGAAAATAGTAGAAAAAACATCGAAGAGAATAAAATTAAAACCTTAGCGGATGTGCATAATGCTAATAGATATATCATCGGCTTTTCTTCAAAAGGCGAGACGCAGCTAAATCACTTACGTAAATTCTTTATTGAAAAAATGTTTACCCATAAAGTAGTGCAAGAAGTAACATTTAGTAGCGAGATAATCGTTGGTGGATTATTTGAGAAATATCTTGATAATCCAGGATTCCTTCCAGAAAAATGGTGCGCCCGCATACAAAATAATCAGCACTCACTGCATGAGACTATTTGTGATTACATCGCTGGAATGACAGATAGATTTGTGACGAAAGAATATCAGCAGCTATGTAGTTAGGCAGCTGTGCCACTCTATTGTATTTTCAGAACTTTAGCGAGGCGTAGATCCTTATTATGAGCAGTGCGAAGAATCCAAAGGTGGTAAGAATAGTGAGAGTTTTCTCTTAAGCAACCCGCTAGGCTCATGATGATGTGAAAAGTGGTTATATCATCTCGCAAATTTAGGATTTCTTGGCTAATATAATGACCTGTAGAAATCGTTAATTATGCGTGATCCATGGTGCCGTGTGGAAATATGAATTCTGGATAGTAATATTCTCTAACTCACGTTGTTCCTAAGAAAATCTAGACTTCCGGAATGACAAGGGTAAAAATCGTTATGTTGAGCGACAGCGAAACATCCACCGATCGATGCGCGAACCGCAATATGGCGTGGTGTTTTGCCTAACTATAAATCAAGCTTACTATTACTTTAATAACAGGAATGCGGCCTATTTCCTGATTCAACTTAGATTTAACCAAAGATTTTATCTTTTGCTGAATCTCTGTTATGGCCTCAGCTTGCTTTTTATTAGAGCCCAATTCATTGTGATGCAGATGAAGAGAAATCTGCTCCTTAATATGCACAATCAGATCTCTATCTTCGTGCTCATCCAAATAACCCGGCGCAATTAGCTCAATCTCTGCCTGTGGCTTGTATTTTTTAGACAACACCAACGCGACAATCAAAGCCCCATCCTCTCTAAGTGCGCGACGCTCACGGAATATTGGCGAATCTGTCTTAAGTAAATAATTACCATAAACGGCAATTTTACCAGATTCAACCTTGGCTACTTTGAGAAGATCTCCACCCTTCTTAATACTTACTACGTCACCATTTTCTATTTCTATCGTATTTTTAATGCCTATAGAACGGGCGATCTTGGCATGCTCATGCATATGCACATGCTCACCATGTACTGGAATCACAGCTTTAGGTCTTAGCCATTCATAAAGTTTCTTAATTTCCTTTTTACTTGGATGCCCCGACACGTGCACAAAATGATCACGTTCTGTGAGCACTTCCACACCCATTTTGGCAAATCTATTGAACATGGCAAAAATCTTTTTATCATTCCCAGGAATGATTTTAGAGGAAAATATTACCGCATCACCAGCAGATAATTTCACACGTGGATGATTATTAGCGCTCATTTTAGTGACAGCAGCCAAAGGTTCGCCCTGACACCCCGTGGCAATTACAAACAAACTACCACGATCATATTTGTCAATATCTCTTTCATCCACAATCGCCGGAATATCTTTAAGATAACCACTGGCCTTCGCAGCCTTGACTATTCTATGTAAGCTACGTCCACATAATACTATCCTTCTACCAACTTTCTGACCAATCTCTATTAAAGATACAAGTCGCGCTAAGTTCGAAGCAAATGTAGTCACCACCAACAATTTGCGATGCGGAGCTATCAACTCATGTAAAGATTCCTTAAGCACTGCTTCAGATCCTGAGAAATTCTCATTAAATACGTTCGTGGAATCGCCAACTAAAACATCAATTCCCTTATTGCCATATGATCTTAACAAGCCTTCATCATTGGCCTTACCAACAACTGGATCATCATCAAATTTCCAATCTCCCGTATGGAAAACATTGCCACCATCAGTTTGAATGAATAATGCCTGCATCTCAGGAGCAGAATGGCATAACGGTACCATCTCTACTGTAAATGGCGCTAATTCCGTTTTGCTACCAGGCTTAATTTGATGAATTTTATTTGGCGCCGAGAAATTAGCCTCCAACATTTTCTCCTTCACAAAATTTGCAGTAAATGGAGTGGTATATATTGGACATCCAAGAGCATCCCATAAATATTGTACTGCCCCCACATGGTCTTCATGGGCGTGAGTCAAAACTAATCCCACAATGTCTTTACGATGCCGTACGATATACGAAATATCAGGCAATATTAAATCTACCCCAGGCAAATAATCTTCTGCAAAACCAGCGCCGCAATCTATCACCAACCACTTACCATTATAGTAGTAGAGATTAAAATTCATGCCTATTTCACCGGAACCACCAAGTGGTAAAAAAAGCAATTTGTCTTTGTGTTCTTTTAAATTCAATGTCATTATCTTACTTATTAAAATTATAAATTTGTAACAGGCCGAATGTTGTAAGATGAGGATCGTACTCACCTATCACATCAGTGTATTCAGCAAAAAATCTACCCAATCCACCAGTAGCAACCACTCTATAGTTATCGTCAAGCTCTTTCTTCATCTTCGATAACATAAAACTCACAGCACCTAAAGTGCCGTAAAATATCCCAGAATGCAAACCATCTTTAAGACAAGTTGCTATAACCTTGTTTGGCTTCTCTATCTGGTATAAGGGTAACATAGCAGCAGACTCATGCAAACCCTTAATCGCAGAATTAATCCCAGGCATGATTGCTCCACCCAGATAATCCCTACGCGCCCCAACTATGCTAAACGTAGTCGCAGTACCAAAATCTACCACAATAACCTTACCACCACATTTTGTTAGCGCACCTATGCTGTTCGCTATTCTATCTGCCCCCAAAGTTTTTGGTAAATCGATTTTGATATCAAGATCGATTTTAACGTCATCATCGCCAATAGCAATAGGCTTTACTCCAAAAATCTCGGTACAGGCATCAATCAGTTCATGCCTAACTTTGGGCACAACACATGCCATAATAATACCATCAATTTTTGTTTTTATTTCTTGAAGAGACTCCAGAAAATCCACCTTGGTTTTATAAGGCTTTGTAGGCAATCGCCACGAACGAACTAAATCATCGCCATTATAAAAATCAAAAACCGTATCGGTATTACCTACATCTATAGTTAATATCATTATTCCTCAAAATTAACCTAATAAACTTCGAATAGCACTAGCAATCCAAGATTCTAAAACTGTTGGGAAGAACATCAAACTGGAATTTAAAACCACTGCCACTAGGGCTATAAAAGCATTCCCTATCGAGAAAGATCTGTCTGAAAGTTGTGCCTCAACATTATTAAAATACATTATTTTTATTATTTTTAAATAGTAAAAAGCAGAAATTACCGCAGAAAGCATAGCAATTATAACAGCTAGGTAATGGTCATTAAAAATACTGGCTGTTATCACCTCAAATTTCACCAAAAATCCAGCTAAAGGTGGAATGCCTGCCATAGATAATAATAATACCGAGGTTGCGAATGCTAATATTGGGCTGGTTTTGGCTAATCCTCGAAAAACAGATATTTCGTAATTTTCTTTCTGAGGCTCCTGCAATAAACTAATTATGGCAAATATTCCCAAATTCATACTAAGATACACAAATAAATAAAACAAGGAAGCATTAACCCCGTTCATGGTGGCGATGCCTATTAATATGAAGCCTATATGCCCTATTGAACTATATGCAAGCAATCTTTTTATATCTGTTTGCAATAATGCACCTACAGCGCCAATAATTAAAGAAGCACAAGAGACGAATAATAATATCGGCTGCCAAATGCTTGCCGCCCAGGAAAAATAGCCAAATAACATTTTAATTAGCACAAATATTGTCGCTGCCTTGGGTGTTGTCGATAAAAATGCGGTCACAGGAAGCGGAGCACCTTGGTATACGTCAGGAGCCCACATGTAAAAAGGCACGGCGGCTATTTTGAAAAACAATCCGCATAATATTAATACCATACCAATACCTGCAGCGATAGACATGACGTTTCCCGATGAGTACATAGATTTCAAAACAAGAAAATTAGTGGTGCCGGTAAATCCGTAAACTAAACTTACGCCATAAAGTAAAATTACCGACGCTAAAATGCCCAGAATAAAATATTTCAAGCCACCTTCCGATGACCAAATATTCTTTTTATTAAAGGCAACTAAGGCGTAAATGGGTAAGCTTAATAATTCAATACCCACATATAGCGATAGGAAATCAGCGCTTGATATCATCACTAACGCCCCTATTGTAGCTAATAACATCAAAGTGTAATATTCGTAATCTTTGCTAAAATCATTTTTATAACCAATAGAAATAATTATAACTCCTAAGGTGGCAGTGAGCACCACAAGCTTTCCCACACAAACATAAGATGAAGCTAGCGCTAAACCATTCAGCAACATTAGCGGTTGATTTGGCTCATAAACTAAAAATGACGCTAAAATTAACGTTCCAGCAGCAAAAAATCCATAAAAAGATTTCTTCTTTAATATAGAGCCAAGCAGCACTAAAATAATCGCAGCTATTGCAAGGATCAGCTCGGGCAAAATATATATTACGGTTATTAAGTCTATCATCGTTTATACAAACTAAAAAATTCAACAAAATTCTGCATAGATTGGCCAAGCAACTCCGTCACTACACTAGGATATACACCAAGTATTACAACTAATACAGCCAATACACCTAAAGTAAAAGATTCACTGAAAATAACGTCTCGTAACTTGGAATTTTTTAACTTTCCAAACATAGTGTTTTTATACAAAGATAGCATATAAACAGCCCCTGAAATAACTCCAAATACTGCTAAAAAAGCGTATATTTTTTTCATATGATATGCCGCGATCAAACTGAGAAATTCACCGATAAATCCACTAGTACCAGGTAACGCCACAGAACCTAAAATAAGTATCATCAACATAATAGCGAAATTTGGCATGACACTTGCCACGCCACCGTAATCCTTGATTTCTTTGCTATGCGTTTGTTCTGACAGAATCCCTACTGCAAAAAACAGACCGGCAGATATCAATCCGTGACTTATCATCTGGAACACCGCCCCCTGAATTCCATAACTAGTGCCAGAGAAAATAGCTAATGTCACATAACCCATATGAGCGATCGAAGAATATGCGATAGTTTTTTTCATATTAGTCTGCGCAAAAGCGACGAAAGAAGCATAAATTATGGCAATAACACTCAGTACCGCTACAAAATCAGCAAAATAATGGCTGGCTTGAGGCAACATTGGCAAAGATACTCTCAAGAAGCCATAGCCACCCATCTTAAGCAAAATGCCAGCTAAAATCATAGAGCCCGTGGTCGGCGCCTCCACGTGCGCATCTGGCAGCCAAGTATGAACCGGCCACATAGGAATTTTTACCGCGAACGAAGCAAAAAATCCAAGCCAAATTAACTGCTGTATCACCGTACTTTCCTTGGATATCACAGCAATTAATTCAGGAATATTTGCAGTACCGGCAATGTAGTAGGCAAAAACTATTGCCACTAATAAAAATACCGACCCAAATAAAGTATATAAGAAGAATTTATATGCCGCATACACTCGATTATCACCACCCCAAATGCCAATAATAAAGAACATCGGTATTAGAATAGCCTCAAAAAACACATAAAATAAAATTATATCTACAGCCGAAAACGCTCCCAATATCAAGGTTTGCAATACTAAAAATAACATCACATAGTTTCTGCTCTGAAATTCAGAAAAATTCCACCCCCCTATTAGGGCAATTGGCATGAGCACGTTAGTAAGAATAATGAATGGCAACGAAATGGCATCTACCCCAACATGGTACATAATCTTTCGCCTCTCAAACCACTCGAATATATCTTCGAATTGATAAGAGTGATTATCAAAAGAAAATGACCTATAAAGGTAAAGCGAGATGATTAGCGTAACAACACTAGAAGCTACTGCAAATATCTTAGCAGCACGAATACTCCCGATGCCAAGTAAAATGATCACAGCACTGAAAAACGGCAAGAAAATATTTATGGTTAGCAACGGAATACTCATCATAACACGAACCTCACCACATACCACGTGAGAATTAATATCACTCCCACAACCATCGCAAAGGCATAGTTATAAATCAACCCATTCTGAATGGCACGTACACACCCAGAAACACGAGTCACAAAACGTGCTACGCCATTTGGGCCGCAACCATCTATGTATTTCACATCAATTTTTTGATATGTAAATGCAGATATTTTTTTAAAAGATTGCACAAAAATCAAATCATAGAATTCATCAAAATAATATTTGTTTATCAACAGTTTGTGCAGTGGAACACAAATAAATCTTAGTTTTGCAATCACCTTATTATTATATAGATAAAGCATCGCAGCCGCTCCAATAGCGACCGAAGCAAAAATAAGAGGCATAATTTTTATATGCTGCGCAATATCGTGCAACTGCCCTAATCTATTATTTACAGGCGCTATGTATATTGAGTAATGCCAGAATAAAAGATCATGGCTCATGATCCTTAAAACATACTCACCAATCACGCCAGAGAACGTCGCTGTAAACATGAGAAATATCATCGGTATCAGCATAGTTTTCGGTGATTCATGAATGCTTTTTATCTTTGTGACTGGACCATGAAATACTCTAAAAAACAATCTAAATGAATAAAAAGCCGTTAAGATAACGCCTGCCATTCCTAAATAATAGGCAATGTTACTAGATATAGATCCTTTTAGGAAAGCTGCTTCCAAAATAACATCCTTAGAGAAAAACCCAGAAAAAGGAAATATACCACTTAAAGACAATGAACCGACTAAAGTAGCAAAATAAGTAATTGGTAATTTAGTTCTTAACCCACCCATTTTTTTGATATTCTGCTCACCCTCAGTAGCATGTATCACACTACCAACAGCAAGAAATAGCAGCGCTTTGAAGTGGGCGTGCGTAACTAAATGAAACATCGCTGCAGGATATGCAGAAACACCGCATGCAATAAACATATAGCCAAGCTGACTACATGTAGAATAGGCTACTATTTTCTTTATATCATCCACTACTAGGGCTATTGTTGCCGCAAAAAATGCCGTCACGGCCCCGATAATTGTAATAAAATCAAGAGCTGTTGGCGAATATTCAAATATCGGCGATAATCTCACCACAAGAAACACACCAGCTGTTACCATGGTAGCAGCATGTATAAGCGCCGATACTGGTGTTGGACCCTCCATGGCATCTGGAAGCCAAGTATGAAAAAATATCTGCGCAGATTTACCCATACAGCCAATAAATAACAAAATACAAGCAACATCTACCACTAAATTATCGGGCTGCGCTGCAACTCTGGCAAATATACTAGCAAAAGAAAGGCTGTCGAAATTTAAATAAAGAACTATCAACCCAAGAATAAAAAACACGTCTGCAACTCTGTTAACGATGAAAGCCTTCATAGCTGCTTTAGATGCCGAGTCTTTTTTATACCAATACCCAATTAAAAAATAAGAACATAAGCCTACCCCTTCCCATCCAACAAATAATTGCAATAAATTATCAGCCGTGACAAGCAGCAGCATAAAAAAGGAAAATAAAGAAACAAATGCATGATAACGAGGTATATTATCCGAGTGATCCATGTATCCGACAGAATAAATCTGTACCAATAGCGAGACCGCATTAACTACCGTCAACATGACAAATGTTAACGAATCTAAATGCAGTGACCAATTAACGCTCAGTGACCCAACATGAAGCCAGTTCAGCAAATGTAGCTGAGTAATTTGCCCTAAAATGATTGTTTGATAAAAAAGGAATGCAGTACAAATCACCGCTGAGAATGCACATACACAAGCCATGACCTGGGAGCTTCTGGCTGATATAGATTTGTAACCCAAACCTATAATCAAGAAAGCAAAAAAATTAAAAAATACACTGCCAACTAACAACATCTATCCCTTCAATTCATCTATTTCTTCTACAGCAATATTGCCCTTATTACGATAATAAGACACTAAAATAGCCAAGCCCACAGCGGTTTCTGCTGCCGCCACTGCCAAAATTAACATGGTAAAAATTTGGCCATTCATGTCTTGCAAATAAGCTGAAAAAGCAACAAAATTTAGGTTTATCGCGATTAAAATAAGCTCTATGGACATCAGAATACTGATGACATTCTTGCGATTCATAAACACCCCAAATAAGCCTATGGTGAATATTATCGCACTCACAATCACAAAATGAAAAAGCCCAGCGCTATACCACATACCTACCTTCTCTTAAAAAATAAGCATTATTAGAAATAACTGAATTCCTGGCTGCGCCGGGATGACAAACCCATAAGTCATCCTGAGCTTTTCCCTCGTCATCCTGAGCGAAACGAAAGATACACGAGCCAGAGCCTAGAGGCGTGATTAAGAAAAAGATCTCACTGTTCTTACCCCTGGATTCTTCGCTCTGCTCAGAATGACGACTGGGAATGTGGCCCATCCTGAACCTTTCCCCGTCATCCTGAGTGAAACCAAGGATCCAGGACCAAGAATCTAGAAATTTACGCATAGAAAATAACTTCACTGTCCGCTCAGAATGACGATTGGGAATGTGGCCCATCCTGA
>Ga0114980_10003369_pt1 | contig 10980 bp, 7 predicted proteins | sample S_140806_EF_Meta_FD_87018 | JGI IMG/M metagenome (GOLD analysis project Ga0114980, IMG submission 87018) | Freshwater microbial communities from Lake Simoncouche, Canada to study carbon cycling - S_140806_EF_MetaG | ecosystem: Environmental > Aquatic > Freshwater > Lake | place: Lake...
ATGAGTTATACATCATCTCCGAACAACCTGTTACCTTCGCCTGCTACGACCGCCGACTGAACCAAGCCGCCCAGCTCCTTCAACTGGAGGTGTTGCCATGACCAGCACACCAGCTACCACCAGCGAGATGGACCATCTCGATCAGCTTGGGGCCAAGGCCTTTGATGGCTTCCTGGTCCGCAAAGACTTGGTGCGCAAATACTCCCGCCAATACCCAGTCCCCACCTAAGTGGTGGAGTTCCTTCTGGGCCGCCACTGCGCCAGCACCGATCCCGCCGAGATCGAAGCAGGCCTGCAGATCGTGAACAAGCAGCGCCCAGATCGACGACGAGCTGGTGCGCGCCAACGAGCGCAACGGCCGGCCGTTCAGCATCGCCGGACTGCTTTCACCACAGATGAGTGGCGCAACTGAGGTGGGGGAGCAAAACGTCTATGCCCGTGCCAAGAACCTCGTGGGCGACCACGACCCGCGTGGCCATGAGTTGTCGATCCAGCTGCGCGCTATGGACAACGACCGCAGCAGCGCTGGCCTTGTTGGCCGTCGAAAAACAGGCCAAGGTGCTGCTGATGCCCGTCTCCGCCCGCCGGGGGCTCAACGACCTGCCCGGCTCTGGTTCAACTAGGACGAAAGACCATATCCTCAGCACCATAAAGAAGTCTGATGGTGTTACCTTGGACCTCGACCACATTGTCAAACGAAATAGCTGTTCGCTGATCGGACAAGGTCGATAGTTTTTCGGAGTCGCGAGCCGCCAGCCATTTTATAAATTCTGCTAGGTTGGAATGGTTGCGAAAGTATTCTTCAAGGCGTCGCCAGAGCTTTGGAAAGATTGGCGGAATGATTGCGAGATCACTGCGGTCCTTGATCTCCACCCCGATCAGAGTGGCATCGTTCTGATGCAAGACGCGCTTTGCGACGCGTGCTGCTACAAACGCAGCGGCCAACTCGGAGCGAATCTCCATAAACAGCGTCTCGTAGAACATAGTGTAGGCAAAACCACTCTCTACCATCTTGTAATTTACACTACGCTTGATTAGGGGTCCATCAAGAAAAAGATCTGCACCATCTGGCTGGGCGATCTCTCCAGAAAATGCGAAACTTACTGGCCGTCGATTGACATCTGTCTGGCGTGTGAGGATGAAACCGCGAGGAGTGCTAGACAAAGCATCATCACTCTCTCGTAAGAACTCAAAGTTTTTGTCGCGTGAGTCCATAGCCAATGGTTGGATAGCCGCTTTCTCAATCGTGTCAATTCCCTCATAGCGCAACTGAACTGTGCCATCGGTCTTGAACTCAACCCGACGTCCTCGCAGACTCTCAAATTGACGGTCATCATCCGCTTTGAAGCGAACGGAGTCGCCGTCGGGGTTGCCAGCATCCAAGTGAAAGGCACCTTTGATAAGAGTAAAGCCCACGGGAGATCAGCTTTTGGGAACTACTCATTCTTTAGCGTTTTCCCCGCCGGCCAGCAAAAATCGTAGCGATCTCTTTGTGATTCTTATCCTACAGAGCTGTCGTCCCCGGGAGTGGTGACTGGGTTGGCTGGAATTAGCCCACCCCATCAGGATTCAATGAGCCGACCTGAGGCTGGCTTGCTGCCGTAGGCATCTTGAGGTGAGTTGTGCGTTTCTCTATGGATGCCCGCCGAGGCCCCCTTTGCCATCCATCCCGATGGCCTGCTTGTCCGGCGACGACTAGGTAGGCGCCCGCCTATGCAGTTGACACCGGGCACCGATCCTCTCGACCTTGATCGAAAGGTATGGCACCAGCGGACCGAGGCCCTGGTTGACCATGTCGCTCAGATTGGTAGCTCCATGCCATGACCCGCTTTCGGTATCACAACTGGCAAGAGAGCTCCACCAGCTCTCAGGTCAACCGGGCGGATCTGCAAGCCCCTGGCAGCAGCCAGGCACCTGAACAACTGCTGGAGCAGCAGCTCTGCCGCCAGTTCCCCTTTCGTGGTATGCAGCCCGGGGATGGCAGCGCCGCTCACCTGGGCGCTGAACTCCTGGCTTGGCTGGTCTATCAAGGCCACCTTGAGATCAGAGTCGGCCTGCCCGTACATGACGGGCAGATCAGCACCGATGGAGCCATTTTCCATGACAAGGAAGGTGTGGTCAGGGACTCCACCGGCGACGGGCTTGCCTTTACCGGCAGCATCAACAAAACCCCCAAGGGTTGGACAACCAACTACGAGACCTTTTATGTGTTTTGCACCTGGAAGGGTGAGGAGCGCCGGGTGAATGCCAAGGCTGCCATCCCACCCAGCGCGGAATCGCTTCCGGAGCCCTTCCTCTGGCGGCGACAGTGCCATAGACCCCGTCCGTACACAGGCCCCAGCCTGCTTTCTGGTTCGCCCCCAAGGGCGTGCTGGTCGGCTGGCGCTTAAGCCTGGGCCGCTTCGAGACGCTCCAGGGATGCATCCCTAAAGGGGGCACTCCAGCCCGTGCAATGTTAAAAGGGGAGGTGAGTCATCACCTCGGGAATGACCTCCCGTCATTCCCACCCTCTTCACCCTATGATCAGGTCAGTAGGGCCTTCGGATTTATTCCACGCAAAGGGTCGCGGAAGGGGTTTCTTCATCCCTCAGCATATCGCCCAAGCCCATTACTGTTATTGCAATCTGAGGGTATACAGGTGATAGTGTGGAGTAGGAGATACGGAGCTGATGTGCAACAGGCTCTTAGGTGCGTGTGAGGAAAGTGGGACATCCGCATGCAGACGTCTGATTCCGTGCTCAGCTGAGTTACATTTCATGCCTTCCCCCACAGCAACCAAGGTCTTCTTTAGGAAAACTTCCGATGGATGAATGTCATTCGGTATCTTTTGATACCGTCAACTGGCTTCAAGGGATTCAAAATAGCCTTTAATATCTAAAGTCATGCTTCTTTTCTATCATTCACTAACAGCGAAGTCCCCATGCACTCCTTGCGAGTGTCACTAGCTATTTCGTTGGCTGCAAGTGGAGCCTAATCACCCTATTGGCGACAACCATTCATGTCTTTCACGCAAATATTCAATAGAAATCAAATCTTTGAAGAGTTGTGCCGCGAAACATTGAATTTAGGTTTTGAAGCGGCAGGGATCTCACTGGTATCTACTGAACACCATACGATAGAAGCCGTATTTGGTTTGGGAGAGCTGAAGGGCATGGAAGGTAGATCAAAACACTACCTTGCAAATGAGAGTGAATTGAGAGATATTCAGGCCGATATTGTTGCCACTGGGAAGACAGAAATTATTGGAGGCTGGGATGATCGCTTTGATGAGTGGATTTACAAAGAGTTTAACCATGAGCGGCTTGTTCGTGTCTTTACGCCACTCTTAATCTGCAGAGATAATGAAGCAAATCTGATTGACGACTGGTTCGAAGATGCCGAGTGGATTGAAATAAGTCCCGAAAATACGGATTCTGATCCCCAGCATCGATCTTTCAAGCTCATTTTACCCAACGACCGCGTAAGCGATCAAATAGTCATTGGTACTCTTGAGGCATGTTTGATGGGTATGGAGAGATCCATCTGTCCACAACAAGTTAATGCTCTTAATCGCCTTGCAGCCAGCAAGGCTGTGCCGATTTGGAAGACAAAGCTTCTCTCCCTGCTAGAAGAGATTGCCCAGGAGGCGAGGACAGTCTTAAAAGCTGATGCGGCTACGATCAACTATCTTTTTGATACGGAGAAGCAGACCTACATTTATCAAGCTTATTCATGCAAGACAGGTCTCACACTTCTGCAGCACTGTCCGCCCCGGATAGAAGGCATTGGCAGGCAAGCCATTGAGTCAGCCACCAATGTATATGTTCCCCCTAAAGACAGTAGTTTATGCTTGAAATGCTTTAATGACAGAGCCTTCCAGCTTGGCTTTAAGGCGATTGCGGCGTTCCCATTAAAGCTCAATCTCGATGGACTTTTCTCCTCCCGTGAGAAACAGGATAATCTATTTCGTCATGAAGGAGTCCTTTATGTAGCCTCTTCCAAGCAGCATCCTTTCTATGACATTGAAGAAGAAGCTTTGAAATTTACTCGACGTGCATCCGATACAATTCAACAAGTGTTGATTTACAAGCACTATCGGGAACGGAATCGACAGTTATCGACTTTGCATGATATCACGAAGGCACTGGCTGATATCTCTTACGACAACTCCCTTTTGCAGCGAATTGCATGGGACGGGCTTAATATACTCGCCGCAGACGTGGTTATTCTTTATGAATATACACAATCCATTAATACTTTTCAAACGCCACCGATTATTGCTGGACGTCTGCTAAGGAAGGAGGAAATGCTCAATTCTTTTAGCAACGAGAATGTTGTACCGGCCTGGCTTGTTCAGCAAAACAAGAGTTTTTATTGTCCGTTTGTAGACCAGCATCCGGAGATAAGCCAGTCTGCCTTTGCCAATAGGGAAAAGGTGAAATCAGTAGCAGGAGTTCAACTCAAGGTTGCAGATGAGATAGTTGGGGTGATGTTCATTAATTACCGAAGACTGCATGAATTTACACATGAAAAACAGATTATTGAAACACTAGCGTCATCTGCAGCCGTTGCCATCAAGAATCAGCGCTGGCTGAGAGCCAGAAGTGACATCGAGCGAATGGTAATTACGACATTTAGTCAACAGGATCTGTTGGACTCAATCCTTAGCAAAGCAGTCTTGCTTTCAAACTCTGAAACTGGATCAATCTTGCTCCAAGACCCTCATTCAAAAGACATTAAACTTGACGTCAAAGCTTCTTATGATGTAACAAGTTCTTGCCATTCCCAGGATGTACAGCGACTCCAGATCCGCGAAAATACAATTTCAGAAGTAAGTAGAGAAAAGCGCCCTATCATCTTTGACTCGCCAGGTATATCCGGAGGATCTTCTCCTATATCGATACTTAGCATCCCTTTACTCTATAGTAATGACAGGCTGCTCGGAGTACTAACTCTAGAAAGCACTTACCCGAATACTTTGGTGCGTAGGCAGATAAAAATGGTTCAAACTCTAGTCGATTTAGCGGTTATCGGCATCCAAAATGTGAATACAACTGAAAGACTATTGAGAGAGAAGGAGATTGCCATTCGTGGTGTAATGTCTTTGTCATTTGTCCATCATATGAACAATCAAATTGGAGGACTGAAAGAGCGAGCATTAACAATCAAAGATCATTCGTTGAGAATTAGCCCGAATGAGGCAAGTTTTCAGATTGCAGACATTCGATATCAAGTGAACAAAATAATCGAGATCACTAATAACTTTCTCTTAACAGCCGATCTCATGACTCAAACATTTCGGGAAGAGAAGCAACGCGTCCATTTAAATATAATCCTTGAGAGTTCACTCCGCAATGTAGGTCTTCCAAAGAGTATAATGTGTGAGGTTATACTGGAGGATCTTCCTCCTGTTCTTGGTGGTGTAGAGCAGTTAAACTTTATATTTACAAATTTGATTCTCAACGCTGTGGATGCCATGCCAAATGGAGGAAAGCTGCTGATTAAGGGAAAAGTTAGTACTGAGGGCAATGATACTCTTGTCCGTATAGATGTCTCTGATACTGGTATTGGGATTAAAGAAGAGCATCTCCAGCGGGTATTTGACTATGGATTTACCACAAAAGATGCCAATGCTCAAAACGGCTTAGGCTTGGGCCTTTGGATTACTAGATATAGTATAGAGCACTTAGGTGGGCTCATCGTAGTCCAAAGTCAATTTCATGAAGGCTCAATCTTTACCGTCAAGCTTCCAGCCTGTAGTCCTGATTTTTAACTATCCTTTTCTCTCCCGCCTAACCCATGGACACTTTTGATATTCTACTGGTTGAGGATGACCCGAACTGGCAAGAGATTATCGAGGTCGCGATCAAGGTTGCTCTAGAGGCTCATGGCAAGGTTGACATCACTATTCTTGGGTCGTATGATTTAGCAAGCAATGCATTAAAGAAAAGGCAATGGCATTTATTGGTTACTGATATTGGACTTGGCAGTCCCCATACTTCTTTGTCGAGTCCCTTAGGCAAGTATCTCATCGAAAAAGCGTCAGAAAGAGGCATACCAGCAATCGCGGTCAGTGGCACTCCCTCTTCCGGTCAAGTTGCTAGAGATATTCTAAAGGAATGCCATGCCCATGATTTCTTCTCAAAGCAAGAGTTTCGTAAGCCTGATTTTATCTCAACAATTCAAGATGTGCTTCTTCATACGCCGCCTTTTGCAGAGAGCAGCCCCTATCGTCATCCATTCAGCCAGCCCAGAGCCAATCAAGGTTCGTTGAATGAACCTTATTCGACTGGTTCTTCAGTGCCTGATCAATGGATTCTTAACAACGATACACACAGAAATGCGACACATTATGATGTCTTCTTATGTCACAATCTGGATGACAAAGAAGAGATTCGAGAGATTGCTCGCTCCCTTCGATCACGTAACATATTACCATGGCTGGATGAAGAGCAGATTCGCCCAGGTTTCCCTTGGCAAGAAGTCCTGGAACACAACATAAAGAATATCAATTCTGCCGCTATATTTATTGGCAGCAGTGGGATAGGACCTTGGCAAAATAATGAAATCAGGGCTTTGCTCGATGGCTTCGTCTTGAGGAGTGTACCTATTATACCAGTTATACTTAGATCTGCGAAGCAAAAGCCTGAGCTTCCAATCTTTCTTCGGAGATTTTCGTGGGTCGACTTTCGCTATGCTAAGCCTAACCCACTGGATCAGCTTGTCTGGGGTATAACGGGTAAGCACAGTTCGGAAAACCCTTAAATCTATACAACGTCGTTGACAAACCTTGCGTTATTGTACTTCCCTAGCTTTGGGCTCCTGTAAAGCCAGATCGTCTGCGGCGCAACTTTTTTCGGTGACGCATGGGTTTCTTGGATCAAGATAGGCAGGCTGGAGTTGTTTGCAAAGATGATTGCGGCTAGGGCGCTGTTTCTTTATCGTGGTTTTGAGGCCATTCACAATAATTTGCCTAGCCCATCCTGCCGCGATAACTTCCTAGCAAAGCTCATGCGAGAGGATTAGTGCTAACATGTAAATGGTTTTGTTCTTGACGCGTGGAAAAATATGGCTCTATCCCCAGATTCACTCAGTCTATACCGAGTCTTCCTTGCCTCTCCGGGCGACGTGGCGGTCGAGCGGCAGGCCGTCCGCAAATTCTTTGACGACTACAATCGTTCTACCGCCCATCTTTGGAACGCACGATTCGAGTTAGTCGACTGGGAAAACTACTCCACCGTTGGCGTGGGCCGGCCCCAGGAACTGATCACGAGGCAAACTTTGGAGAAGTTCCAGACCTCGCTTGCATTGGTCATTGGCATCATGGCTCAGCGCTTCGGCTCGCCAAGCGGCAAGGCTGAATCAGGGACTGAGGAGGAGTTCAACTGGGCGATGGAAAGCAACAAGTCTACGGGCTTCCCGGAGATTAAATGGTTCTTCCGCAAGGTTGACAAGCTGGAGTTGCCAGCCGATCCCGATGAAGCGGATGCCGCGCTGGACCAATGGAAGAAAGTTCGCGCGTTCCGCAAGCAGATGCAGGACATGAACAACCCTATCTTCTTTTCCGAGTATCCATCTGCGTCCGACTTCTCCAAGGTGTTCGCACGTGATCTCAACCTCTGGCTGGCAGACGCAGCGCGGCCGTGGGGGGAGCGGCGCGCGGCACTCGTTTCTGCCACCGGCGGCACGCCTTCGCACGCGCTTCCCGTTGAGTTCGATTCCGAGAGCTACCGGCTCGCGTTACTCAAACGCTACGACAAGCTCAACTTTGACTTGCTCGACACTTCAGGCGCTTCCTACAATGCCGTCCGCCTGTGGAGCGTATTTGTTGCGCAGTCGGTGCGCGAGTTCCACCAATACAACCCGCGCCTGCTGGAGATCCCCAAGGAGCACCAGCATCGCCTTGTCAAGGCCGGCGATATCACGGCCGAAGAACTCGAAGAAGCCGAGAAGGAGGCGGATCAACTGCGGAAGGATTACTTCCGCCAGCCTCTCCGTCCGGTGCTTGATGTTGTTGAAGAGGCGGACAGCTCCTCGGGATCGGTCACGGCACGGAGGCTCGTCATTTTGGGCGATCCCGGCTCAGGTAAGTCGTCGCTGGTCCGCTACTTAGCCGTGCGCTGGGCGGGTATCTTGGATACGACTTTGCGCGACACACAACCGGTTCCGCTCGTCGTCGAACTGGGCGCCTATGGCCGATGGCGCTGCAACCAGCGCAAGGATTTCGTTCGGTTCCTCGAGGAAGCCCCTGGCTGGCACTCATGGTCTCCTGGCCTGCTGGCCAGCCTGCTCGCACAGCCTGGCCGCTTCGTGCTGTTGCTGGATGGATTGGACGAAGTCTTCGACGTTCAACCGCGCTCGGAGGTCATGGACGACATCCAGCGGTTCAGTGGTGACTTCCCTCTGCTGCCCATCCTCGTCACCTCGCGTGTCGTGGGCTACCAGGCGCAGCGGTTGCGAGATGCCGACTTCAAGCACTTCATGCTGCAGGATTTGGATTCGGCTCAGATCACTGATTTTCTTCAGCGCTGGCACGAGGAGACCTTTGACGACCCGGCGCAAGCGTCGAACAAGCGCGAGCGCTTGCAGAAGGCCGTCCGCGAATCCAAGTCCATCGCCATGCTGGCTGGCAATCCGCTGCTCCTGACAATGATGGCCATCCTGAACCGCAATCAGGAACTGCCGCGCGACCGGTCCGACCTTTATGCCCAAGCATCCCGCGTGCTGCTACACCAGTGGGATACCGAACGCGCGCTGAAGGACTTTCCAGGCATCGGTATCGATATTGGACTGCGGGAGAAGACAGACATCCTCCGCCTCATCGCCGCCCACATGCAAGCCGCTCCCGGCGGGCTGAAGGGCAACCTTATTGATGGGTCGACGTTAACCCACTTGATAGAGGGGTATCTTCAAGACGAACTGCACATCACTCAATCCCGGGCCGTGGCCAGGGCGGTGGTCGAGCAGTTGCGGCTACGGAACTTCATCCTCTGCTTCGCCGGCGCTGACAGTTATGCCTTTGTGCATCGCACGTTCCTAGAGTATTTCTGCGCCGCGGACTTCGTACATCAATTTAATGTTACCAAAGCGCTGAGCGAGACAGGACTGATTGCCTTGTTCGACCAGCACTGCCGCGACGATGAATGGCGCGAGGTGCTCCGTTTGATCTGCGGACAGATTGACGAGCAATTCGTCGCGCTGATTGTCGATCACTTGGCTACGCGGACGGATTTTGAGAAGTGGGACGGCATCACATCGCTGCCGGAGTTGCCGCTGGCAATCTATTCCATGTGTGAGTGCCGCAATTTATCTAAGCTGCGTTCTGCCGGTAGCACACTAATGGCCAATATGATCAAATATCTGACTCATCTAGACAAAGGTTTTAGCGAATTAGGAGAGCTGATTATTGCGTGCCAAGAGATCGGGGCGCAATGGCCAGGCAAGGAGCAACTGCGAGCCTGTGCTGTATCTCAAGCTCGGAAAATCGGGGTATCCGGATCTATTTGCTGGACAGGTATCGTGGCCGCAATCGAACCCGATCAAGACATTTTAATTGCATTGACACAGGTTGACGGTACATTCCCGTCATCCATCTTGAGAATAAACGCTATTCTAACGCTCGCTGAGAAGTGGCCCAATCAGGTCACCCGCGACCTGCTCAGCCAGCGCGCCGTACAGGATGAAGAATCCAACACCCGCGATGCCGCGCTGCGGGCCTTGGCGGAGAAGTGGCCCAATCAGGTCACCCGCGACCTGCTCAGCCAGCGCGCCGTAGAGGATGAAGGCTCCTACACCCGCGGTGCCGCGCTGCAGGCCTTGGCGGAGAAGTGGCCCGATCAGGTCACCCGCGACCTGCTCAGCCAGCGCGCCGTCCAGGATGAAGGCTCCGACACCCGCGGTGCCGCGCTGCGGGCCTTGGCGGAGAAGTGGCCCGATCAGGTCACCCGCGACCTGCTCAGCCAGCGCGCCGTCCAGGATGAAGACTCCGACACCCGCGGTGCCGCGCTGCAGGCCTTGGCGGAGAAGTGGCCCGATCAGGTCACCCGCGACCTGCTCACCCAGCGCGCCTGTGTAGCGCCGGTCGAAGGGGAACGAGGGAAGGCATGTTCTCTGCTTGGCGCAATGCACTCAAAGCTGGGCCGGATACTTATGTCGCGCGACCTCGATGGCATGTTCCCGTATCTCGATCCGATCAAGCCCATTCCGCGCAAGCATCTTGAGAAGGCCGCGGAGAAAGCCGGCATCCCCTGCAACCATATGGTCGACCAAGTTGCTTCGCTATCGGCTCACTTGGGGTGGGACGTAGTGGCCGGAGCAAATGAAAAGAAAGAATGACTTGCCAGATAGCGGCACTTAGATCTCTTCCTTCTTGTGCTGGAACAGATTGCTACCGCGAGTCAATTCCAGGGCTGATTTTCGTGGTTATTGTAGAGAAGCGGAAGGCACTTTAATCTCGAGCCCAGAGTCAAAAAGATTAGGGAGACCCTGGAAAACCCAAGCCATCCGCGCGAAAATTCCCGCGTAAGCGCAGGCGCAGACTGAGTTCATGGGCAGCAAGCAACTCGGATTCGGTGATTACGAGCAGGCCACAGCCAAGAAGCGCACCAGGCGCGAGCGTTTTTTGGCAGAAATGGAGAAGGTGGTGCCGTGGAAAGCGCTGATTGATCTCATCGAGCCCTACTACCCCAAGACCGGCACTAAGGGTGGTCGCCCGCCCTATCCGCTGGCAACCATGCTGCGCATCCACCTGCTCCAGCAGTGGTATGACCTCAGCGATCCAGCGATGGAGGATGCTCTGATCGAGGTGCCAACGATGCGCCGATTCGTAGGGATCGACATGATCAGCGATCGGATCCCTGATGAGACCACGATTCTGACGTTCCGGCATCTGCTGGAGAAGCACGATCTCGGCCAACAGATCTTTGAGGTCGTGAAAGCCCACCTCAAGGCCAATGGCATGGCGATGAAGCAGGGCACGATCATCGATGCCACCTTGATCGC